>ENA-OSEO01001462-OSEO01001462.1-sediment-metagenome-genome-assembly--contig:-NODE-1462-length-42589-cov-5.510374_pt1 | contig 42589 bp, 39 predicted proteins | sample MGYA00237883_ERZ534232 | MGnify/ENA metagenome assembly ERZ534232 | reverse complement strand
ACGCCTTCGCTCCGTTGAGTCAATGCCCTGGGTTATCCTTTTTACCCGAAGTGTCAGATTAAGTCATGACTAATACAAATAATTCCAAAATCTCTTCTTCAGCGCTCTTCTTGGCCCGTTTTTTCCCTCCGGGCTTTTTTCTATTCTCAAGGAACCTTTCGACCGATTCACGGGAATATCGAACGGTAGGCCGCTTACCATTCCCGATGTTTATATACTCCAATTCGTTTGATTTCTTACCGGTACGTTTTTCAGCCGAGCGCCAGTTAGTGAGCGTTCTTTTTTTCATACCCGTAAGTTCAGCTACTTCAGTTTCAGAAAGCCATTCTTCAGGCGGGGAAGTGGTGAGTCTTTCAATCACTTCGGGGGTTAGCTCTATTTTGACATCATAGTCATCGACAATTTCACCAGTGTGTATATTTAAAGAAGAGGTGACGGAATCGATTTCGAAAGGAACTATATTTTCTATTTTTTTAACATCTTCTCTTCTCATAATATAGACCTCAAAGGAGCATGGCTTTATATCACAAGAGAAGTTGTTTGTAAAGGTGTAAAAAAATAAAGTATTTAATTGCCATGACTAAATACCAATTTACTGATGTTATATTTTAAAGGAGCCAATTTTGTATAATTAATTATTACTCGTCATTACCTTCGTTATCATCAATTATTAAAGTGTGAATAGTTTCGGTTACTGTCTTTTTTTCTTTTGCAGGTTCCATTTTTTCTTTAGAAAATTCAAACTTACCTCCACCCCAATACTTTGGTAGTTCTATACTGAACTTGAAACCATAATCTAGCAATGATCTTGATCTTTCTATTGTCTCAATAATTGTTTTAACATAATATGGCTTTTCTTTAAATATGTCCTTGTTTTCTTTTTCCCAAAAGTGGTTAATTTCACGCTCTTCTATTCTAATGGTGTCGTCTTTACGGTTGGTTATCTCTTCTGTTTCCCTAAATACAAAAAAAATATCGCCGTCCAGTACACTTTTAGCCATCTCTAATGCTCTACGCTTAATTTCAGAGTCATCATAATCTTTGTTGAGCTCTTTAGCCATCGAGATTAGTATGCTATGACGAAGCAAGTTAAATATTATAAGTGATGATGGTGTATGTTCATGTATATAATCAATAAAGAAGTTATTGTTGTCTAGTGATGCAAGTATGCTTATTATGTTATCAGCATTATTATTTAACTCAGTTGCCCCTTGACTTCCAGGTTTTGGTGTGAACATATCATCGCCTCCTTTTCGATAATAAAATAAGCAAAACGAAATATATCATAATAACTGTAATATGCATATTATCAAATAATCACAAACCCCGCTGTCCCCGTCTTTTAAAAAAATGAATCACAATTCAGTTTAACATTCACCTTCCCATAAAAACACCACAAATACACCCCATTTCTCGAACCTACTGATTTAATATCAGTAGTTTTTCCACGACTTAGCCTCATTTAAACAATATGTTGAATTGGTTCAAGTTTGGGGTGTGCTACGAAAATGCAACGTGTTGTGTATGAAATTAGGATTGATCGAGAAAAAGACTGCTGGCGCACGAGCGCCGGCTTGGCGGGGCCGAATTGCGTCGGCGGGCGCGCTCCGACCTCACGGCGTATGGCGTCGCATGGGAGCGCCGGGGCAGAGTCGGCATAGTTCATCGAAAATGTACCATTCTGTAACATTCTCATTTAACGACATTTTATCCAAAATCAAGTTGACATCCACCGCTTATTGGGCTAACAATCCTGCTGGTTTGGAGGAACTGATATGCCGGAACGCGCATGCTCGATGAAAGAGAAAAACCTGGAGCATTGCAACTGCTCATACCCGGGTTGCCCCAAGAAAGGCAACTGCTGCCAGTGCGTGAGCTATCACCGGATGCGGGGCGAACTGCCCGCCTGTTACTTCCCCAACGAGGTGGAACGGACCTATGACCGGTCCATTGCCAAATTCTTGGAGGTGCATGGCTCTCGATAGCCGGATCACATGGGCGCCCGATCTCCCCTCTCCGAACTTACCCGTCTGATCAGCAACACCACCGACTCGTTTACGACAGCTCTCTTTTTCAGACGTCCCGGTACGGACCGCTACCATCTGGTGTCCTACTACAGCCTGAGCAACCATATAGATCCTGACTTCTCGTTCGCGGAGGGTGAGGGATTCTGGGGGTGGGTGGCCAAGAACGAGCAGCCCATCAACATATCGCCCTTCTCGCTGGACCATAAATTACTTGGTATTTACAAAAAAATAGAGGAGATTAAATCGTTCCTGGCGACGCCGTTCGCGGGAGGCGCCGGGGTGCTCTCGGTGGACAGCAAGGCGACCTATGTATTCACCGACAAGGTCGTGAAGCTGCTTACGGACTTCAGCCATATGGCCGAGAGTCTGATCGGCCTGGACGACAACCTGCGCGACGCCGAACGCGACCGGGCCTTTACGCGCATGGTCATGGAAATAGAAGCGCGGATCAGGGGCGGAGAGGCGCTGGAAATAGCGCTGGAGTCGCTGCGCGAATTTCTGGGCGCCGCGCACGTCATGTGGACCGTTCTCGCCGAGGGGGGCGAGGAGTATTTTGTCCGCGCGCGGGTAGGCAAGCTTAAAAACTACCAGTTTTTCCACACCGCCTTTTCCGCCCAGGACGGTCTGATAGGCTGGGTGTACCGCAGGGGGCAACCGCTCTACCAGGAACGGTTTCAACCGGACTCGGGGAAATCCTATCTGTTCAGCCAGGGGGAACCGGATTTCCAGGCCGGGGCCTTCGCCGCGACGCCGGCTCGCCTGGGCGCCGCGGTTTATGGCGCGCTCGTCGTGCTGTATCCCGAAAGCAGAGCCTTGGACGCGTACGAGGAAAAAGCGTTGAATATTGTGGCGGCGCTCTTGGGAACGGCGGTCTGACGGCGCCGTATAGTTCGTTATAAACGGGTTTAGAGTCATGAAGCGTGAAATCGGCGGCCTGAAGCTGGGGCCGCTGTGATGAAGGGCGCGCCAGTACGCGCTTTCAAACGCCCTCATTGGGGGAGGGGGATCACATGAGGGGTAAGGGGATATGAGCTGGCGTAAAGGTCTCGCCATGGACCTGGGTACCGCCAACACGCTCGTCCACAAACATGGGGAAGGTATTGTTCTGAATGAGCCCTCGGTCGTGGCCATCAACGACATTACGGGGGAAATCATCGCGGTGGGGGAAAAAGCCAAGTCCTTTATCGGCCGCACGCCGGATAACATCCGGACCATTCGTCCGCTCAAGGACGGGGTGATCAACGACTATGATGTCGCCCAGGCGATGATCAGGACCTATCTCAGAAACGTTTCCAAACGGGGACTCTTCTCAAAGCCGCCGCTGATCATATGCGTTCCCAGCGGAATCACCCAGGTGGAACGCCGCGCGGTTCTGGAAGCCGCCCAGGAAAGCGGGATGGGCCGGCTGCTTATGATGGAAGAGCCCATGGCCGCGGCCATCGGCGCGGGTTGCGATGTCTCCACGCCGGAAGGAAAGCTGGTCGTGGACATAGGGGGCGGCACCACGGAGGTGGCGCTTATTTCCATGTACTCGACCATCGTCAAGGAATCGCTGCGGGTGGCCGGCGACGAACTCGATCAGGCTATCGTCGATTTTCTGGAGGATCAATACGGAGTCGCCGTGGGGATCAACCAGGCGGAGCATATCAAGATAGCCATCGGCGCGGCCCTGCCTCGATCCGAGCCCAAGACCTTTGAAGTGCACGGAAAAAATCGCGTGGACGGATCGCCGAAAAGTGTTACCATACGGGATAGCGAAGTACGGGAGGCGCTCGAAACGTCCCTTGCCGCCATGGAAGGGCTGCTGATCAAAGTGGTGAGCGCGCTTCCTCCCGAATTCATAAACGATATCGGGGAAACGGGCGTTGTTCTGGCGGGCGGCGGCGCTTTGCTGACCGGCCTGGCCGAACGTCTCAGCAAAGCGAGCGGATTCACCGTGAAGCTGGATAAAGATCCCTTGCTGACCGTGGTGCGGGGAGCCGGAATCGCGCTTGAGGATGTAAAGGGTTATCAGGAGGTTTTCATTAACTAATGGCGGATGTCACGCGTCCGAAAGATTTGGATCTGTGGTTCGAAGTTGCTCAAGAGGCGGCTCGACGCGGGGGCGAATGCCTGATGGAAGGATGGCGGAGCGACAAGGAAATCACCTATAAAGGCCGCGCCGACATCGTGACTCAAACCGACATAAAATCACAGCAGGTAATCATGGAAACCATTCTGGAACGGTTTCCCGATCACTCCATCCTGTCGGAAGAGGAAGGCGGGAAGGTTGAAGGTTCCGGGGGGGCGCTCTGGATTATCGATCCGCTCGACGGTACCACCAACTTTGCCCATAATTTCCCCTGTGTGGGTGTCTCCATCGGCCTGGAATTTGAAGGAACCCTGGCGCTGGGAGTGGTTTCCAATCCCTTTCACGATGAGTTTTACACGGCCTGTCTGGGCCGGGGCGCAAAACGCAACGGTCAGCCCATACGAGTATCCGGTCAGAACTCCGTGCGAAAATCGCTTATCGGAACCGGGTTCCCGTACGATATAGAATCTCAGTTTGAAGAAGTGAAAAACCGTTTTTTTCGTCTTGTTCTTTCGGCTCAAGGGGTGAGGCGTCCCGGCGCGGCGGCGCTCGATCTCTGCTACGTGGCTCACGGCGTGTTTGACGGGTTCTGGGAACAGGACCTGAAGCCATGGGATGCGGCCGCGGGATGCGCCATTATCCAGGAAGCCGGTGGAATAGTGACTACCTTTGACGGCGGACCGTTTGATATCTGGGGGGGTGAATTGCTCGCCACAAACGGGTTGATCCATAACGAGATGGTGGAGCTGCTGAAGCTCTGAGAGACTCGTTTTTCGGTTATTCCTATGAAAAAGCCGGCGGCCGTCATTATGTTCTGCCTTATTCTGGCGTTTCCTCTGTGCGCCTCCCGGCCCGCCGCTTCCCAAGCCCCGGAGGATCCCTCCCTGTATTTCAACGTATCGCGATGCCGCGTCGTCCGCGCATATCCGCACGATCCGCTCGCCTTTACCCAGGGATTGGTATATGACGGCTCGTATCTTTTCGAGAGCACCGGACTGTACGGGCGGTCAAGCCTCCGCAAAGTGGAACTGGCGACCGGCAGGGTGCTCGATCAGATGCGGCTGCCCATGACCTTCTTCGGAGAAGGGGTGACCCTCTGGGAAAACACCCTGACGCAGCTCACGTGGAAGAAGGGGATCGGGTTTATTTTCACCAAGGACGGATTCGATCTGAAGGGGCAATTCCATTACGATACCGAAGGGTGGGGCATAACCAATGACGGTCACTTCCTCATCTACAGCGACGGTACGGCCACGCTGCGGTTTCTCGATCCGGCCACCTTCAAGATAGAGCGCAGCTTCGACGTGGTCAGCCGGGGACGGAAGGTGGACAACCTCAACGAGCTCGAATACGTCCACGGTGAAATATGGGCCAATGTGTTTCCCACCTCCTGGATCGTCCGTATATCGCCCCTGGACGGTACCGCGATCGGGTGGATAGATTGCGCTGAACTGTGCGCGCGGGTGCGTCTCTGCCGCGATGAGGCCGTGCTCAACGGCATCGCCTATGACAGCTGGAACGACCGGATTTATGTGACCGGGAAGCTGTGGCCCCAGCTTTTCGAAATTACCCTTGATGAACCACAACCCGAACCGAAGTAGGGACGTATTGCGCGCCTTTGCGACAATCCGCTAAAAACCCCAGTTTCCATGAAAAATTCGGAGCGGGAAAGCCGTTCCGTCATGCGGAAACCAAAAAGAAGTTGACAGTCTCCTACCGTGTTGATAATCAATAAAATTCATCTTCTGAAGGCAAACTGAGCTGTTCCAAAAACGACGCCTTACCTACGACACCGATCAACAACAAGGGAGAAAGACGCTTGAGTGGCAAAATCACAATAGACAGGGAGCTTTGCAAAGGCTGTCTGCGCTGCGTCGACGCGTGCCCCAAAAAAACCATCGGGGTTTCCGACAAGATAAACACCAAGGGGTACTATCCGGCGTGTTTTCTGGAAGAGGATTGTGAACCGGGAGACAGAAAGTGCAACGCGTGCAAGTTGTGCGCGATCACCTGCCCCGACGTCGCGATAGAGGTATACCGTGACTAAAGTATTGATGAGAGGAAGCCACGTGGTTGGGGAGGCGGCCATCAGAGCCGGCTGCCGCGCCTATTTCGGATATCCCATCACTCCGCAGAACGAGCTGCCGGAATACATGGCCACTAAGTTCGCCGCCATGGACGACGCCGTGTTTGTGCAGGCGGAGAGCGAATTGGCGGCGATCAACATGGTCATGGGAGCGAGCATGGCGGGCGCCCGGGTCATGACGTCGTCATCGAGCCCCGGCATCAGCCTCAAGCAGGAAGGCATATCCTATATTGCGGCCATGGAGCTGCCCGCGGTTATTGTCAATATGATGCGCGGAGGCCCGGGACTCGGAAACATCGCCCCGTCCCAGTCGGATTATTTTCAGTCCACCCGGGGCGGCGGACACGGGGACTACCGCACTATCGTCCTGGCGCCCAATTCGGCGCAGGAAATCGCGGACCTGGTGGGAAAGGCGTTCGATCTGGCGGAAGAATACCGCACCCCCGTCATCATCATGGGCGACGGCATGATGGGCCAGATGATGGAGCCGGTGGTGTTCGCCGAACCCATCGATCCCAAAAGCCTGCCTAAAAGAGACTATACCCTCGACGGCGCCAAGGGCCGTCCCAGCCGGATCATTAAGTCTCTGCTTCTGGACGTCAGGCTCGAAGAAGAGCACAACTGGAAGCTGATGCGCAAGTACGAGGCCATCAAGGAAAACATCGTCGATTACGAGGAATACCTCGTCGAGGACGCCGAACTGGTCGTGGTGGCCTATGGAACCGGGGCCCGCATCGCCAAGGGGGCGGTTAACCGCCTGCGCGAATCGGGACTCAAGGTCGGCCTGTTCCGGCCCAAGACGCTGTGGCCGTTCCCGGACAAGACGCTGCGCGAAATCGCCCGTACGGTGGGACATTTCGTGGTGTACGAAATGAGCGCGGGTCAGATGGTCGAGGATGTCAGGCTCGCTCTGGAAGGGCAGTCGGAAATCTACTTTTACGGCCGTCCGGGCGGCGTGGTATCAACGCCGGAAGAAATCGCCCGCGTGCTGTCGAGCAGATATTATCGGTTCAATCCCCTAGAAATGTAGAGGAACATGTCGTGAAAAAGGTCTTTGGCAGGCCAAAATCCCTGAAATCGAATCCCTACCATTACTGTCCGGGGTGCGGCCATTCAATCATACACCGTCTGGTGGCGGAAGTAATTGACGAGCTCGGCATCCAGGAAAAGACCATCGGCGTGCCGCCCGCCGGCTGCGCCGTGCTCGCGTACAACTATTTTGACGTGGACATGGGCGAAGCGCCTCATGGGCGAGCCGTGGCCGTGGCCGTGGGAATCAAGCGCGTGCTGCCCGACCGGGTCGTCTTTACCTACCAGGGCGACGGCGACATCGCCGCCATCGGTACGGCCGAAACCGTGCACGCCGCCAACAGAGGCGACAACATCACCGTTATTTTCGTCAATAACGCGGTGTACGGTATGACCGGCGGCCAGATGGCGCCCACGACTCTGATCGGCATGCCCAGCACCACCACGCCGGGAGGCCGCGTCGCCAAACGTGACGGCTTGCCGTTGGATTTGAGCCAGATGCTGGCGGTCGCCGGAGGCAGCGTGTATATCGAACGCACGGCGGTTACCACTCCCAAGCGGATTCTTCAAACCCGAAAAGCCATCAAAAAAGCCTTTGAAACCCAGTTGGAAGGCAAGGGGTTCAATCTGGTGGAGATCCTTTCGCCCTGTCCCACCAACTGGAAGATGGACTCCCTCGAGGCTTCCCGGTTCGTGGATGAAGAGATGACAAAATTCTTTCCATTGAAGGTGATTAAAGATGCTGGCTAAAACGGTTTTTTCAGGCTTCGGGGGCCAGGGCGTTCTGATGATGGGGTACATGCTGTCACTGTCCGCTATGAACGAAGACCGCTACGTCACCTATCTTCCCGCCTATGGCGCGGAAATGCGCGGAGGCACGGCCAACTGCACCGTGGTAGTTTCATCGGAGGAAATAGCCTCGCCCATCGCTTCGTCTCCGGAGTACGCGGTGATTATGAATTACCCCTCCATGCTGAAATATCAGAACTCCATAAAAAAAGGCGGCGTTATGTTCCTCAACAGCGACCTCATCGAGGAGCGGCCTTCCAGGAAGGACATCGAAGTGGTCGAGGTGCCCTGTAACACGCTGGCCCATGAATTGGGAAGCGACCGCTCCCTGAATATGGTCATGCTGGGGGCGCTGGCGAAAAAGACCGGCATCGTGGCGCTCGAAACCATGCAGGCGGCGGTTGAGGAAATCCTCAAGGGCAAGAAACAAGCTATTATAGATCTGAACAAGTCGGCTCTCGCGCGCGGAGCGCAGTATCTGGTGGAGGGAAAATAATGAATACGGTCAAACAGATTTCTGTGACCCTGCTGAACACGCCTGGCATGCTTTCCGCTATCAGCGACATCATGGCTGATAACGGTATTTATATACTCGGGCTTTCCACCAACAACCAGGGCCAGGAATGCGCGGTCCGGTTTGTGGTCAGCGACCCGGAAAAAGCGGCCAACGTCCTGAAGGGGGCCGGATATAAAGTCGGCGAGACCGATATTCTGGCCGCGGAAACCCCGAGTCATCCCGGCGGACTGGACGCCATCCTGAAACCCCTCAAGGCGGCCGGTGTGAACGTCGAATACCTGTACGCCTATATAGGGGGAGCGGACAGGCCGATCCTGCTGCTGGAACTCGATAAGCTGCAAGAGGGCGCGGAAGCCCTGAAGCGCAACTGGATCAAGCTGCATGGCGCGGAACTCTATATGATGTAAGCGCGGCTTACGAAAAAGTGGGAAAAAGGGCCTCGGCGAGGCCCTTTTTTATTGGCTTTCCGGGCGGGATGACCGACAGGAATACGGCTTGGAAAACGGCTCTGAACTGCAGATGCGGGAGGGAACTTTTTGAAAAAAGTTCCCTCCCGCACCTCCTTCAAAACTTAAAATTATTGAAATCACAGCTTTTCCAGGCACTTCGACAGGAGGGAAAAACACGGTGGACATGGCTTGGATTGCCCCGCATTGCTTATCAATCCTTACCCTGACCTTCTCTTAGCGCCCCGCTCCACAGAACCACATTTGGAGGAAGTCCACACGCCTCGGGGCCAAGGGAGCGCTGTCAGTGGGATTTATCAATTGACCGCGGGATGTGTAGTCTGTTTAAATTTACGGTACACCTTGTTGTCGCGCTTGCGCGCAAGGTGGAACCGACAAACCGGCGCGATTCGAATGCTCCACGCCTCCATATACCGGTTCAACAGGGAAAGGACCCCACGACATGACCAAACGAGCGCTGCTGCTTATAACGTTGCTCCTCTGCTTCTTGCCAGCTCTGTCGGCCAACGCGGCGGACGAAACCAAACCGTCCGATAGCAAGGAAACACCGGCCATTTCCCTGCAGGAGGACATGGGCGAGGCCATACGGCGGGAAGCCACGCTGGTTAAAGAGGAGCTGGAACTGAAAACCCGCTCCCTGTTCAATCGTGAGCCGCTCGGATGGGACATCGGTACCATTCACTATCTATACAAGGAGTTATTCGAGCTTCCCGGCGAGATTCCGAAGCTTACCGGATTGGTCCTGGAGCACGGCAAGACCTTGGGAGTTTTCGGTTCCCTGCTGGTCCTGATTTTTATTCTGGCGGTTCTTTACGGCTTTTTCGGCCAGAAGCGCGTTCTGTCATGGGTTGAAAGGAAAGCGCGGCCCGTGGGCGAGCGTTTGCCGAAAAAATATTACCCCTACTTCATGTCATTGCTCGGGGTGATTACGCATGTCCTTATCCCGGTTTTCCTGTTGGGTCTTTTCAAGCTTATCAACGCCATGATCATGTACGACGCCGCATGGTTCGGACTGATCGGCCGTTTGCTGGAACTGTGGACGGTGGGCGCCATCATCCTGAGCGTTTCCAGGGAATCGCTGACCCGGGGCTATCTGCCGCTAACGGCGAGTCAAGGCGCCAACCTGTTTCGATGGACCAGCGCGATCACGCTCTACGCGATCATTTCCATAGCCATACTATGGACCATGAGCGCGTTTCACGTCCGGGCGGACGCGCTCGCCTTTTTCAAAACGGCCATCTTTGCCATTGTCATCGTTTTTCTCTTCTTTCTCTTTCTCAAAAAGAACGTCTTCCTGGCGATGTTTCCCGACCGGCCCTATAAAACCTACCGGCTCATTACCGGCTTCCTCGGGAGATACTACTTTACCCTGCTGTTCGTATCCTTTCTGGCCGCGCTGCTCTGGCTACTGGGCTATTCCGGCCTTGGAAGCGCTGTTTTGAAAAAAATATGGTTTACCATAGCCGCCCTTCTGGTCGTCTCGCTGGTTTATCATATCCTGAAGGACCGGCTGACCGGATGGTATGAACGGATCGAGCCGAAAGACGAATCGGCGTTTTCTCTGGTCCGTTCGGTCAAATCGGCGCTGTTGTTCACCGCTGTCATAGTAACTATCACCATCGCCCTCGACGCCCTGGGTTTGCTGAGTGTGTTCCAGCGTTTGATGTCGTTTCCCATCGTCAAACTGGGGGACACCTACCTCACCCTCTGGCTTATTCTCAAAGCGGTCATAATACTGCTGGCCTTCTTTTATATCTCCCGCATGCTTCAGGATTATTTCGAATACAAACTCTACCCGACCCTGGGAATCGATCCCGGTCTCGGCTACGCGCTGAACACCTTTTTGAAGTACCTTATGCTGGCCATAGGGTTCCTGGTGGCCTTGAACATCGTGGGGCTGGACCTGAAGTTTCTGCTCGTCTTCGCCGGCGCCATGGGTATCGGTATCGGGCTGGGCCTGCAAAACATGGCCGCCAACATCATCAGCGGTTTCACCATTATTTTCGGAGGCAAGATCCGCAAGGGCGATTGGATTGAGGTATCCGGCACGCTCGGCGTGGTGACGGATATCTTTCTGCGGGCCACCAAGGTCCGCACCAGGGATAATATCGAATATCTCATTCCCAACGCCGACCTGATCTCCAATGTCATGATAAATTATTCTTTGTCGTCTCCCCTGATACGCATGGCGCTGCCGGTGGGCGTGTCCTATAACGCCGATCCGCATGAGGTGTCGCGCATCATGGTGGAGGTCGCGGAAAACGAGCCGCTGGTGGAAAAATACAAAAAGCCAACCGTCCGATTTGTGGAGTACGGGGACAACTCCATCAATTTCGAACTGCTGGTCTGGATGGATGTGAAGAAGGTGGCCCGCCAGAAAGTGAAAAGCGTCCTCTACTACGCCATCTTCGATGAATTCAAAAAGGCCGGCGTAGAGATTCCCTTCCCGCAGCGGGATCTGCATATCAGAAGCGGCTTCAAGGAGGAGACGGGGTGATGGCGAGACGGACTGTGCGACCACGTTTAATTCAGACCTCCCTGGCCAAGTTGAGGAGGTGATGTCGGCGTGAGAGAAGAAATCAAATCGGATGGAACACGGCAGTACGTTTGTGAGGAGTGCGGATTTGTGTATCGGGATAGGAAATGGGCTGAGAAATGCGAAGAATGGTGTTCAACCTATCACGGCTGTAACCTCGAAATTACTCAACATGCGGTGAAATCAGACCAGTAAACGATCAACGCCAAGGCGCTTCATGAATGAGCTTCTCCGCTACTGTTTTGGGTCTATCAAATTTGTAGCCCACCGGACTGATAGCAAAACAACGCTGACGGACCCAAACATCAACCCATGAACAGGAACGGTGGACAAACAAATCTGCCGCAACAGCCCTGGGCGTCACAAAAAAAAGGGCTCAGGGTAATCCCAAGCCCTTTAAAAATTTTGTTGTTCGTGGTGGAGCTGAGGGGGAACGGGTCAGCTCCACCAAAAATCTGCTAACTATCTGGAATCGTTACACTCAACTTCAGCCTTGGTTTCTGGTTTGTGTATCAACTTTGTGTACGATTTTCAAGAACAGAATCGTACATTAAATTCATGTGCCGATTTGGGAGGATCATCCGCGTATGAACTTTCCAATGTTAGCCGGGCATACCATTTCTTTTTGGATTGGATATCCATCTCCCAATTCTCGAAACAAAATCCCAAACACCCCCTACTTTTGGTTTAATATAATTTTCTTCAGACGGGTCACTTCCCATTTTCTCGAATATGTTAATCAGCCAGCTTGGGCCGTGCCCAGACACCGCCAATTCGGGCAGCCATTTTTCTAATTCTCCCACCTCAAGAACAAAAATACCATATTGCTCTAGATTAGAGATTAAGGTTTTTAGTGCCTCACGTGCACTTTCATCAATTTTGGAAAGTCCCACACGTTTTGGATCTAGTCCTTGCGCTTTATAACTATTGTTATATATTTTGGCTCTTGTCGCTGCCCAGCCTTCAGCTGTTTGATCTGGGACACAACAGCCTTTCAATAGGTTCTTGAAGTCCCCCCCGCCTTTTAAGATGTCGAGGTCGACAATTACTGCGGCAGGGATACCCATTTTTCTTAACGGCGATGCTATCTTGTAAACGGTTTGCTTGTTTTGAGCGTTCAAAAAGATACTATCCTTAAAGCCATCTTCCTTAAAGTGAAGTAGTCTCTCATTTATTTCCTGATAGAAAGCCCGATCAGAATCTGCTTCGCAAACGACCGCTCCTTTATGAAAAAGCGCAGCCAAAATACCCGTGGAGCGCATCAGCGGGTCGCGCATAATGATGTTTAGACTGTCAGCCGCTAGAAGTCTCGCCGTAGCGAAACCGTCATCATAAGTTAATCTTACGATGTTTACTCCTGCTCCAGCTTGGATGCAGCCCATTAGAAAATCAGGACTGTGGGTCGATGCCAAAACATTTCCCTGTCGGCTAGCAGCGAGTTCAGTAAGGTTCTGTCCAAGTTTTTTTGCGAGCGGCGGGTGTAGGAAGGCCTCTGGTTCATCTATTAGCATAATTCTATAATCGGCGCACATTACGGCTGCCAGCAACCCTGTAAACGCCTTAATACCGTCACTCAATTCTTCTATGTGCGCGGCCCCGGCCTGAAACTTTCTTGCACGCAGGGTTAGACCTTGCTCTTCATCTGGACCACTCGGTTCTCTCGAACTCATTCTGATTCGGAACTGTGTCATAGCTGAGGGGTCAATCGTAAAATACAACCCAAATGCCTCATACGTTTTATCTCTCAGCTGTTTCCTTGCTTCATCATCTAAAAATAATGCCATCAAGTGACTTGTTGCTGGCTTTTGAAGATCATCCGCACCCCTTGCTTCAGTGAGACCGAATCTGGTTCGTCCATCTAATCTTATGGTGTAAAGATAAACTAGCTGCCGTAAAATCCAACTGAACTGTGTCCCCTTTGCTACCTCAGCTGCGGCAATTGGAAGATTCAACCTTATGCGATTTTCCCTGCTATTAATAGGGTCTAACCTTGACACCATTATTTCTTCATCTTGTAATGGCGAATCTCCTTGTTTAAGATTTGTCTTCTTTCCTTCAAAAAGCATACGTGCTGCAAGCGCGTCGATACTTACGAGCGTGAGAGCGTTAATTATTTTCCTTTCAATCTCGGAACTTCCACCTCCATGAATGAATTCCTCGATTTCTCTCAGGATTAGGCTTTTCCCTGAATTGTTGGGGCCAACAAAGACAGTCACAGGATTGGGATCGAAACTCAGGGGGTTTGATTCACCCGATGATCCAAATTTTAGATGCAACCCTTTTATCACCAAAAACACCCTTTTTGATTTTTGTATTGATTCAGGGGAAAAGTCATGAATAAAGAACAGATACAGGGTTGTACGCGATAGGTCAAGATAATCGCTTTACGGCCATGGCCCCGCCAGTTTAATTCGTTCTCTCCCTACTCAATCTCAAAGGCCGGTAACGTTTGCAAGGCATGAAAGAACTCACTCCACACAATCACGAAGCACACGCCTATCTGACCGGGGTTATCGACTACCACGCTTCCTTCAAGAAAGTCTTCCGGTCTTCCCGCCATATTATCAAGGATGCTCAGCACGTTCAGACGCTTTTCCCGTTTCGTGAACACCACGTCGTATTGCTCGGCGTGATTGATCGAGCGAATCTTGCCGGTAAAGTGAGGAGGCGCGTCATAGAGAGACCAGAGGACAATCCGGGTGGTCGCCCCAAAAGCGGGGTCGACAAGATAGCGACACTCAAAAGCCTTCGCCGCAGTCTGGCCATACGTGAGGCTCACTAAGGAAGCGGGGTTCAGGAAATTCAAATCAAGCGCAATTGGCGCATAGTCCGCCCTGTCCAAAGGAACCACCGGGAGCAACGCCGCGTCACCGTTGTTGGGGTTTATCAGGAACGCATGACCACCTATCTCCTCCGCGTCTTCATCCGGCTGTAATATCCCGTCATCATCAAGGGTGAAAATGAGATAACCCACATGGTCGTTGTTGGTGTCGGCGTCACCACCGGCGAGTGAGAAAGAATAGTCCCTTCTGGCCATAGTCGTCGGTATCGTACCACTGGACGACAACGTGCCGTCAGCAAGAAAGAAACCCCAGTAGATCGTCTTTCCTAAGCCGGATTCCTTGACATTGATTCCAACCGCAGTGTCTTCAATGGGGTTATAAATGCCGACCGGTAGCAGGAAACCGGTCTCCATTTTGCCGAAAGTAAGGACCGCATGGGCGGGCTGGCAGAGTGTGAAGATGATTGCGAATGAACTAAGCAGTAACAGTGTTCTTGTAAAACGGCCTTGCATTCATAAACCTCCTGTGAACGATTTACTGTTGAAATGTGAGTTAAAAGTTATATATTGGAAATTCGAGGGATTGTATAAAAGATCGGTCGGCAGATAAAGCGAAAAACTTTACCGGAATAAAATATCTGAAGAAATGTGAGAGGCTATATCAGATCACGGTGGAAGCCTGTAGTCTCCCCCCTGTAGGCCGCCGCTACGGTGTCCACCGGGAGACACGCACAGACGGAAGACATGGCGGTTGGTTCGACACATACAACCTACCGCGCTCTCCTCAGCATCATCATTACGTTAGCCTCCGTGAACTCTTTGCCGGTCATGGTGGTCATGCCTTGCCGGTTCAGTTCTTCGGCTATCTCCTGGTAGGTGCGCGGCTTCAATCCTTCCGGCAACGGAGGCGCCCTGATTTCACGCCAAGAGACCTTTCTGAAGTTACTCGCCGGGACTGACCCGACCGCTGAACTGGAAGATCAATGCGAGTTGGGGCTTATCGTCCTCCACGAAGCAGAACGGGAGCTTGACAGGGTGAGGCGGGACATAGAGAAGACTCACGGTCGACTATGCGTCGAGTGCGGGGAAGACGGAAAGTGGAGGCTTGCGTCCGACGATGAAGGTAAGGCCAAGCTGTTGCCGATCTTCACACGGAAGACCGACTGAGAGCAGACACGCCCAATAACTGTGTGTCTCCCCCCCTTTATTGTCTTCCCGCCGTGAATCAGAAAAAAATTTATGAATTAAGAAAAGCAACCTCCAAAGAACTTCGTTTGTGAGGTTTACAACGTCCTGCCAAATGGTATGTTTCAGCCATTATTTTAAATATTCATAATATATATTATAAATTACATTTTAATTTGTCTATTTTTATTATTCCACCAAATGTTTATTGATTTTTAATTGATTTATTGCATAATTAAATAGGGAATAGTTGTTTAGCTCATGAGAAAAGCCATTTTCGGCGACGGTTCTGTTGAGGACTTTCGGTAATGTTTCTTGATGGAAGGGAGGATTGACAGGATGCGCTTGGTGGCATGTTTTATCTTTATTGTGGCTGGTTCAGTCATAGGAACCGGAATTGTTTCTGCTCAGCAGATTGATGTGGAGCGGTGGCTCGATACCCGAATCGGGCATGCGCCTTACAGCTTTCATTATGACATATCGGTGTACACTCAAGAGGATGTGGAAAATCAAGATACCAATCTGCAGCTCACCGAACAGGAGGCAAGATTTTCAGCGCCGGTATGGCAGAATCAACGCCATGAGCTTACGCTGTACGCCAGGGGTGAACTCCAGGACATAGATACCGGGGCGATACTGCCCAAGGAAGGCGTTCCCCTCCCCGGCGACTTATGGGAGCTTCGCTTCGGCGCTTTTTATCGCAATCTGGCTCGCAATAACTGGTTGTGGGGAGTCAGCGCGAGTTTCGGTTCGGCCAGTGACAAGCCGTTTGAAAGCGTGAACGAACTTGACGGATCAGCCACCGGCTTCTTGCGTATTCCTCATCGTGAAAAGAATGCATGGGTGTTCTTTCTAAATTTTGCCACAAATCGTGAATTTCTTCCCTTCATCCCGCTGCCTGGCTTTGGATATTGGTGGGAGCCGAATGACACGTTTCGTGCGCTCATCGGTGTCCCGGTGGTTTCAATCACCTATGAACCGGTCAAGCCACTGCGGTTACATGTGAACTATTTTCCGGCCAGGAATGTATATTTCAACGCCTCCTACCAAGTTATTAAGCGCTTATCACTTTTCAGTGAATTCGTCTGGCGTAATGAACGGTATCTACGGGCGGGCAGGGAAGATAATGATGACCGTCTTTTTTATTATGAAAAGCGCGTCGATGGAGGGGTCAGTATTGAGCTTTATAAAAACATTTCGCTCCAGTTGACGGGCGGGTATGCGTTCGATCGCTTCTATTATGAGGGCGACGACTATGACGACCGCAATGACAACCGAATCAGCGTGGGAAACGGCTACTTTGGACAAGGAGCGATGAGTCTTCGATTCTAAACGCTTAACCGCAGTGAACCGCCGCACTTTCTCTTCCCTGAGTTTTACTTCCCACTGTGAGTTGGGGCTTCCACGACAAGGAATAGCTTTCCACCCGGTAGAGAGTTGAACACCGCCTATCGAGCTTTTGGGCTATCCCGCCTTGTAATCGTTTTTTAAGATTTCTAACGATTTTTTGCGGAATGAGATGGCCTTGGAAGCGCCGATGGAATCGGTTAGCGGCATACAAAAAGAACTGAGCTTCATGGCTAATGAGCGCTTGCGCGACTTCTTCACTGGCGGGAAGGTGGTCATCTTAACAACAAAAAGGGCCCGGGAAAATCCCGAGCCCTTTAAATTTTTCTACTAATCGTGGTGGAGCTGAGGGGGATCGAACCCCTGGCCTCATGAATGCCATTCATGCGCTCTCCCAGCTGAGCTACAGCCCCACAAGGAAACCATCTTTTAGCATAACAATTATGGGCGTGTCAACGGGATTTTAAAAAGAATAATCGTTTTGAAAGCCTTGACAGCGCCGCCGTCACGCCGCTAACCTGTTCATCTCACAACCATTTTGCCCATGTGACCGTAAGGAGCGAATATACTCGTGAATCGCGAACAATTTCAACAAAAATTCGGCGATAAGATCATGATTCTCGACGGGGCCACCGGCACCGAATTGCAGCGAAAAGGACTGCCCGCCGGGGTCTGTCCCGAACTGTGGACCGCGGAAAATCCGGAACCGCTCTTGGCCGTTCACGCGGCTTATCGCGCGGCGGGATCGCAGGTGGTGACTACCAACACTTTTGGGGCCAACCGCGTCAAACTCGGCCATTACAGCCTCGGCGGCCGGGCCAGGGAGCTGAACGAACGCAACTCGCTCATCGCCCGGCGGGCGGTGGGGGATTCGGTTCTGGTGGCCGGTTCGGTGGGGCCTTTGGGGTCGCTGCTGCAACCGGCCGGTGACCGGCCGTTCGACGAGGCCTACGAGTGCTTTTGCGAACAGGTTCAAGGCCTGGCCGCCGGCGGGGCGGACATCATCTTGATCGAAACCATGATGGACGTTCAGGAGGCGCGCTGCGCGCTGCTGGCCGCCCGGGATACCTGCGATCTTCCGGTGTGGGTGTCCCTGACCTTTGACAAGGGCCGGACCCTGACCGGGTCGGACCCGGTAACCGCCCTGATCACCCTGCAATCCATGGGCGCGGACGTGGTGGGGACCAATTGCGGTAACGGCCCCGAGCAGGTGATTCCCCTGATTCAAGCCATGGCCGAACACGCCATGGTTCCCCTACTGGCCCAGCCCAACGCGGGCATGCCCCAGTCGGTGGACGGCCGGACCGTGTTTACCATGGGCGCGCGGGAGTTTGGCGCCTTTACCAAACCGCTTCTGGAAGCTGGGGCTTCGCTGATCGGCGGCTGTTGCGGTACCGACCCTGACTATATCGCCGTCATGGCCTCCCTGGCGCGGGACGCAAAGCCGCGGCGGAAGTTGAAACAGGACTTTGCGGCCCTCACCTCCCTTTCCAAGACCGTTTTTCTGGGGCCCGGCTATCCCACGGCCATTATCGGCGAGCAACTCAACCCGTCCGGGAGAAAAAAGCTGTCCGAAGAACTTGCGCGCGGCGAAACCACGCTGGCCAAGGACATCGGAATCCGCATGGCCGAACAGGGCGCGGACGTAATCAACATCAACGTGGGCGCGCCCCTGGCGGATCAGTCCGCGCTGATGAAGAAGCTGATCCTGGACCTGTCCGTGGCGGTCCGGACGCCCTTGGCGCTCGACTCCGCCGCCGACCGGCCCATGGTTGAAGCCATACCGCTCTACCCCGGCCGCGCTCTCATCAATTCCATTTCAGGCGAACGGTCCCGGCGCGACGCCCTGCTGCCCCTGGTCAAGCGGTACGGCGCCATGTTCGTGCTCATGCCCCTGGACGAACGAGGCGTGCCCCAGGACGCCAAAACGAGGATCGAGATAATCCGCGATGTGGTGGAGGAAGCCCAGTCGTTGGGAATCCCCAAAAGCTCCATAATCGTGGACGGTCTGGTGCTGGCCGAATCGTCCCGGCCCGGGGCGGCGCGGCAGACCCTGGAGGTCCTGCGGGCCTGCTCCCAGGAGTTGGGACTGCTGACCATGTGCGGACTCAGCAACATCTCCTTCGGACTGCCGGAGCGGGGCTGGGTGGATGGGGCGTTCCTGGCCATGTGCGTGGAAGCGGGAATCAGCGCGGTCAACGCCAATCCCGGGTCGGAGGTCCATCGGGCGCTCTTAGCCGCCGCGGACGCGCTGGCGGGACGGGACCCTCATTTCGGCCGCTACATCGAACGGATGCAAACCGGCGGGCGCGGGACGCTCAAGACGGCGGAGCCCGCCCCGGTCCGGGATGAAGTGTACGAAGCGGTGCTCAAAGGCAAGGACGCCGCCATTGGCGCGATGGTGGCGCGACGGTTGGAAAACGGCGAGGCGCCGCTGGATCTTATCAACAATTCGCTCGTTCCGGCCATCACCGAAGTGGGCCAACGATATAGCTGCAACGACTATTTTCTGCCGCAGCTTCTGGCGTCGAGCAAGGCCGCGCAGGAGGCGTTCGCGGTTCTGGACGAATCACTTGAAGGGACCACGACGCGCAACCGGGGCAGGGTCGTGCTGGCCACCGTGCGCGGCGACATCCACGACATCGGCAAGAATCTGGTGGGGGTGTTGCTCAAAAACCATGGATTTCAGGTAATCGATCTGGGCATCGACGCCTCGCCGGAAGCCATCCTCAAAGCGGCGAGAGAGGAACAGGCCGACCTGATCGGGCTATCCGCGCTTATGACCACCACCATGCTGAATATGCGGGAAACCATCGCCCTGTTGCGAAAGCAGGGCGTCACGGCGCCGGTTCTGGTGGGAGGAGCGGTCCTTTCCCAGGAATACGCCCAAAGATTCGGCGCGGACGGTTACGCCAAAGACGCCGTGGAAGCGGTCCGCCTGGCGGTTGAGTTAGTCGACAAAAGAAAATAAGTAAAATCATCAAGTGGAAAAAAAGAGCTCCGGGGGGCCTCCTCCCCCCACCCCCCTGCGTGAGATTTCTCGCTACGCTCGAAATGAAAATATGAAAGCGCGACTCCGTCCATCAGGTTAAACTGATGGGGATTCACACCCTGGCCCGGGAGACCCCCGAGATGCAAAGAACGATGACCTTGCCGGGGATAGGATGGATTCTCTGTGTGGTGTTCCGGGGGTAGGAGACATCCTTCGTGTTCCCAGCGCCAAGCATTTGGCCTCCTACGCCGGCGTCGCCCCCGGGTTCAAGTCGGATTGACCTCATCGCCCGAACGGCAAAAACTATTTCGGTGTATAAGCGCTAGCCACGTCTCCCAAAAATATTGACAAATTGTATGTGTTAAACTCATAATTGTATCCAATAGGCGCTTTACAAGAACATATATGGCATCTAAGAATTAATATTGTACTTATTGCTAAGCCATGATCGTCGATCGGTAATACTCAACATTACGTTTTGACGCTGTGGATAAGGGGGTATCATGATTCAGGAACTGTTCGATCTGACGGGAAAAGTGGCCATGGTCACCGGCGCCGCGGGAGGCGTGGGGCAGGCCCAATGCAAGGCGCTCGCAGGCGCCGGGGCCGACGTGGCCGTGTGCGATTTTACAGCCGAAGTCGGGCAACCGGTGGCGGATATGGTCAAAGCCATGAGCCGGCGCTCGGCCGCATTCGCCATGGACATCCGCTCCAAAGCCAGCGTACGACAGGGCGCCGCCGCGATATTGGATCACTTCGGCCGAGTGGATATCCTGTGTAACACCGCCGGGGTGAATCATCGGGTCCCCTTGCTGGAATACGCCGAGGAAGAGTGGGACAGGGTCATCGACACCAATCTCAAGGGCATCTTTCTGGTAACCCAGGCCATTGCGCCTCAGATGATCGAGCGCGGCTACGGCAAGGTGATCAACATGTCGTCCATTATGTCCAGGATCACCTATTACGGCCAGGCGGCCTATTGCCCGTCCAAGGGCGGAGTCGATCAGTTGACAAGGGTTATGGCTCTGGAATGGGCCAAACATGGCGTCTGCGTAAACGCCATTGCGCCGACCTTTATAAATACTCCGCTGGTGGAAAAAGTCCTGGCGGATGAGCCCGAACGCCTCGAGTATATTAAACGGCGGACGCCAATGGGACGGCTGGGCCAGGCGGAGGAATTGATGGGCCTGACCATTTATCTGGCGTCTCACTCGTCCGACCTGATGACCGGCCAGTCCATTTGTATTGACGGCGGATGGACCGCTTGGTAAACGCCGCGCTGTTCCATGAGGCGCTCCCTATTCCGTGGGATACTTCATTGAAGAAGAAACGACTCACCAACCATATCTACGCCGTGTTATTCGACCGGATTGTAACCGGAGAATATCCTCCCAATACCCGTTTGATAGAGGATGATCTCTCCCGGCAGTTTGAAGTCAGCCGGACCCCCGTCCGGTTGACTCTCCACGAACTGGAACGGGATGGGCTTGTGGAAATACTGCCCAAGCGCGGCGCGCGGGTGGTCGGTTTTACCATCGACGATGTGGAAGAAGCGTACGATATCCGCAAGTCCTTGGAGATTCAGGCGCTCAAAACGTCGGTTCCGCACATGAACATTCAAGGTTTGATTGAAATCCGAGCCAGAATGGAGGAAATTTCCGCGCTGGACGACGTGAAGCTGAATGAAGAAATCGACGCGCAGGTTCATAATTACTTCATTCAGGCCAGCGGCAAACGGCGGCTGATTTCCATTCTCGATCAAATGTTCAAGCTCATCCAGCGTTTTAGAGAGCTTGGGTTCGAGAATCAAGAGGTGCGGAAGTCCGCTCATGAAGACCATCTTGCCCTGATCGACGCCATCTGCCGCCGAAATGTGGACAAGGCCGTCGAAATCCTGGCCGATCATATTGAACGCAGCAAGATTTTTGCCGTCTTGTCCTTTGTACGAAAATCCGAATTCTCCGCCGGGGATAAACAACGACTCGGTCACGGCCAATAGATCCACGAGCGGCTATGCGTCGGGCGGCTACTCAAGAAAACGCCCGCAGTCAAGAATTGTTCTTACCGTTCCTACCAGATCGGCGTGTTTCCTCAGCAAATTGGTAAGCAGGTTCTGGAAATCGTTTTCTATTTCCACGTTATCGATTCGCAGAGCGCAGGTGTCGCCGTCCAGAACGCCTTCAGCGGTTATCACCGAGGTGTGATCGAAGGAGATGACGCCTTCGTTCCGGCTTCGAAGCGTGGCCGTGGCCATGACAAAATAGAGATTGCCCTCAATCCGATTGATCAAGACGCTGGTCAGCCGGCCCTGACGTCCGGTCCCCAGACAGTAATCCGAGCAGAGCTGAGCGATCTGCTCGTCGAGTTCCGTCTCCCGTATAACCTGATCGGTTATATCCTTTGCCGCGACGATGGGCGCAAGCGGAGGGAAGACGGATAGAAGGATGAAGCAGGCGAGAATGAACGGTATGGTTCTCATAACAGACATGTTTATATATCCCGTAAGGCGATGTGGCGCAAAACAACAATCGCGTCCGTCAGGGGGTTATACTCTGAACGGGTCCTCCGATCCTTCGGGGAGCGGCACGTCGAAGGCGAAGATCACTCCGGCTATCATACGGTAAAAACCGCACAAGACAACCAGTTCAATGACTCCCTGCATACCCAGTTCAGCGGTTAGTTTCTCCTGAATCGGCAAAGGTATGGATCGTTCCTCAAATACGCATTGGGCGACGGCTATAGCCGTTCGCTGAATAGCGTCGAGAGAGGAAGGATCTTGCCGGGATCGAATGGCCTCTATGATTTCGGCCGGAACACCGGCCTCCCTGGCCACGGGTTCATGCTTGACCCATTCGTAGGCGGCCTCCATACGCCGGGCCAGCCACAGGATAACCAGCTCCCGCAGCGCGTCGGGCAGAGCCCCGGACCCGAACCTCAAGTAGCTCCCCAATTCGCTGACGCGCCGGGTGAGTTCCGGGTGGTTGAGGAGGCTGCGGTACATGCCGTCGATGCGCCCCCGCCGGGCCACGAGCCGGTCGTAGAGCTCCCTGGTTTCGGGATTCATGGACAGCGTGGGGTCCGGAAGTTTGGCCATGAGGATCACCTCCTACCGCGTAGCCGCGTTAGTCATTGTCCACCCATTCCTTCTTGGCCTGGCCGTAAGGGGTGACGGGTGTGGGAAACGCCTTGTCGCAGCGGATATCCAACAGATAGGGCGCGTTCGACTTCAGCGCCGCCTCGAACGACGGTTGGAGATCGGTTGGTTTTTTTACCACCACGGACTGCAACCCCAATGAACGGGCAAACGCGGCCCAGTCGTGCGTGGGCAGTTCCGTAAGCGCGGCCGGGACGGGGCCTCCCTTTCGGGCGCGCAGCCAAACGTTGGCCAGGGCGCTGTTGTTGATGACCACAAAGATCGCCGGAATTCCGTAACGGGCCGCGGTCTGAATTTCCATCCCGTGCATGAGCATGCACCCGTCGCCGGTTACGACCGCCAGCGGTTTTTCCGGACGGGCCACTTTGGCGCCGATACCGGCCGGGATGGCCCAACCCATGGGCCCCAGATTCGTGGCCGACAGATACGAACGCGGTTGGTATGTTTCCCAGTAGTGACCGCAGAAGGCGCGGTGCGCGCCGGAGTCGACCACCAGGACGGTATCCCTGGGCGCCACCCGCCGCAGATCGCTGATGACGCGAGCGGGATGCAGGGGCTCCGCCTCGCTCCGTGTGTTTTCATCGTCGTAATAGCGGGGGCCGGAGGACTTGATCTTTTCCACCCAAGCCCGGCGGTCCTGACTGCCCTGCTGGAGCGCGGAGTGGAGGCCCGGATACGCTTCCATGAGACAGCGCAGCACCTGACCGCAATCCCCCACCAGGGGAACTTCGGTGTGCCAGGTACGGCCTATGACTTTGGGGTCTATATCGATATGAACCAGGGCGCGGCTGGGCAGCATCTTGCGATCCCAAAACAGCGTGTCGCGCTGGCTCAGCCCGGAACCGAACACCAGCAGTATTTCGACATCCTCGGATAGTATGGCCTCGATGGCGCTCCGGTGGCCAGCGTAACCGAAGACTCCCAGGGACAACCGGTGATCCTCCGGGAATACCCCTTTGGCTCGCAGCGTGGTGGCCACGGGGATCTCGAAACGCTCGGCAAAGGCCAGAAGATCCCTGTCCGCTCCCGATTTTTCGACACCCGCGCCGGCCAGAATGAGAATCCGGGAGGGTGCCTTTTCCGGCTCACTGGGGCAAAGGATGCCACGAAGCCGCTCGAAGGCCCGCATGTCGGCCAACCGGGGCTCCAGGATGGCGTTGTCCAGCTTTTCCCAAGGCAGATGTACTTCGCCGTGTTGAATGTCCGTGGGAAGGCTTATGTGTACCGGTCCCTGCGGACCGGCGAGCATCTTGGTGAGCGAAGCTCTCAGGTGATGGTTGAGCAAATGAATGTTTTCGACGATAAGCGAGGACTCCGTGATCGGGCGCAGCAGGTCCACGTCGTTCAACGTCGCGGGGCTGGAATCCTGAAACCCGCCGCGCCCCTCCCAATCCGTGGGGACCTGGCCGGAAACGACCATGATCGGCGTCCGATCGGTGCACGCCGCGGCCACGGCGGTCACCATATTGGTGACACCGGGACCTCCGATGGCTAAACATACGCCGAATTTTCCGCTTGCCCTGGCGTAGCCGTCCGCCATACACGCCGCCCCGCCTTCGTGCGCGGCGACGATGGGCGTTATCCCGTTGGTGGACGCAAAAGCGGGCAGGAAGGGATCGATGAGCCCGCCGGGCACCAGGAAGACTTCGGAGACTCCCTCGGCCTGGAAGGCCTCAAGCAAATACTGGGTTGTCCGCATGAGTCACAGCGCTCCTTACTACGCTTTATCAGCGTTCCGCTCCATCCACAGGAGAATACACTATTTCTCATGTTTAATCCTTACTTAGTTTGTATCCCACTCCATGAACGGTTTGAATATAAGAAGCGCAGGGACCCAGTTTTTTGCGCAGAGCCACGATGTGCAGGTCGATTGAACGGTCGTTGACGTCATATCCCCAGCCGTGTATTTCATCCACGATCTGGCCTCGCGGGAACGCCCAGCCCGGCCGCTGGGCGAGCGCCTGGAGCACACGAAACTGGCCGGGGGTAATCTTGACCGGCCGGCCCTTGACAAACACCTCGCGCTGGTTGACGTCGATGGTCAGGTCGCCGATGCGAATGGGCGACTGATCGCCTTCCTGTTTTCCTGTCCGCCGCAAAAGCGTTTTGATCCGCGCCAGAAGCACGGCCGGGCTGAAGGGTTTGGTCACGTAATCGTCAGCGCCCAGTTCCAGGCCGATCACTATATCCGCATCCTCGGATTTGGCGGACAGCATCAGGACGGGAACGCCGGAAGTGTCGGGGGATTTTTTAATCGCCCTGGTGGCTTGCAGACCGTCCATCCCCGGAAGGATGATGTCCATGATGATCAGGTCGGGCTTCTCCTGGGCGCTCAGCTTTACCGCTTCTTCTCCCGTGGTCGCGAGCTTCACGGTATACCCCTCCCTGGTCAGGATATATCTGAGCAGCTCCAGGATATCCTCTTCGTCATCCACTATAAGGATGCGTTCCTTGGACATTTATTCAGTATCTCCGTGCATATTTCCACACAGTTTGCTAATATACACTTAACGATTTTCTAACAAAAGAACTTTTTGTATATTTTTGAGCTTTAAAAAGATCAAAACGAAATTGGGGAGTTTTTCAACGATGCCTAGGAAACTTCAACAAGGATTGAACAGCCTGCGGAGAACTATTCTGGATCTCGGAGTGACGGTAAAAGAGCGTGTGGACATGGCCGTTACGGCGGTCAGGGACAAGGACGCCACGCTGGCTTCGCAGGTGATCGAGCGGGACCGCGAGATTGACCTGAAGGAAGTGGAGATCGAAGAGGAATGCCTGAAGATTATCGCTTTGAATCAACCGGTGGCGGACGATCTCCGTTTTCTGGTGACGACTATCAAGATAAACAACGACCTGGAACGAATCGCCGACCAGGCGGTCAATATATCCGAACGGGTGGAAATCATTTCCCGGCGCAGAACGCTTGAATTCAGCGTCGATTATTCCGAAATGGCGGATAAGACGCAGCGTATGCTCAAACTGTGCCTCGACGCCCTGGTTAACGCCGACGTCGATCTGGCCTATAAAGTCATCCTGATGGACGACGAAGTGGACGAACTCAAGCGGATCATCTATGACAAGGTAAAAGATGAACTCGCGCTTCATCCCGATCATTCGGGCTACCTGATCAATCTTTTTCTTATTTCCCGCCATCTCGAACGCATCGGCGATTTGGCCGGTAATATAGCCCAGGAAGTCATCTACTTGGTGGAAGGAAAGATACCCCGCCATCACGCGGCGTAGGATCGTCAATCCTTCAGCCTGCCCACCAGTATACCATACCGACGGGGACGCGCCTTGTGAAGCGTTCCTCCCTCTTGGTGAGATTTTCTCCTGCCTGACGTCTAATAGTATTGAATGTATCAAAACTGGTTCATCCCTAAAAGGCGATTCACTGCTCGCGCGGAGGAGGAAGAGTATGAAGTCTCAAGTGGGCGCGCTGGGGTTAGTGGTTATTATCTATGCGTTATGCGGCTGTGGCGGGGGCGATGGCGGAGGAAGCCCGGAACCCATGCCCTCGGGGAGTATCGTGTGGGAAAAAACAGTGGGCGGCGCGGGCGATGAGGAGGCGCATGCCATTCAGGCGACCTCCGATGGCGGATATATAGTGGTGGGATCGACAACATCGTTCGGCGCTGGAGACTCCGACCTGTACTTGGTTAAATTTGACGCCGACGGCGCGGTCGTCTGGGAGAAGACGTACGGCGGCGCCGGTTCCGACACAGGGTCCTCCGTGGCCCCAACCGACGATGGCGGCTACATAGCGGCCGGAGCAATGGAAACGGCCTCCGAGGATCCGGATACCAGAGCGTTTGCCGTTTTCCTGGTCAAAACCGAGGCCACCGGTTCTCTGATATGGGAACGGGCTTACAGGCCGACCCATTCCTATGAGGATAGTTTTCTGTTTCAGAATGACGACGGCGGCTATACATTCGCCGGCGTCACGTACGATCCGGCGCAGGGCCCTGTTCTTCACGGCGATCTTTATGTCCTGACCGTGGACCCGGAAGGCGAAGTGGTGTCCGAGCATTATCCTCAATCCGGAGACTACCTGATGAAATCCATTCTGGGAGGCCGCACATTATCCGATGGCGGGTATGAACTCTTCATCTATAACGACTACTATATTAAACCGGTCTGGTCCGGTATCAATATCGCAAAGTTCGATTCGCAAGGAAACCGGGTGGATACGATTTCCCTGGAACAATCCGTAGGCGCTGTTATGGGACTGATGATCGGGACGCCCGAGGGCTATGTTTTGATTCCCAAGGCTGTGATGGGGTTGATTACTTTTGACAGCGCAGGAAAACAAATTATCCAAAATAGCTTTGCCGGAAACGGATACTCCCATAGTTCTTCCATAGTTCAGACGGCCGATGGCGGCTACCTGCTGGCCGGCGACACGCAAACCGACTTTATGGAGCCTCGCGATGTGTATCTGGTCAGAACGGACGCCGCGGGACAGGAAATCTGGGAGATCATCCACGGGGGAGAAGGCGACGACGCCGGCGGGCCCATGGCGCAATCGAGCGACGGAGGATACGTGGTGGCGGGCACGACCACTTCTTTCGGCGCCGGCGGCAGGGACCTGTATATCCTTAAGGTGGAGGAGCGGTAGGATTTTTCGTGTTTGATGTATGTGAGGGAAACTTTTTCGGGAAAAAGCTTCCCTCAGACCCCCTTCAAAAAGCGTAAGGCTATTTTCGGGGCCTTCGCTGGCCTCTTCCCGTCAGGGAAGAGGAATTTCAAAGTCTTTGGGAGGAGTTTGAGGGACACTTTCTGCAGAAAGGGTCCCTCAAAAAGACTTCTCACTCTGGAATGGAGGAGCGGTAGGATTTTTCGTGTTTGATGTATGTGAGGGAAACTTTTTCGAGAAAAAGTCTCCCTCAGACTCCCTTCAAAAAGCTTAAGGCTATTTTCGAGGCCTTCGCTGGCCTCTTCCCGTCAGGGAAGAGGAATTTCAAAGTCTTTGGGAGGAGTTTGAGGAACACTTTCTTCAGAAAGGGTTCCTCAAGTCGAAGGATTCCTCAAGAAGATTTCCCCGCTTTTGCCACGCACATCGCCAGCCTTCTTACGCCTTCCCGCAACTGCTCCTTGGAGGGGTAGGAGAAGTTGATCCTCATGTGGTTGTATTCGGGGTTTTCGCCGTAAAAGGCGTCTCCGGGCACGAAGGCCACTTTATACTTTATGGCCTCGTAAAACAGTTCGTGCGTGTTGATGTGTTCGGGAAGGGTGACCCACACGAACAGGCCGCCACGGGGTCTGGTCCAGGTCACGCCGGAGCCGTTGGAAAAATTCTCCTGCATGGCTTCCTGGAACAATTCCAGCTTTTCGCGATAGTAATCCCGGCAGTTGAGCAGGTGAGCCTCCACGTCCAATTCGTTCAGAAAGGCGGCGCACATATCCTGATTGTATTTGGGCGTATTCAGGACGTTTCCTTCCTTTACATTGGTCATTTTTGCGATGACCTCTTTGGGGCCGATGTTGAAACCCACGCGCATGCCGGGGCAGAAGAGTTTGGAGAAGGTGTAAGAACCGATGACGTTTTCGCCGCCCCGTTTCTGATCCAGGCTGAAGATGGTGGGCCCGACGTCCCCATAGTAGCCGAAGCTCCGATAGGGGCTGTCTTCCAGGATCAGAATCCCGTAGTCGTAACTCACGTCCAGCAGCGCCTCCCGCTTTTCCGCGCTCATGGATATGCCGGAGGGGTTCTGGAAGTCCGGCACCACATAGATGAATTTGGGCTCCACGCCTTCCTTTTTCAGTTTCTCGATCCGGCGCCTGAGCGCGGAAACGTCGGTTCCGTCCTCTTCCAGGTTCACGCCTTCAAAGCGGGCGCGCTGCATTTGAAACGCCACCAGCGCTCCCGCGAAGGTAGGCCGGTCCACCAGAACCACGTCGCCGGGATTCAGGAACAGGCGTCCCACCATGTCCAGACCCTGCTGGCCCGATGAAGTAACCACGATCTGCTCCTCGGACAGGTGGATGTCATCCTTTTGCAAAAAGCGCTGTATGGCCTTGATGAGTTCGTCTTCTCCGGAGATGGGGGTGTACTGCATAATCTTGTCGATTTCAGACTGGAGGCGTTCCTGGGATATTCTTCTCAGGTCGTCTTTAAGAAACACGTCGGGTGACGGCAATCCCCCGGCCAGGGATATGATTTCCGGGTCGTTGAGCAGTTTGAACAGCTTGCCGATGGAATAGCCGCCAAAATCCTTGATGTTATCGGAGAACTTGGAACTCCAGTCCCGCTTCATGAGTACACTCCTGTTAAACGTATTGGGTAAAGGCTCCGGGCCATAAAAACGTCGCTTCGTATGATGCGCGGGGTCTTTTCCGGGAGGCCACGGATTGGAGCCGGTATCGTGCGGATCGAGGGTTGACATACTAGCGTCAATTGGGCCAAAAATAAAGCCGATTTGAATTCGTTCGCCGCGACGGCGGCGCCAGAAGAGCATACTTTCAGCGGGGGCGCGGGGGGGAGGATTCCCCGGCGTTGTTTTTTCTACAACCATGCAACACGGAGGCGCGTATGGCTTCGTACAGTATCGCGGTAATTCCCGGGGACGGCGTAGGAAAGGAAATTTCGGATGAGGCGCTCAAGATTTGCTCCGCGGCGGCCCAAAAGCATGGCTTTGCCATGGAATTCCAAACGTTTGATTGGGGCTGCGATTATTATCTGACGCACGGCCGCATGAATCCGGACGATATGCTCGATACGCTCAAGACATTCGACAGCATTTTTCTGGGCTGTATCGGCGACGCCAACAAGGTGCCCGATCATATTTCCCTGACCCTGCTGCTGAAAATCCGAAAGGGGTTTGACCAGTATGTCAACCTGCGTCCTATAAAGCTGTATCCGGGCGTGGAGTCGCCGCTTAAAACCGCCACGCCGGAAACGATCGATATGGTGGTCATCAGAGAAAACACCGAAGGGGAGTACGCGGCCAACGGAGGTATCTTCAAGGCCGGAACACCCGACGGATTCGCTCTGCAGACCGCGATCTTCACCTATAAGGGGTGTGAGCGGGTCATGCGCTACGCCTTCGAGCTGGCGCGGCAAAGAAAAAAAGACGGATACGCGGGTCAGGTAACCAACTGCACCAAATCCAACGCCCTCAACTATTCCATGGTGTACTGGGATACGGTGTTTGACGAAGTCGCCCACAGTTATCCGGATATAAAGACGGACAAGGCGCTGGTGGACGCGTTGACCATGTGGATGGTGAAAAATCCCGGCTCTTTTGACGTGGTGGTGGCCTCCAACCTGTTCGGTGACATCATCACCGACCTGGGCGCCATGCTGCAGGGCGGCATGGGGTTCGCCGCGGGCGGCAACATCAATCCCGAAAAGACCTATCCCTCGCTGTTTGAACCCATCCATGGGTCGGCCCCCAAATACGCGGGTAAGGGCGTGGTGAATCCCATAGCGACCATCGAGGCGGTGCGCATGATGCTGGAACATCTGGGGGAAACAAAGGCCGCGGGCGACGTGCAAAAGGCGGTTATAAGCGTGCTGACCGAGGGGAAAGTCAAGACCGCCGACATGGGCGGTAGCCATAAGACGAGCGACGTGGGCGATGAAGTAAGAAGGAAAATACTGGAGTCCTAGCGCGTAGGATTTAGTCCCGCCTTATTAAAAAAATCCAAAGAAAGAGGCAAGCGATCCCTCCGTTCGTAAAGCCGCCGGGACCGCCTCTTTCGTTCATCAAACGTCGCGGACGTAAGCGGAAGTGGGGTGCGCGCGCACACGCGCTTCTTTAACACCCGGCGTCTGGAGGGCCACCTCCTTTATCTTATCGGCCAGACCGGGCTCCTCGGTCAGGTTAAATCTGGCGTCAATAGTGACCACTCCCGCGTCGGCGTGAGCCTGAACCATGGGGTAATCGTGCGCCAGCCGCGCCCTGACCTGGGCGGCCAGGAGCAGGTTGTCCAGGATTGCTTGCGACTCCCTGGTGGCTTTGAACTGTTCCAGCTGGGCGCTCTCACAAATGATGCGCGCTATGTCGTCAACCCGGAGTTTGTGGACATGCAGCACCAGGTCGTAAAGACTGGGGTCCCAGGTGTCCACTCCGAAGAGATGGAGACTCCACTGCCGCCGTTCGTGATCGTCTTTGCGCAGCCTCTCCAGCGCCTGCTCCTTGGTCACGTTTTCCCGTTCCATCTCCAACGCCACACGGTCCTCCAGTTCGGCCAGGATTCGTGCCTTTAGCACGTGGGACACCCCCTTCAGAAAGAACTGGCCGGCCAAGCCGTGGTAGACCACGTTGTCCTGATGGACATGCTCCAGGAAGGCGGCGGTGATGTAGGCCAGGTAGCGTTCCTTGCCGTAGGTGAAGCGTTCCAGGATGGATGGGGCGTCGTGCAGGCTGTGCGCCAGTTTTATCTCGGGGATGTTGAAATGCTCCGAGGCTTCCAAAAGAATCTCCCGGGAAATGCACTGATAACCCATGCACTCGGCGACCTTTTCGGCCACTTCCTTGCCCTTGCTGTATGATCCGCGCGAAATGGTTATGATTGCCATGAAATGCCCCTCTTTAATAGTCTCAGTCTCGAATAAACATTGTCCGGCTAATGTCCGCCGTCCCCCCGATGAAAAGCCAAACCCGTAAGCATGCCCACCACCATGGCCAGCCCCACCGCCAGGAAGCCGTAAAATACACCGTGCCGTCTGGCCAGTGATTGCAGCGTTTCGGGCATACCCGCCAGTTCCACGTGAAAGTAAGCGTCGCGGGTTTCGGTTACTTTGCCGTTTTGGATCACGGACAATTTTGCCTTGTAGCGTCCCGGCTTGATTTTGGAAGGCAGACGGAAGTCGGCCTCGGCCCGCCACCGCTCAGCGCTGGTTTTTGTGATCTTCAGGCCTCCGGGATAGAGATGATACAGCTTGTCCCGTTCCTTGAGCCGCACGAACTCGTTAAAGATGGTGACGTCTTCCACCGGCTTGATCCGGCCGGTAAACCCGGCCCGCCTCTCCAAGGCGGCGTAGCCCCAGGGCAGGTCCGAAGCGGCGGGGGAGAGTAACGCGGGATCGCTGCTGAAAGCCATGTACATCAAAGGAGCCTCCTCGATGTCCACCTCACCGCTGTTCATCCACAGGTCCCAGTGGCGGGACTTGCGCATCAATTCCTCTTCGATCCTCTGTCCCCGAACCTCTAAAACGGCCTGGCAAGCGGGAGGCAGGTCGGCCGAAACATGCATCCACGCGCCGGAAAAAAGGGAATAGATCCGCACCTGTTCGGGCTGAACGACCAACTCGCCGGCCCCGGCCATGGCGGGGGAGGCCAGGAGGACGATCAGAAGCAATCCCAGCAGGGCCGCGCGCGGATAGAGGTTCGGGTTCGGCATCTTACTCTCCCTTGAAATCCAGCATATAGGAGGGGGTGACGATCAGCCCCAGCAGGATCTTGATCATGACCGCCAGAATAATGCAGGCCAGCAGGGTCTTGAGGTGGTCGGCCTTGAGTCGGTGGCTGAAACGGGCCCCCAACTGGGCGCCCACGCTGGAGCCGATGAGCAGGATGATGGCCAGCACCAGATCCACGGTATGGTTGGACGCGGCCTGCATGATGGTCACATTGGCGCAGACAAAGACTTCCTGGAACAGGTTTGTGCCCACCACCACGCGCATGGGCATGTTCAGCACGTAGCACATCATGGGGATCATGATGAAACCTCCGCCCAATCCCATGATGGCGGCCAGCATGCCCACAAAGGCGCCCACAAGAAAGGGAAGGAGCGGCGACAGGGTCACGTCGGATTTATGGAAATGAGTCCGCCAGGGCAAAGCGTTGATGAGCGTCCGAAATTTGGAGGGGCGGGGAACGTCATCCAGGGGCTGATCAACCAACCGTTTTTCACGCCTGCGGCGGGTTACGCTCTCCACCAGCATGTAGGAGCCGACCAGGGTCAGCATGACCACATAGGTCGACTTGATAAAGAAGTCGGCGTCCCCCAGGACTCGCAGCGCCTTGATGATCCGCACGCCCACTGTTCCGCCGAAAAAGCCTCCCGCCAGAAGGATGAGCCCCATCTTGAAATCGACATTGCCCAGACGGTAGTGGGCGTAGGTGCCTGATGTGGTCGCCGCCACTATCTGGTTGGAGTCCGAGGCCGCGGCGATGGTGGGGGGGATGCCGGCCATTATCAACAGGGGGGTCATGAGGAAGCCGCCCCCCACGCCGGTAAGGCCGGAGAGGAAACCCACGGAGCCCCCAAGACCCAGCAGCAGGAGGACATTGAGGCTGTGGCCGGCGATTGGCAAATAGAAATTCAAGGCCATGGCGGAGCCTTTCATGCAACCGAACGATGAGAAGCCGGAACACAAGGACGACCGGAGGCTCTCCACGACCTTTCGCGGGAACGCCTGCTTGACGGGCGATCGGACGCGTTCATCGGATGGCCGGGGTTTTCGTGGAGCCGGACTTTTTAGAGCTGTAAGTTATTATAGCACACAAAAAGCCGTCGTGATTACGGCCGGCGCGCCTGTTTTGTTTCGAACAAAGGCCGATAAAAATAATTTATGGTTGTTCTATATACGGTTAATTAGATTGACAACTGATTATCGTTCAGAATATAGTATGGAAAATAAAATAATATTCGATATGGATGATCTTGATTTAAATATTCTTCGGGCGCTGCAAAAAGACGGACGGCGCAAAAACGCGGACCTGGCGCGGGAGTTTGGGGTCGCTCCATCCACCATGCTGGAGCGGATCAACCGGCTGGAGGCGCGCGGTTATCTGCAAGGATATCGCGCGGTCATCGATCCCAAAAGCCTGGGGCTGCGGGTTCAGAGTTTTGTGGCGGTGAGCTTTGTTCAGCTTATCGCCGATCAAATCAAGAATTTCGAACAATGCGTCCAGGCGCTGCCCAACGTGATGGCGTGCTACCATGTTTCCGGTGGCTTCGATTATATTCTGCACGTCATGGCCGGAGACCTGGAGCACCTGGGCAGGCTGGTAAAAGAACAGATTGCGGCTATTCCAGGGGTAGGCAGAACCGAAACCTTTTTGGTGTTTTCGGAGATAAAAGCCGATCAGGGTTACCCCATCGAGCTTATCGACCGGAACGGCGCGGAATCAGGCTGACCGCGCGGAGGATTTGAATAATAAAGACAAGAGAGGAGCGACGCCATGCGTAAAAGGAAAATGATACATGATTTTATCGAGATGAAGAAGAAAGGCGAAAAAATCACCTTTTTAACCTCCTATGACTATCCCACAGCGCAATTCGCCGACGCCGCCGGTCTGGACATGCTTCTGGTCGGTGACAGCTTGGGAATGTGCGTCTATGGTTACTCCGGCACCGTGCCGGTGGTCATGGATCAGATGATCTTTCATGCGCAGGCCGTAAGGCGTGGCGCTCCCGGATGCTTCGTGATAGGCGACATGCCGTTCATGGCCTATCAGAGTTCACTGGAAAAAGCGGTTGAAAACGCCGGGCGCTTTCTGAAGGAAGCCAATTGCGACGCTATCAAACTGGAAGGCGGCGTACGCATAACCAAACAGATCCGGGCCATTGTGGACGCCGGAATCCTGGTTATGGGCCACATCGGATTGACGCCTCAAAGCTCGGGCCAGTTGGGCGGCCACAAGGCTCAGGGACGCACTCTGGAAACCGCCAAGCTGGTGATCGAAGACGCGCTGGCCGTCCAGGAGGCGGGCGCCCAGATGATTCTGCTTGAAGCCATACCGCCGGAAGTGGGTGGCTATATCGCCCGCAAGCTGACCATCCCGGTTCTTTCCATCGGCGCGGGAGTCGAGTGCGACGGGCAGCTGCTCATCGTTTCCGACATGATCGGCCAGTTCCAGGCCTTTACCCCCAAATTCGTTAAGAAATACGCTAACGTAGCCGAAGTGGTGACCAACGCCATGAAGGAATACGTCGCGGAGGTTCAGACCGGCCAATTCCCACTGGACGAGCATTGCTATCATATGCTGCCGGGCGAAAAAGAGAAGTTCGACGCCGAATTCAAATAAAAATTATTGCAGCGGCGTATAAAAATCCGATTCAAGGTTGACGCAAAGAGAGGCCCACAATGGACAATATAGTGGAATTACTAAAAATATCCCAGGATCGTATCGACGCGGTCAATGAGATCATTGCCGATCCCAAACACAAATCTGTCGCCATGCTCCTCGAGGTGGTGGAAAAATACGGCGGAGTCAAGGAAATAAACCGCAAGGCGGCTGAAGCGGGAAAGCTGGGAAACCTTCTGGACCGTCTGAAAGCTGAAAAATCGCCCTATGTGGCCGGTCTTGAATGGCTTGCGGAGCAGCGGGACAAAAACGCCTTTATTTCCATGGTCGATTACTATGATCGTGTTCTCGGGTCCAAGGCCGGTTCCATGGAAATAAACGAACGCAACGCGGTCACGCTTGAAATCAGCGCGCTCCAGTACTTTCCCTGGCTCATCACGGAAGCCAAACAGAGCATCGCCAAAAAGGAACTCATGCCCGGCCGTGTCATAAGAGTGCGTAACATGGCCGAGCAGTCAAACGACAACGGCGACATCATGGCCGTGGCCGCGGCCATGCGGATTATCGGCGCCAGCTATGTGGAAACCTTGGACACCAAGGGAACCGACGGATCGAACATCCATCTGGGCGGACCGGACACCATCACCGGCTATTTCGGCGGCATCGGGCAGCCCAACGACCATCCCGTAAAATACATCGATGAATTCCTGAAATACTACACCACCTACGGCGTCCGCCAGGTGCTCAATATAAACTCCGGAACCGTGCTTGCGGCCTACCTGCTCCATAAGCTGGGCGTGGACAACGAGTTTAAAATCTCCGTGTTCATGGGCAACGACAATCCCTTCTCCATTTTGTGGACGCTCATGGCGGCCAAGCTTTTCAGCCGGGACGATGGAACCACTTCGCTGATCGGGTTCAACCTGTCCAACTCCGTTGACAACGAAACCATCCGCCAGGCGTCGTACATCAGGAAAGCCCTGGGGCTGGAAGACGCGGTCAGGTTCGAACACCATATCACGGAAACCTACAAGAGCATCGTTATCCAGCCGTATCTGAGAAGAGACGAGCTGGTGGAAATCGCCAAGGAAGTGCCCAATATTTCGGCCAAACACGAAGGCGGCGATCCCGACACGGAAAAGACGCGACAGCATCCTTCCGACATCCTGGACTATTTCATCCCCAAAAAGGATGTCCTGGCCCAGGGACTCATGGACGCGCTTGAACTCAACTATATGGACAAGCACGCCGCGGTAAACAATACCGCCGACGCGCTGACCAAGGCGGGCATCGGTATCGTCTGCGCCGAAAACCTGCATAAGTAGTTGCTTTCAGAAAGCAGAAGAGAGATCAACGGCTGAAATAAAACGGGAAAACCTTTTTAGACAAAAAGGTTTTCCCGAACCCTTTCCCAAAACCTTCCGGGCACCCGCCTTGTGGCGGGCGCGGGAGGTTTTTTTATGTCCTACAGCAGAATATCGTCGTTCCAAGCTCGAATTGAAAACAAGACGTTGAACTGCAAAATATGGGAAAATCTTTTTACCGAAAAAAGTTTCCCCCGACTTTTGCAGCTCCATCCTTAGCGCTAGGCGGCCTGTGTTTCTCCGCCTTTCTTTCGACGCTGGGTCACACTGTGGGCCAGGGAGCACAGGACCGGCACCACCACCAGGGTCAGCAGGGTGGAGACGCCCAAACCGAAGATGACCGCCACCGCCATGGGGCCCCACCATTGTGACGATTCGCTGCCGATATCCCACACCATGTTCTTAAAATCGAAACTGACGCCGGTGGCCATGGGGAGCAACCCCAGGATGGTGGTTATGGCGGTGAGCATAACCGGACGGAAACGCACCAGTCCGGATTGCAGCAGCGCCTCGTAGGATTCCATGCCGCGGTCCATGAGCTGGTTGTAGTAGTCTATCAGCACAATGGCGTTGTTTACGACCACGCCGGCCAGGCTTATGACGCCGATTCCGGTCATGATGACGCCAAAGGCGGTTCCGGTGACTAGAAGTCCCAAAAACACCCCGATGAGCGACAGCAGCACGGAAGTCAGGATTATGAAGGGGGTGATAAAGGAGTTGAACTGCGTAATCAGTATCAGAAATATGAGGAACACCGCGGTCATGAACGCCTTGCCGAGAAAGGACTGGGCCTTTTCCTGTTCGCGCTGTTCGCCGGTGAATTTGTAGTCGTAGCCGCGGGGCCATTGGATGTCCCGGGAGAGTTTCGCGTCGATATCGGCGATGATATCGTTGGCCAGCCTGCCGGATACGTCTCCTGAAATGGTAACCACTCGTTTCTGATCCAGCCTCATGATAGCCCCGATCCCGCTGGTAAGATTGACCTCGGCCACCGAGGTCAGCGGTATGGGTTCGCCGTTGGGACCCGATATGAGCAGCCGTTTGAGACTCTCGACAGAGGTCCGGTCCTGCTTGGGCAGACGCACCAGAATGTCGTACTCGTCTTTTCCTTCCCGGAACACACCGACTTTCACGCCGTTGATGGCCGCTTTTACGGTATAGGCGATGGTATAGGTGTCCAGGCCGAGCAGGGCGGCCTTCTCCTTATCGACCCGCACCTGAATTTCGGGTTTTCCGGACACATAGTTATCCTTCAGGTCCACCAGTCCGGGGATGTCCTTGATGTCCTTCCGGATGCGCGCGGCCAGATCGCCCAGCACATGAATGTCCTTGCCGGAGATTTCGAGATTGACCGGGGGGCCGGTAGGCGGGCCTTCTTCCTCCTTTTCCACCTGCGTCTCGGCTCCGGATATAATCTTGAGCAGTTTTTCCCGGATCTCCTTTATGATGCTTGAAGACGGCCGCGACCGGTCATGGAAGTCCTTGAAGTCCAGCGCGACGCGGTTGATGTGCGTTCCTGTGCCGCCCTGACTGAACGGATCGCCTCCGACCGCTCCGATATTGGAGATGACGAATCGTATGTCTTCATAGGGGGCCACGACTTCTTCCACCTGGGCCACGAGCTTGTCGGAGGCGTCGAGGTTGGTTCCTTCGGGCGCTTTGAGGTGAACGTAGGCGCGTTTGGGTTCAGTCTCCGGGAAAAACTCCACGCCTTTACCGTACTTTCCATAGGCCGCAATGGACCCCACGAGCATCGCGAAAGCGGCTAAAACGACCAGAAAGCGATGCCGCAACGCCCATTTGAGCGTTCCCAGATACATGCGTTTAATCAGAGGTTCCCGGTCGGGACGTTTTTTCTTTTTGGGTGGTTTAAACTTCTGCCAGCGGGACGAAAGAACCGGGTTGATCACCAGGGCCACAAACAGCGATGAGGCGAGCACCATGATAAGGGTTTTGGGGAGATATCCCATAAACTCGCCCATGATTCCCGGCCAGAAAATCAGCGGAAAGAACGCCGCCACGGTGGTGAGGGTGGAGGTAATAACCGGCCAGGCCACTTCGTCGGTTCCGATAAGGGCGGCTTGTTCGCGTGAAGCCCCCTCCTGCATGTGCCGGTAAATATTCTCCACGATGACAATGCCGTTATCCACCAGCATACCCAGCGCGAGAATCAGCGAGAACAGAACCACCATGTTCAGTGTAATGCCGAATCCGGTGAGCATCGCAAAGGTCATGAACATGGAATAGGGGATGGCCAGAGCGACGAAAACCGCCGACCGGCCGCCGATGAACAGGAAGAGAACCGCCAGGACCAGTATCAATCCCGAAAGAATGTTGTTTTCAAGGTCCGCCACCATCAGTCGCACGTCCTGGGACATGTCCGACGTAAGGTCGATTTTGAGCGCGGGCGGAAAGAGCGGTTTCAACTCATCGACCACCTTTTTCACTTCATCGGTCACCCGCACGATATTTTCGCCGCTGCGTTTCTGTACGGCCAGGGTCACGCTTTTTACGCCGTTGATTCTGCTGCGGGTAAGGGGGTCCTTGAAGCTGTCCTGTATGGCGGCCACATCGCGCAGGTAGACCGGTTTTCCGTCGCGCACAAAGGCCACGATGGAAAAGATTTCCGCGGGGTTCTGATAATCCTCGGGTACCCGCACCATGTATTTGCCCTGGCCGATATCCATGCTGCCGCCGGGCATGTTGACGTTGCTCCGGCTGACGGCGCTGACCAGGCTGTTGAAGGGCACATTGTAGGCGGCCACGCGGTCGAGGTCGAACTCCACATGAATTTCCCGCTCCAGCCCGCCCGAAAGCTGCGCGTCCAGGACTCCCGGGATGGATTCGATCCGGTCCTCGAAATCTTCCGCGAAATCCTGCAGGCGGCGCAGGCTGAACGGTCCGGACAGCACCACTCGAATCACCGGGAGGTCCGAAAAGTTTACCTCCTGTATCACCGGATCGTCGGGCAGTTCTTCGGGGAGATCGCTTTGGGCCTGATCGACCTTGTCTCTGACCTTTTGTACGGCGTCGTCAATGTCAACGGTCGGGAGGAATTTTATGGCCACCACTGAAATGCCTTCGGCCGAGGTGGAACGGATTTCCTCCACATCCGATATGCCCTTGAGTTTTCGTTCAATGGGTATGGTGATCAGCTCTTCCACGTCTTCGGGCGCCACGCCCTCATAGGTGGTGGTGACAAAGACATAGGGGATGGTAATGTCCGGAAAGGACTCCCGCGGCAGTGTGGTATAGCAGTAGAAGCCCGCGACCACTAACAAAACCATAAGAGCCAGGACCGAAGCCGGGCGTTTGAGGGCCGCTTGGTTAACGATCATTGAACGCTTACCTTCATTCCTTCCTCAACCTGGGTCTGGCCTTTGACTATCAGGCGGTCGCCCGGGTTAAGCCCGTCAAGGATCTGGATCCGATCGTTGTCAATGACGCCCAGCGAGACGGTCCGGGAATGCGCCACTCCCTCCTTTTCCAGGAACACGATCCGTTCTCCGCCCTTATCGACCAGAGCGAACAGGGGCGCGACCACGGCGTCCGGTATGACTCGCCGGATGAAGGCAAGGCGGGCGATCATGCCGGGTCTGATTTTGCCCTTGGAATTGTCGACCAGCACCCGGACTTTAAAGGTTTTTGTGGTGGGGTCGGCTTTGTAGGCCACAAAATCGATCATGCCGTTCAATACCTCGCCGGGATAGGCGTCAATGGTGACTCTGGATTCCTGACCGGTTTTGAGGAAACGGACGTCCATTTCGGGCACGTTCACATTGATTTTGATTTTGTCCACATTGACAATGGCCGCGATGGTGTGGCCTCGCTCGATGAATTCACCCTGGTCCACATACAGATAGTTGATTACCCCGTTAATGGGAGATTTGGTAAAACCGCGCTCATACTCGACGCGGGTCTGTTCAAACGTATGCTTGGCAAGCGACATCTGCGTACGAATCCGGTCCAGTTCCTCCTGGGATATGGATTTCCGTTCGAACAGCTTTTCCCGGCGCTCCAGCAGGTCCTTTTGGAGTTTATAATCGACCTCCGCCTTTTCCAGCGCGACCTTCAGGGCCGACACGTCTATTTTGGCGAACAGTTCTCCCTTCTTGACCTGCTCTCCCTCCTTGGGGCCGATCCATTCCACACGTCCGCTGGTATCGGCGGGCACCAGCACATCCTGCCACGCTTCCGTTTCACCGGGTAGAACGAGGATGTCCCGGATCGCCACCGGTTGTATTTCCAGCACCGAAACGGGAATGGCTTTGGTTTCCACCTTGGAAGGCTCGACGCCGGCGTTGCTTTCGGACCTGTCGCAACCGTTCTGCGACAGCAAGATGAACGTCAGTATTAGAAAAGCGGAAAAAACGGGTCGAAAGACTCGCATCTATTCTTCCTTCCTGGGTTCGAGACCCTGAAAAGCCATGGATAGTAGTCGCTCGGCCAAGTTGTTGGACGCGGCGGGATAAAGGCAGTCCTGCTCAAGGTGATAGCAGCTGTCGATCACGCTGAAAACGAGGATGGCCACCTGTTCGGGATCTTCCTTTCTCACTTCGTTCTTGGTACGGCCTTCGAGATAGATTTGTTTCAACGCCTCGATGATCCGTTGGTAAAATCGATGATAATCGTATGCGGGCGCTCCCTGGGGAGTGCCCAAAACCAGATGGTGAATCATTCGGAACAGAGCGGGTTCCTGCCTTGCCGCCTGTCGCAGGCGGTGGGTCAATCTGACGAATCGCTGCAAGACCGCGCCGGGGCTGTTCACTATATCGGACAGCACGACTTCCAGCCATTCTTCCGCCCAGTTGAGAATTGCGAAAAACAGGCCTTCCTTGTTGTTGAAATAATAATAGAGGGCCGGTTTGGTCACGCCGGCGATTTCGACAATCTCACGCACCGAAGCGCTGGCGTATCCTTTCTCCGCAAAGAGGCCTATGGCCGCCTTCATCACCTTCATTTTGGTTTGCTGATCATCCAAACCGTTTTGTGGTTGGAGGTTGTTCATGCCGTTATACTGTTCCTTTCAGGATGGGCTCACTAGCATATCGTCGAAAAAAGATCAACCAGTTTATACCTACCGGTAGGTATAAACTTAAAACCCTTATAATATAAACGCGTTTCTTATGCAAATCCTTGCGGGCCGCCCGGATGGGCGGGCGTTGCGCCGTATGCGGAGGTTGTACAAAGCGGGGGCCATTTGCTATGCTAGAGCCTCCGACAGAGACGCAAGCGCGACTCCGTGGTTGTTTGGGAACATCGTCTACCGAAGGAGACAGACGTGATCAGAGCAAAATTATGGTTTCGATGCGCGGCGCTCCACGATCCGGTTTCCCCCGTGGTGGTTCGTCCGGCGGTTATCGGCTGGGAAGCCAAGCAAAGAAACGTGGAGCTGACTATCGAGCGGAATTTCACTGGTGAGGAGCTGGTAAAAAGGATGAAAGGGTGGGTCACCACCAACACGGCCGAGGTCATTGAAACGGTCAAAAAGCGCGGTTTCATGAAAGTCTTCGAAGACAATACCCTGGTTGTGGAATTCGACCGGGAAGAAGACTACGCGGCGCTGAAGGATGAACTCAGGGAAAAATACGGGGCGGAAATTGACCTGGAGAAGGTGTAACGCCGATGAACGGACGGCCGCGCCTGCTCCTTTCGCCGGTCAGGTTGCGGAACGTGGTATAATTCTTTTAGAGTGAGCGCATGGACGCGGTAAGAATCATCTACGGCCAGGATATCCCCGCCATGGCCTCCCAGCTGACGCGCGACTCGGGGGCGCTGGACGGCCTGCGATCGAGCGACAAGGTGGTCATCAAACCCAATCTGGTGGTTTCCCGCAAGGATTGGGAGGGGGTCGACACCAATCCCCTGCTGGTGGAATCCTTGATTGTCGAGTTGAAGCAACGCGGCGTTTCCCGCATAACCGTGGCTGACGGCAGCGGCATGGGCTACAGCGCCGCCAAGGCCTTCCGTATCTGCGGCTACGACCGGTTTGAAAAGCGCTACGGCGTGAAGCTGGTGGACCTGGAGCAAGACACGTTTGGCGTCAGGGAGCCCACGCTGCCCGGCCCTTTCGAGCGGCTTGAGATTGCGCGGACCGCGCTGGACTGCGACTTTCTCATCAATACGCCGGTTTTAAAGGCCCATTCCAGCGCGCTGCTTACCTGCAGTTTAAAGAATCTCAAGGGCACGATGCCCCGGAAGTTGAAGACCGCGTTTCATGGCGTGGACCTGAACAGAGCCATCGCCCAGCTCGCGAGCG
>ENA-OSEO01001459-OSEO01001459.1-sediment-metagenome-genome-assembly--contig:-NODE-1459-length-42660-cov-3.978865_pt1 | contig 42660 bp, 33 predicted proteins | sample MGYA00237883_ERZ534232 | MGnify/ENA metagenome assembly ERZ534232 | reverse complement strand
ACCTCATGGCCCTTTTCCCTGAGAAAGTCCCGCAGCATCTCCCTCTGGGATTGACCGTCTTCCACCACAAGAATGCTTAATGCCTGACCGCTGCCCATGATTCCTCGTTACTGGTTGCTGGTTGCTGGTTGCTGGTTGCTGGTTACTGGATGCAGATTGCTGATGGCTGATAGCTGATGGCTGATAGCTGATAGCTGATGGCTACTGCCCTTTTGTGCAGCTTACTCTTTACTGCCTACTGCCTACCGCCTGAGGCCTCACCCTCTCACCCTCTTCCTTCTTCCGACTTCTGCTCATTTCAGCCCGCTTTTTGGAAGTCTTCGCTGGTTACGACAGTGATCCCCCGCGGACTCACGGTGAAGCGATTCCTGTCCAGGTCGGGGTGATACCCGATTTCAGTATACGGAGGGATATTCACCCCTTCGGCGATAATGGCCTTTTTAATCCGGGCATGCCGGCCCACCACCACGTTTTCCATGATAACCGATTCCTCCACCAGGGACCAGCTGTGGATGAATACGTTGTAAGAGAGCACACTGTTCCTCACCACGCCGCCGCTGATGATGGACCCGTGGGCCACCAGCGAATCCAAGGCCCTCCCGGCCCTGGGGTCATGCCCCCATTCCTGGGAAAAAACGGTCTTGACCGGGGGGTGCTGGCGCTGAAAGGTGCGGATGGGCCAGAGCCTTCCGTACATATTGAAGTAGGGGTCTACGCCGGTCAGGTCCATATTGGCATTCCAGTAGGCATCAAGGGTCCCCACATCCCGCCAGTAGGATGAATCCCTGGCATGATCGACCCGCTTTTCCCTGAGGATCCCCTCTTCGTCCGTGTAGAGAATGACATCGCGGATCTTGTTCTCCCGGCGATAGGGATATGCCATGAGACGATGGCTGTCGAGGATCTCCGGCAGGATGTCCTTGCCGAAGTCGGTCTGTGAACTCCTGGCCAGCAGGTCGATCAGGACCTCGGTCTTGAAGATATAAACGCCCATGGAGGCCAGTACGTGGCTGCTGTCTCCCGGAATGGTGAAGGGGTCCTCGGGCTTTTCCTGAAATCCGGTGATTCGGAAGTCGTTGTCCACCTCCACAATCCCGTACTGGCTTGCGGATTCCTTGCCCAATTCCTTGACAGCGATGGTCACGTCCGCGTTATGGGCCTCGTGGTATTCCTTGAAGCGGGCGTAGTCCATCTTGTACACATGGTCCCCCGACAGGATAATTACGTGCTCCGGCGATTCCTGCTCGATCATATACAGGTTCTGGCGAATGGAGTCCGCGGTCCCCTGGTACCATTCCATCCGTTCCATGGTTTGCTCGGCTGCCCAGATCTGTACCCAGCCGGGGTGGAACACATCAAACTGGTAGGTGGAAGAAATATGGCGGTGGAGTGATACCGAGTTGAACTGGGTCAGAATGGCGATGCGTTGAAAACCTGAATTGATGCAGTTGCTGATGGGAATATCGATCAGTCGATACTTTCCGGCGATGGGGACAGCCGGCTTGGAGCGCATCTGGGTCAGTGGGTACAGGCGGCTACCCTGTCCGCCACCCAAAATTACAGCGAGCACATTCTTTCGATATGGCATCTCACAACCCTCCTATGGAAACAGTCTGTAGATATTCAGTTAGCAATAATTGAAGGGTATAAAAGGAAGGCAGTATGAATGCTTCCCTACCCAATTTAAAGCATAATTCAGATACCCATTCACGTCAATACGGGCGGTATTCAGTCTGATAAACAGGCTCTTCCCCGAAGGCCTCAATTGCGGAGGAGAACCCAGACTCTCCACACTACCGCAGCCAGCACCGCGATCCATAACGTGACAACCCCCACCACGTAAACCCGGCTGAGGAGCGTTCTGCCCTGCGGTGGTTCGGCAGCCGCTTTCTCGCGGGCTTCAGCCATCACCTCCGCGGGGATCAACCGGATTGCCACAACGATTCCAACCGGGGTGATGATCAGGTCGTCCAGATAACCGAGAACGGGGATGAAATCGGGGATCAGATCAATCGGGCTGAAAGTGTGCGCGATCACAAACAGGGTGATCGCTTTGGCATACCACGGCGTCCGCGGGTCTCGCCAGGCGAGCAGCAGCGCGCGCGCTTCCTGTTTCAGGTGGTGTGCTTTTTGTTTCAGCCTCTCAAAGGTTTTGTGGATTGTGTTCAAAATGGATTCTTGGTAGAACAGGCTGCCTGACCCGGTGAGGATGGTGATTCCAGGAATTCCCGGTTTATATTGAAAGACAGCGCAAGAGGACGTTGCGCTGGTGTGACCGGGCGCGGTGCTCAAAGAGGTAGATTCCCTGCCATGAGCCCAGGCTCAACCTGCCGTTGTCGATCGGGATACTCAGACTGATGTTGGTCAGCATGGCCCGGATATGCGACGGAGAGTCGTCTGCGCCTTCCATGGTATGGTGGAACCAGGCCTGTTTTTCGGGTACCAGGTGTTCCATGGCTTCCTCCAGGTCAAGCTTCGCGGAAGGGTCGTAATTCTCGCTGATCACCAGGGAGGCGCTGGTATGGGGCATATACAGATAGCACATCCCTTCCCGGGCCTCCCACTGCTTAATGTGGGCCTCAATCGCCGGGGTGAGGGGGTATAACCCTTTGCCGTGAGTCTTGATGTGGATGGTATCTTTAAACCAGTTCATCTCGCACCTATTATTGATTCTATTATACGCCGAACCGCGATGGGTGCAACCATGCCTGATATCAGGTGTCGTTTGTTCAATTCAGTCTGTCGAACTGTTGGGGTACGCTCTGTGGGCAGCTGCTGAGAAGGTGTTTACTACACAAGCCCTCACGAAACTATCCGATATCCAGTTTATACACCCGGTAGCGCTTGTAGACGCGCGCCCCCATCCGCTCGGCCAGCATGGGCGTCTTGGGGTTGTCGGCTGAGGTCAGCGAAAGGTCAATCCATTGATAGCCCCGCGCCCGCACCCGTTTAACCATCTCGTCGAACAACAGCAGCCCCAGCCCGGTGCCCCAATACTCCGGTAGGACCAGCACGCTTTTAATTGTCAGGCATTTGGGGCGCTGGCGGGTGTGCCACCACAACTGGAGATAGTTCCATGGGTAGCGCAGGCCGTTGGCACGCTGGAAGGCTTCATTCAGGTCAGGCAGGCCGGGGAAGAAGCCTACTGTCTCACCGTCCACATCGGCGAACAGGATCAGTTCTGGGTCGGCGATCGTTCTGAAAGTCCCCAGCAGTTCCGCCACCGCTTCGCGCTGCCACGGGGTGTGGTCGGGGAGATGCGCCAGCGCCGTGTTCAGCAGCCTGTGCACCCGGTCCACCTCGCCGTTAAAGTCATCCAGCCGGCCTTCCCGCAGAGTCACCCGGCTGCGCCGGCGTACCCGCTCTGCGGCCGCGCTGAGCTGCCGCAGGGCGGGGGTTTCCTCATTAACTTTGATCTCATACGCCAGGTTATCGCCGCGCGCCGGTTGGAAGCCGCGGCGAACCATGAAACCTTCGTAATAAGGAGCAGTGTGCCCGCACAGCAGCACCGGCGGGCGGTCGCGTCCTTCGATCAGCACCCCATAGCCGTCTTCATAGTCCAGGTTAAAAGGCCCGCGCAGGGCGTTCAGCCCGCGCGCTTTGGCCCATGCGATCACCCGCTCCAGCAGGGCTTCGAAAACAACATCATCTTCGACGTATTCCAAGAACCCAAACACGCACTCCTTGCTGCCGCGCAGCTGGTTGGATTTGTGATCCACCGCGGCGCACACTGTCCCCACAGGCTGCCCGCCGCGCCAGGCGATGAAAAATTCCGCTTCCCCACGCTGGAAAAAGGCGCCCTGTTCAGGATCGATGCGTTTTTTCATTTCGGGGAGCAGCGCGGGCACCCACAGCGGATCATCGCGGTAGATGCGCCATGGAAATGTCAGGAAGGCGCGCCGGTCACGCCGGGTCTGGACAGGCCGGATCTGGATTTCGGTCATGGGATTTCCTTGATGGGTTGTGCCGCGCGTCGTCGCTCCAGTTCCTGGGTGATTTCCGCGTGCTGCGTTCTGCTGAGCGGATAAAAAACGGCGAACACAATCCCGGCGCACAGCAGCAGGGCCGGGATCGGGCCAATCACCAGCCTGATGCCGAACAAAGCCTGTTGGGATTGTTGGGCCAGGTTGGGTTGGTAGCCGGTTTTATCCAGCACTACCAGTGCCAGCGGGATCGCTACCGAAGACGCGATTTTCTGCATCAGGGTGATCAGGCTGTAGAACATGCCTTCATGCCGCTCGCCGGTGTTCAGCTCATCCCATTCCACCGCGTCCGGGATGATCGACCACGGCAGGACGTGCGCCGCCGAGACTCCAATCCCTGCCAGCACGCACAGGAACAGGATATACCCCAGTGGTGTCGCGGCGGTGACGGTGATCAATACGATCTGCACCAGCGCCCAGAAGGCGATCCCGCCGATATATGCCTGGCGCTTGCTCCAGTGCTGCGCGGCCCAGTTCCAGAAGGGCAGTACCACGATGGCGGTCACAAAGATGGTCGCCATGATCAAATCGCTCTGGGCTTCTTTCTGGGCTACATACTTGACGAAGTACAGCAGGGTGGTTTCGAGGATATTTACGGAAACCCAGGTCAGCAGGAAGATGGTCGCGCCGAATACAAACGGCCGGTTTTTGCGGGCCGCCCGCAGCGATTCCCACAGGTTGGGCTGTTTCATTTCCATGTATTCGGTGCGTTCTCTGGTTCCAAAGAACGTCAGCAGCAGGGGGACCACACTGGCTGCGCTGAACACTGCCCCCATCAGCAGGACGCGCGGGGCGTTTTCCGGGGTGAAGTTCCCAATGATGAACAGGGGAATGGTGAAGGCAACCAGGCTGCCGAGAATCGAAAAGAACATGCGGTAAGAGGTCAGCTGGGTGCGCTCGTCATAATCCTGGGTCAGCTCCGGTGTGAGGGCGAAATAAGGCATGTACACAAAGGTCGCGGCGGCATCAAAGATGAGATAGGCCAGCGCATAATAGGCCGCCAGGGCCACCGGGTTCTGGAAAGGCGGGCGCACCCACAGCAGGAGGAAGGCCAGGGCAAAAGGCAGCGCCCCGAACAGCAAGAAGGGCCGCCGGCGTCCCCAGCGGGTGCGGGTGCGGTCGGAGATGTGCCCGATCAGCGGGTCGTTGATATAGTCCCAGCTGCGGCCGATGAAGATGGCCGCGGCCGCGATGGTCGGGGCGATCCCCACCACGTCGGTCAGGAAGATGGCAAAATAGGCTCCCAGAATGGTGGAGGTCAGGCTAAATCCGGTATCGCCAATGCCGTACAGGAATTTGGTTCGTCTTGAAAGGCGGTCTGCCATAATGCGCTACTCCTGAAGATGAACTGGGAAGATTCATATTATGTTTCTTGAATATATAACCCGGATTGGGTTGGCAGGTTCCGAATAAAAAGCGCGTGGCTGGAAGGGTTCTCTATTGGATAGTTTTTAACATAGATCGAAGACAGATATTCAATTATACAATTTTTTGGGATTCCAGGATGGATGCCAGAAAATTATTTACCGAAAGGCTTGCCGCCCTGGCTCATTTTCTTCGAAAATCTGACGCACAGGTTAATCATTGGTTTGGTTTACCCCACTGGACTCGTTATAATCAAATCAGATAAATATTATCCTGTTATTTATAAGGTGTGCGATGACTTCAAAAAAGGTGGTGCATACTTATCTGCTGATAGCCGGTCTGTATACCCTGTCCGCTTCATTAATATGGGGAGTCAATACCCTGTTCCTGATGGACGCGGGACTGTCTATTTTTGAGGTTTTCATTGCGAATGGGGTATTTACCGCTGCGATGGCGGTGTTTGAGATCCCGACCGGTGTCCTCGCGGATACCCGCGGTCGGCGGGCGTCATTTCTGCTCAGTGTGGCGGTGCTGGTGGTGGGTACGCTTGGATATGTTAGCGCGGCGCAGATCGGCGGAGGCGTTGTGCTGTTCAGTCTGATGTCCGTTATATTGGGGCTGGGGTTCACTTTCTATTCCGGCGCGGTCGAGGCCTGGTTGGTTGATGCCCTGATGTCTACCGGATACACCGGCACCCTGGAACAGGTTTTTTCACGGGGGTCCATGGTAACCGGGGCGGCCATGCTCGTGGGAACGATCAGCGGAGGTTTGCTTGGTGATATTGATCTAGCTTTGCCTTTTGTGGGGCGTGCCCTGTTTTTGATGGTTTTGTTTGGTGTCGCGCTGTTCAAAATGCACGATATTGGGTATACCCCGCACGCACTCAAGCTGGCAGACCTTCCGAAAGAAATGAAAAAGGTAGCGCGGGACAGCCTACGTTATGGCTGGAACCAAAAAAGTATCCGGTTGTTTATGGTGATGGGGCTTGTGCAGATGGGGGTGGCGGGTTGGGTGTTTTACGCCTGGCAACCCTATTTCCTGGAACTGCTGGGGCGGGACGCGGTCTGGGTGGCCGGGGTGGTGGCCGCGTTGATTGCCCTTTCGACCATCGCCGGTAATGCTGTGGTGGGGTGGTTATCCCGTTTCTGCCTGAAACGTACCACGCTGCTGCTGGCTTCCGCGGCTTTATATGCAACTGCCATTTTTAGTATCGGGCTGGCGCGCAGCTTTTGGGCAGCGGTTGGTCTGCTGCTGCTTTCCATGTTTGCCAGCGGGATTGCCCAGCCAGTGCGACAGGCTTATTTCAACCATCTGGTCCCCTCTGAGCAGCGCGCGACCATCATTTCGTTTGACGCCATGATCGCCAGCGCCGGCGGCGCGTTGGGACAGGGAGGGTTAGGCTATCTGGCACAGGTCCAGTCGATTTCCGGTGGGTATGTGCTGAGTGGCCTGATCACCTCGCTGGCGCTGCTAGTTGTGTTGCTCCTGCGGGGGCGCAATGACCCGGTGGATCAGATCACAGCCGGACCTGGCTGTGCCGGACAGGGGCTGCCGGAAGTCTCACAATTTAATGTGGATGTCGGGCAGCCCATGCCCGGAGGATTACGCGATTAGAATGGGAAATCGTACTGGTGCAAACCCAGTTCTTCCTTAATTACTTTCAGGTCTTTCTGCAGGTTGGGGTTCACTTCCACGCCCTGCCCGCGGACCACTTTTTCCATCTCGAATTCTTTTTCACCGGCGGTGTAGATCCTGTCCTGGCCGGGCGCTTTAGTGGCGTTGCGCAGGTCGTTCAGGATCGCGCTGGTGGTGGCCTTGAACTCCTCCAGCGGCACGAAGTGCTCGATATCGATCGCCATGAAGAAGTGCCCCAGGTGGTTGGGGGCCGGTTTGCCGTCCGCATCCAGGCCGGTCAGCCCATATAGGAAGCTGCCGGTTTGCAGAGAGGCCGAGAGGATCTCGACGATGGTCGCCAGGTCATAGCCCTTATACCCGGCCGTTTCTTCTCCAACGCCGCCCAGCGGCAGCAAGGCATTTTTCTTTGCCACCAGACCTTCCAGAATGGCGTGCGGGTCGGTGACATAGTTTGCCTCCTGGTCGATGATCCAGCCTTCCGGGACGGGCTTCTCGGCCCTGGCGAGCACTTCCACTTTGCCGCGCTGGGTGATCGAGGTGGCACCATCGAACAGGAAGGGGCATTCCTCATTGGTCGGCGCGCCGAAGGCGATCGGGTTGGTGCCGAGCATGGGTTGGACGCTGAAGGTTGGGGCGATTGAGGGCCGGGCGTTGGTGAAACTCATCCCGATCATCCCCGCTTTGATCGCCATCAGCGGGTAGTAGCCGTCGATCCCGAAATGGTTCGAGTTGCGCACCGCCACCGCGCCCAGGCCGTACTGCCGGGCTTTGTCAATCGCCATGCTCATCGCGCGGTGGGCAATCACGTGTCCCATTCCGGAGTGACCGTCAATCACCGCTGTGGTCGGACCTTCCCGCACGATCTCGAATTCGGTCACCGGCATCTGGGTTCCGGCTTTCAGTTTGTCATAGTACATCTTTAGCCGCCCCACGCCGTGGGATTCAATCCCGCGCAGGTCTGAGGTAATCAACACATCGGCGCAGATCTTCGCGTCTTCTTCCGGCACACCCATGCCGGTAAACACATCCACCATGAACTGGATCAGGGTATCTACAGGTATATAAATCGATTCCTGGGTCAAAACAGCCTCCTTTACGATAAACGGATTTCAACTTGATTATATCCACTTGCGCCGGAAATTCCCAAAAATTGGCATAATCTCCGGGCAAACTCGGCTTACATGGCTCCCCCTGCATCGCGCCCAGCAACTCATAGTGTTAATTCCAGTTGTCTTTAAAGTAATCTTTAACCACGGAAGTGTTTACTACAAAAAGATTAAACCGTAGGAATGACCTCAGTCGTTACCGTGATGGCAGGTCAGAGCCACTGAAGGGATTAATCCCCTCAATCTCCCTGCTCCACCCACAGACGGCCGCCGTCCGTGGTCAGCGCCACCCAGTCATGTTCCAGCCAGCAGACCGGGTTGGGCGCGCCGCTCACCGCCAGCTCCGGTGAGAGCAGTACCAATGGGCCCAGCGCCAGCCAATCTTCCGGGCTGTAGTATTCCAGATCCGCCCCGGTCAGGACTAAAGCTGTCAGTTCCCGCGCGCGCTGTTCGCCTTTCCATAAAATGGTGTTCAGCGGCACTCCGCCTGGCAGCAGCGCGGTGAAGTCCTGCCATTCCACCAGCAGGGCTGTTCCCTGCTCGGTATGCGCCAGCACCGTCAGCGCGGCCCCATCCCCCAGCCCCAGCGCTTCGCCTTCCACCAGATTGTGCAGGGGGACGTCCAGCGCGAAGACCTGCTCCGCCAGCCTGCGCCCGGACGCGGTCCGGGTAGGCGGTTCCCGCCAGAAGACCTGTCCGGGAGGAAATCGCTCCAGGGTGCCGGGCAGCCCTTGGAGCGGGGCCGAGGCTTGCGTGGTCAGCACCAGCGCGTCCAGCTTCCGGTGAATCAGCGGCAGCCGCCGCCCCAAGGGGTCGCTCATTTCCCGCGCGCTCGACCCGCTGTTAATCAGCACATTCTGCCCACCGGGAGATTGCAGCAAAACCGCCGGGCCGTCCGCCACGTTCAGCACGGTCAGACGCAGCTTGCCGTCTGGTGAAGCCAGTACGGATTGCCACACCACGGTTGCAGCCAGCAGCGTCGCCATCATCACCAACCCCGGCTTGAGCCACGGCTGGATGCCCGGAACCCTCTTTTTCGCCGCTGTCGCGCCAAACAACACGATGTAAAACCCGATCACCACCAGCAGGCTGACGCTCCCCAGCGCGAAAGAACCGGATGGGATCCGCGCCAGCAGTTCCACCATGCGGATGGTGTACGCCAGCAGCGGCCAGGTCAGGTAGGCCAGGGCCTGCCCCACCGGCGGCAGCACCAGCCCGACCAGCAACGCGATCCCTCCCAGGATCATCACCAGCGGCTGCGGCGGCAGGATCAGCGGGTTAGCCAGCAGGGAACTCAGCGAGACCCGCTCGAAGTGATAGGCGATGATCGGCAGGGTAGTGACCTGCGCCGCCAGGGTGAACAGGACGTACTCGCTCACCGGTCCGGTTACCCGCCGCGCGGTCTCTTCGGAGAACAGCCTGCCTGCCCATTCCAGGAACCACGCCTGCAGCGGGTCGGCGTAAAGCACCAGCCCCAGGGTGGCCGCGAAACTCAATTGGAAACCCGCGTCCCACGGGATCAGCGGGTTGAACAGCGCCATCACCGCCGCGGTAAACCCCAGGGTGTTCACCCCGGACTGGCGCCGGCCGATCTGCTGCCCGAACAACGCCAGCCCGCCCATGATAGCCGCCCGGACTACCGGGGGCTGCGCCCCCACCAGCACGGTGTAAACCATGATCCCTGCCGCGGCTGCCAGCGGCGCCCAGCGCCGGGAGAAGATCCGTCCGGTGAAGACGATGAACAGCCCCGCCAGGATGGAGATATTGAAACCCGAAATGGCGATGATGTGGGTCGTGCCCGTTTCCTGAAAGGCCGCTTCCACCGCGTCCGGGATGTCGCTCTCGATCCCCAGCAGGATCCCGGCCAGCAGCGAGGCCTCCGGCTGCGGTAGGAAGGCGTTGATCCGCCGGTAGGCGGTCTCGCGTAGGGCAAAGATGGCTTTCAGGATCGGACTGCCGGCTCCCCGCTCAATCCGCCGGGCCTTGGGGTAGGTCAGGTAGGTGTAGATCTTCTGGCGCGCCAGATAATCTTTATAAGAGAAATCTTCGTTTTCGGGTGGGGTGACCGGCTTGCCGGTTAATTGGACTCTATCGCCATAAGCCCACTGGCCGCCCGCCGGCAGCCGGGCCAACAGCAGCCCATCCACTGGCAGTGTTTCGCCCCCGTTTTCCCCGATTGGCCGCACTTCCCGGACCGCCACCCGCAGCAGCACCGCCCGGTCGCGCACGTCCGGCGGGGAGGTGATCGTCCCGGTCATCTCGACCAGGCCGCTGTCGTTGTACCAGGCCAGGTCTTCAGGCGTCCAGCGCGGCTGGGCCAGCTGGTAACGCAGCGCCCCGGCGAACAGGGCCGCCAGCACGATCCCCAGCGGCAGCGGGCACCATTTGCGCCATTTTTCAAGGATGCGGAGGTGAGGTTCCAGGAAGCGGTTGGCCGCCCCCAGGGCGAGCGCCGTGCCCATCAGCCCGGCCCACACACCCCATTGCGCGGGCTGGAGGGATGCCAGCACGATGCCGGAAAGGAAAGCCAATGATAGCCACAGCAGGGGCATGCGGTCTGCCTTGAAGAGGTCAATGGGCTCGGTGCGAATCAGAGCCTGGATGGAAGTGTTTTCAGGAATATTGTATAGTGAAACTGCGATTTATGTACCCGGATTTTGTGGGAATTTTGCTCTTTTTTATCATTGAGATGGTGTTGGAACAATAAATCGCGTGTCGTTGCGAGACGCCGGACGCTTTTACCGGCGGTGTGGCAACCTCCCTGTCCCTTTGTTCAGGAAGCGCTCCGAAATAGCGCGGCAGTTCTGCCATTTTTGCCAGTTGGAGATTGCCGCGCTCGCTGCGCTTCGCTCGCAATGACACGTGAGGGGTGCTGCGATGACGCTTTAACACCAAAATGCGTGTCGTTGCGAGGAGGGCGATAGCCCGACGCGGCAACCTCCCCGTAACTTACGGGCATACCCCATATGATCACCGAGATGATACAGTTCTATCTGGATTTACAGAAAGAGTCCATCAAACAGATCCTTCCATTCTGGATTCATGCTATTAACCAACTCCTCTTTCTTCTGTCGGGAGCCAGCCTTGATTTGCTTTTCACGCATGATCGCAGGTTCAATATCATCGGATACTTCATAATAAACCAGTTTATCAACCTTATATTTTGAGGTGAAAGCGCCTCCCTGACCGGATTTATGCTGCAACACCCTGCTCTGTAGATCATTTGTAACCCCTGTGTAGAGAGCGGTGTGGTATTGGTTTGTCAGGATGTAGACATAATATTGTTTTGGAGTCATGTCACCTCAAGTATAGTCAAATGAAGATGCAGTACTGCTGCCATGTCTTTGCAAGCTGGGTGGGTAGCCCGGCGTTGCAACCTCCCTGTCCCTTTATTCAAAAAACTCCCCGAAACAGCGCGGCAGTTGTACCATTTTTGCGGGTTGGAGATTGCCGCGCTCGCTGCGCTTCGCTCGCAATGACACGGGGTAAGTAATGTCGCTGCCATGATGCCTTAACGCTAAATCGCGTGTCGTTGCGAGGAGGGCGATAGCCCGACGCGGCAACCTCCCTGTCCCTTTATTCAAGAAACTCCCCGAAACAGCGCGGCAGTTGTGCGTTTTTGCTGGTTGGAGATTGCCGCGCTCCGCTGCGCTTCGCTCGCAATGACATGAGGGTTTTGCTGCGATGCATCGGGAACCTTCCATCAGGCGTTCCAGGCAGCGAATCAATCTTTATGTCACCAACCCCTGCTTTTTATTTTACTCCACCGCGACCACTCATCTCCCGCCCAGCCAGCCAGCCTTCGTAGATCCTCAAAAAGGCCACCCCGGCCAGGATCAGCGCGCTGCCCCACAGCTGCGGCGGCGTCAGGCGCTCGCCCAGTAGCGCGTAGGCGATGACCGCGGTGAAGACCGGTTCGGAGGTGGCGATCAGGTTCACCACGCTCGAGGGCAGCAGGCTCAGGCTGACGTTGTACAGCCCGTAACCCAGCAGGGTTGGCCCTGCCGCCAGCAGGAACAGAATGCCCCATCCAGACCAGGCATTTCCCAGCCACAATAGCTCAGCCGGGCGGGCCGCCGACCCCGGCAGGACGCCCCCCGTCGCCAGGTTGGCCGCCAGCAGCCACGGCACGGCGAAGAGGAAGGTGTACAGCAGGATGCTCCACGGGTTCAGCCCGCGCTGCGAGGCCGAGCGTCCCATCAGGCTGTAAACCGCGTACAGCAGTCCGGAAATCACCCCGGTCAGGATGCCGCCCAGGTTGACCTGCCAGGCGGCCGGGTCCAGAGCCTCCGAGACCAGCACGCAGCCCCCCAGGGTCAGCGAAACCACCAGCAGCTTGGCCCACCCCAGGCGCTCCTTGAGCAGCCACCAGCCCAGCAGGGCGGTGAAGCCCGCCGAACTGTACACCAGCACCGTCGAGACGGCCGCCCCGTTGAGGGCCACCGACAGCGTCCACAGGCTGTTGAAGAACGCCAGCACCAGCCCATAGGCCGCCAGGTAACCGGCGTGCCGGCGCGGGACGCGCAGCAGGGCTGGGGCTTTGAGCGCCAGCACAGCCGCCAGGGTCAGCGCCACAAAAAATTCCCGCCAGAAGGCCAGCACCAGTGAGGGCAGCTGGTAGGTCTGCGTCAGGTGGCGGATGAAGATAGCGGTCGTGGATAAGACGGCCGCGCTGGTCAGGGCGACCGGGTAGCCGCGGGTCAGGTTGGAGCGGGTGGGCGTGCTGGGCATGGGCTTCCTCGATAAGGGTAAAAGTTGGGCGCGCGGTACAGCGCGTTTCCATTATCGGGGTTTTTGGGGATTTGTCAATGTTGTTCTGTGCCGCTGCGTCCCGGATTGGCCATGTTGGGCGAAGCGAAGAATCTCTGGAAAGCCGGGTACGGATCGCGGGTTTATGCCCGGCTTCAGGATGGCAAACCTTGCGGGCGTGGCCGGATTCTTAAACTGTTGGCCCCCAACAGATCGAATCTGTTGGGGGCCAGCGATAATCCAGCGGTTTTATTACCCTTTCTTGACCGGGATCCAGATTTCACTTCTGAAGGTCGGGGACTCGACATCCTTGTTCTCGTTCCACAGGATTTCCGGGCCCCGCACCTGTTCGTAGCCGGATGAAGGGAACCATTCGGCGTAGATTCTGCCCCAGGTGTTCTGCAGGGTCTCCGGGAAGGGCCCTACCGACTCGAACACCGCCCAGGTGCAGGCGGGCACCTCCAGGCGGGCCAGGTTTTCCGGGCTTTCCAGGGTGGTCGCCACCCCGATGTAGTGGTCCAGCTCGCCGCCGTCCAGCCTGCCTTCGGAGAAGTTGGTCGAGGCGCTGATCATCCCCCTGGGCTCCACGTTGGAAAGAGCCTTGAGGGTGGTGATGGTGTCCATATCCAGACTTTGCCACATGGCGTCAATCTCCGGATTGGCGCCTTCATAGATCAACGGGACTCTTTTCATTAACCCGACGATATAAAAGGGTTCTTTTTCTACCATACGATACTTCATTTCATTCACTCCTTTGATCACCATCTGGAAGGTCATCCGCGGATAGGCTTTCAGCGGCTGCCCGGTGTTCTTGGCCTCGGCGGGGGTTACCCCATGCAGGCTGTAAAAAGCCCGGGTAAAAGCGTCTGGCGAGCTGTAGCCGTATTTCAGGGCTGTATCGAGCACCAGCGCGCCGCCCTTTGCCAGCTCAAAGGCCGCCAGCGTCAGGCGCCTGCGGCGGATATACTCCGAAAGAGGCACCCCGGCCAGGAAAGAGAACATCCGTCTGAAGTGATACTCCGAGCACAGCGCCAGCTGTTCAACCTGTTTGAAGTCTATCTCACCGGCAAGCTGTTCTTCAATGTAGGCCAGCGCCCGGTTCATGCGTTCCAGCGAATCCACTTTGTGACCTCCTTTCTGATTTGTATGCTGGTATGATACCGGAAATTGCCGATCCCTGCCCGACAATTCCTGCCCGGTTCTGCAGGGTGGTGGAAGGATGAAAAGAAAACAGAAGCCGGATTTCTAAAAAATCCGGCTTCGAAATTTTCATCTGGAATGGCCTGACGGCGTTAGTTACGCGTCTTCACCCTGCGCTTCGAAGGCCGCCAGGACCTGATCACTGCCGTCCAGCAGCTCGAGGGTGCTGTCTTTCACCCGGTAGGATTCCACCCTGGCGAGCATGGTGGTGAAAGCGGAAGCCTGCTCCATAACCGGCTCAGGGCAGCCCATCAGGGTGCTCATCATCATGCTGGTATCGATGGCGAGGGACGACCCTTTGGTCTCATAGGTGGTGCCGTACAGGTTGCAGCCGTCACTGCCCCCCAACTGGCCGTCTTCAAAGATGAGGGTGACGGTGGTGTCCGCCAGGACGGCCTGACCGCCCATGTTAGTCATCACCCAGCCTGTGCCGTTCAAGGTGGGGGCGCCGGCCACCGCGCAGCCGGACAGGATGATCGCGGTAACCAATAATAAAGCTGCTGAGGCTTTTAAGATTTTCATGTGTTTCCTCCTGAAATCATGGTCCAGTTATTTTTTATCAATTTTCTTATATAAATAAGACGAAGCCCGGCGGTAAAAGGTTCCCCCTCACCGGCATGGGGGAGAGAGGATGTCAATTACTGAACGGATTCAGGATGACTGATGAGAGTGATATGATTAAATTCTGTCGAATTGTGAATCTTCGGATGGGGATGATTAAAATTTATGCAAGTCTCTGTGTGTATCGGATTGGTTCTTGAGACATAATAAAAATTTCTCAGATAGTTGTATACTGAAAGGAGTGGGGTGATCCACGCTTAAGGAGGCAGGGGTTTCATGACAGAACAACCCAGGACATGGAAAACGCTGATCCGATTATTCGCAAAGTTGGTTCAGCATCAGGCAAAATTGCTGGCTGGTGAATCATTTCTCAGTGAAACATCTGAACTAGGCTTGGATTTTTTTAGTGATAAAACTATTGAACAAATTCAATCCCTGTTAGATCTGAACGAAAAAACGGCACAGATTAAAGCTGCCTTCCAACAAGCTGATGAGTGTTTTGCTTCACAGTGTGTTAATGGTGATGTGCTTCACCAGGTCATACGGAGTTATCCTCTTTCAGATATCAAGCAATTGGAGAAGCTGGCGGCTTCTCTTCCGAACACTTTGGATGATACTCAACTAAGAGAAGCACTTGCTCAAAGATTTAGTGAAAATGCTCATGGAAAACTGGATTCAGATTCAGTGCAAATCGAGCTTGCGGTTGAGCGCTATTTGGAATGTTTAAACAAAGCACTTTCAGCCCACGTGGGCCAGATTCAGGAAACAATGTACCGCAAGCTGGACAAGCTTTCTGAGGACCACAAAGGCCTTCATGAAGACCATGAGGGACTGTTGGAAGAAATCCAAAATTTTCGCAAGTTGATCCTGGATTTACCTCAGCAGATTGCAAAGTCTGCGACAGGTGTTCCGTTGGATTACAGCTACCGCATTCAAGAGTTCCTTTACGAATATCTGGGAACTGGGCAAACTAAAATCCCATTTTGTGGCCGGGCTGATCAATTCGCGGCATTGTATCAGTGGCTTGTGGATGCAAAAACCCCTTATGCGCTTCTGGTTGCCCCATCCGGGCGTGGAAAATCCGCTTTGTTGTGCCGCTGGGTACAGGATCTCCGGTTAACCCAACCTGATCAACTGGAAATTATTTTTATTCCTGTCAGTGTGCGCTTTCAGACTGCCAACAGCAGTGTTTCGCTGGCCATACTGGCTTCCCGGCTGGCGAAAGTTCATGGCGAAGAATTAAAGATCATCCAGGACCCCAAAGGTCTGGCGGAAAGTTACTTAAGCAGGAATCTACCGGATAACAAACAGGTGTTAGTGGTGTTGGATGGGCTGGATGAAGCCTCCGATTGGAAAGGCGAAGACTTTATCTTCCCGACGCATCCTCCTGAAGGCATTAAAATCATTGTCTCTGCACGTTATCTGGCTGGTGATGCGGATGAATGTGGCTGGCTGGATCGCCTGGAGTGGCTTGGGAAAGGCCTGGCGTGTTCGATTTACCTGCCCGAATTGGAAAAACAAGACATAGTGGAGGTGCTGACCTTCATGGGTGATCCACTGTCGCCGCTGGGCAGAAAAGAGGAAGTGGCTCACGTACTGCATGTTCTCACTGATGGAGATCCGCTTCTGGTCAGGTTGTATGTTGACCGCCTGTCAGATGAGGGAAATGCTGTCAACAAATTGACATTGGAAGACTTGAACAATATCCAACCCGGTTATGAGGGTTATTTTGACACCTGGTGGTCTGACCAGCGCAAATTGTGGCATGCAGAAGGCAAAGATCCGGATGAAATGGAAGACCAGATCCAGGATCTGCTGGATATTCTGACGGTTGCGTTTGGACCGCTGGCCTATGAAGACTTAATTGCTCTTAAACCGAAAGGAAGTCATTGGGGAAACAGAAACAGACTTAATCGTTTGCTAGTAATGCTTTCTCGTTTCGTACGCGGCGATGGGGTTGAGCAGGGTTTCATTTTTAGCCATCCCCGGCTCCAGCAGTATTTCAGGGGAAAATTTACCGACCCACAGGAACTGCAAAAAGTTCAAGCGCGTTTTTTGTTGTATGGCAGACAAACCCTGACTGCGCTCAACAACGGCATCTTGCAGCCTGAAGATGCCCCCTTGTATGTGGTTCAGTATTATGGAACCCATTTGGTTAATACCCAGGTGCCTTCCGAAGATTTCTATGCCCTGATCAGCAAAGGCTGGTTGGATGCCTGGTATCACCGACAAGGTACCTATACCGGGTTTCTGATAGATGTGGAGAGGGCCTGGGAACGCGCAGAACAAGACGGGCCGACCGCTATCCATACACAGGTGTTGGCAGCGCTTTGTTTTTCCAGTGTTGCGACTTTAAGTTCGAATATTCCCGATGAAGTCCTCTTTCAGTGTGTTAAGGCTAGAGTGTTGACCCTCGATCAGGCGGTGGAATATGCCCGGAGAAAAAGCAGATTGGATGAGCGGGTAATTTGCCTGGCAAAGTTCCTCAATTTGCCATTGGCTCCTATTAAAAAAAGCAAACTTTGTCAAGAAGCCCTGGAGGTGGCGCGCTGGATTGAGGATGCTGGGGGTCGTTCTCGCGCCCTGGCGGAAATTGCCCCCAAAATGCCAGTAGAACAGCAGCAATCCATAATCTCTGAAGCACTGGAGACGGCGCGCAGGATTGGGAATCCTTGGACTCGTTCCAGAGCCCTGATGGAAATTGCTCCCAAAATGCCAGTAGACCAGCAGCAATCAATATCATCCGAAGTCTTGGAGGCAGCGCGGAGGATTGTGTTTTCTGGGGATCGTTCCCGTGTCCTGACGGAAATTGCCCCCCAATTGCCAGGGACGCAGCAAGAGTCCATATTGTCTGAAGCCCTGGATGTAGCGCGCAGTATTACAAATTCTTGGCTTCGTTCCCTTGCACTGGCGGAAATAGCCCAACAATTGCCGTTGGAGCAAGCCTTGACGATGGCGCACAAGTTTGAGGATGCAGAGACTCGTTCTTATGTCCTCGTGAAAATTGCTTTCCGATTGCCAGTAGATCAGCAGCGGTTCATATTCTCTGAAGCACTAGAGGCGGCGTGGAGTATTGAAGATGTTCAATCTCGTTCCTATGTGCTGGCGGAAATTGCCCCTCAATTGCCGGGGGAACAGGCTTTGGAGATGGCGCGATGTATTGAGGATTCTTTGGGTCGTTGCCGTGCCATGGCGGAAATAGCTCTCCACTTTCCAGAGTATGAACAGCAGTCTATACTTTCTGAAGCCTTGGAGGTTGCACGGAATATAGAGGATGCTGAAGTTCGTTCCAGTGCTCTGGCGGTAATTGTCCCTCAATTGCCGGTAGAAAGAGCCCTGGGGGTGGCGCGCAGTATTACGGTTGCTGAGGTTCGCTTCCGTGCCCTGGCGAAAATTACCTCTAAATTGCAAGTGGAGCAGCAATCCATATTATCTGAAGCCTTGGAGGTGGCTCATCGTATTGAAGATGCTGTGTCTCGATCTTTTATCCTTGTGAAAATTGCTCCCAAATTGGCACTAGAGCAGCGGCAGTCTATATTATCTAGCGCATTGGACGTGGCGCGGAGTATAGAGGATGCTGGGGCTCGTTCTTGTGCCCTAACAGAAATTGCCTCCTTGTTGCCACTTGAACAGCAGCAGTCCATAATCTCTGAAGCCCTGGAAGTGGCACGTAGTATTACGAATCCTTGGGATCGTTCCAGCGCCCTGATGGAAATTGCCCCCCAATTGCCGGTGGGGCAAGCCCTAGAGTTATTGTTCGATATTGAGGATTTTTGGCTACTTTCTCGTGCCTTGGCGGAAATTGCCTCTCAATTTCCAGAGAAGCAGCAGACTATATTGTCAGATGCGCTGGATCTGGCGCGTAGAATTAAGTATCTTGAGTCTCGTTGCCGTGCCTTGGCGGAAATATCCTTCCACTTGCCAGAGAATGAACAGCAGTCTATACTTTCTGAAGCCTTGGAGGTTGCACGGAGTATAGAGGATTTTGAAGTTCGTTCCCATGCCCTGGCGAGTATTGCCCCCCTATTGTCACTCGAGCAGCAGCAGTCTATACTATCTGAAGCCCTGGAGGTGACGCAGAATATAGAGGACGTTGAAGCTCGTTCCAGTATCTTGGTGGAAATTGCCTCTCAATTACCGGCGGGTCAGCAGCAGTCTATACTTTATGAAGCCGTGGAGATGGCGCGCAAGATTGAGGATGTTGGGGATCGTTCCAGTGCCTTGGCAAAAATTGTTCCTCTCTTGCCAGTCAATCAACAGGAGTCCATATTATCTGAAGCCCTGGAGTTGGCGCGCAGTGTTGAAGATGCTGGGTTTCGTTCCCGCGCCCTGACAAAGATCGTATTGGTGTTATCCAATCAAAATTTATCTGAAGCTTGGTCGATTCTCAATGAGATTCAAACGATTGAATCCTTTAGAAAAGGGCTTACCGGTTTTATTAACCAGTGGCAAGAGCTTTGTTCTGTGATTAATAAGCAATCGACTGAATTATTTTATGAAATTCTATATAAATTTTGTGATCAAAAACGTGAAGATTTCCTCGGGTTGATTCAAGACTTAATCCCAGTTATTGAAGAAATTGGGGGTAAACAGGCTCTTGAACAGACGGCTGTTGCGATACAACAAGTTGGTGAGTGGTGGCCGTAAGTAATTTAGAAAAATACAGTTGTTCAAGGTTATAAGTAGAGTTGGTACTCTCCAAACGGTTTTCGTTCATTCCCATTTAAGCTACAACTCTTTATTTTTGTAAGTTGTAGATTGCCGCACTCGCTGCGCTTCGTTCGCAATGACACGAGTCAGGGGTGGTGAGCAGAACGCGGACCCCCTTTATGTCGTTGCGAACCGCCGGACGCTTTTCCGGCGGTGTGGCAACCTCCTCGTTGCTTTATTCAGGAGACGCTCCGAAACAGCGCGGACGGTTCTGCGTTTTTACAAGTTGGAGATTGCCGCACTCGCTGCGCCACTGCGTGTCGCAATGACACGAGCGAGGCGAATGATTGTGGGTTGATCGCCATTTTAATTCATTTATTCCCAAAATTTCCTCTTGAAATAGATAAGATAACTATATATAATGAACTTATATATTTGGCTCACCGACAGGAGGTGTTCCATGTTCCAGATCCAACAGGCCCGCAAGGGCAGCACCCTGCTGCTGATCCTCAGCATCCTCAATGATGGCCCGCTGCACGGCTACGCCATTATGCGGGAGCTGGAGGAGCGCAGCGAGGGGTATTTTACGATGACGGCCGCCCTGCTGTACCCGACCCTGCACCAGATGGAGCGCGATGATCTGGTGGAAGGTCAATGGGAAGGCGCCCAGGGACAGCGGCGGAAGAAAATCTACTCGATCACAGCGCATGGGAAGGAGCAGCTCACCCAGGCGCGCGGCGAGTGGAAGCACTTCTTTGACCGGCTTTTTGGGGTCATCAGTCCTTCCGATAAAATCCAGGAGGCGTGATGGACCTTCAAGCGTATTTGAAGCGCCTGCGGAAGGAATTGAAGGGGCTGCCGCGGGAAGAAGAAGCCTTGCTGGTTGAAGAAATTTCTTCCCATTTCTCCGAAGGGCTGGCGGACGCGGGCCTGGGCGAAGGGGAACACGAGCGGCTGGATCGGCTGTCCCGTGAAATGGGCGATCCACAAGAGCTGGGGCGCCGTCTGAAGGACATCCACCACCCCAAACGCTGGCTGGAGTATTTGCTGATCACCCTTCCGGAAATGTTTGTGCTCCCGGTTTTGAGCTGGATCATTCTGGTCGTTTTCTTTGGGCCCGGCAATGAGGCTGCATACCTTTACTGGTCGATCCGCGCTTCGATCCTTTTTAAATTCGGTCTGGTCCTGACCGGTTTGTGGTTCAACAAAAGGCAGGGCCTGCTGGCGGGTTTGCTGTACTGGCTGTGCTCGCTGTGGCTGACGATTTTCAGCCTGTGTTTCCGTGAAAGGCGTTGGTTTTTCAAGAGCGGGTTTAACCAGACCGTGCAATCGGTTTTTTGGAGCGCGGCGCTGGTGTTTTTGCTGGTGTGGCTGGTGAAACTTCTGGTCAAAAGGAAAGACCCGCTGTATTTCACTCTGGTTTCGATCCCCTTTTTGGTTACGCTGGGCAACCTGGCGACTACGCAGGTAATCCTTGCAGGTGGGTTCCCGGAGGGGTATCTCTTATCTGATTGGAATTTTATCTGGAATTTCGGGGTGTCGGAGCTGGCGCGCTTGGTCTGGCCGGCGGTGTTCCTGTTCCCGAAGCAGCGGGTTTTCCGCTGGCTGGCGTTGTTGATTTACGTGGCTCCGGTGCCGGTGCTTAATTTAATTGAGTCGGTGCGTTATCCTCATTTGATCGCGTTGTGGGTTCTACCCTTCTTCTTGGTGGGGCTTAACGGCGTGTTCGACACCATCCACCAGAAACGTAATTCACGGATTGTCCGATAATCCGGCACCCCTCCCTGTGTCGTTACAGGAAGTACCCCAGATAAGACACGGCGTTAAAAAACTCGGTTTTTTTAAAAAACCGAGTTTTTGAGGCGGTCAGGTGGCGTTTGCTCACCTTCATTGCGCAGTGCGGTTACCCTGTCTAAAAAACCTTTGCGCCCCTGGCGGCTTTGCGTGAGATGATTTTAGCCGCGACATTCCGGCGTTTTTGCAAGTTGGAGAGAATGACATTGGGTGGGAGTGTTATTGCTTGCGGTTGAAGCGCAGGCCGGGCACCAGCATGGGGGTCTGGCGGCGGTAGGCGGCGTACTGCTCGCCGAAGGCCAGCAGCAGTTTGCGCTCTTCGAAGAGGATGCCAATCAGAATATAGGCCGTTGCCCCCAGGTTGAAGGCCAGCAGGTTCCAGGTCATGACCGGCGTCAGCCAGATGAAGACCAGGCCGAAGGTGTACAGCGGGTGGCGCACCCAGCGGTAGAAGCCCTTCACCGCCAGCGCGGCGGGGTGGTCGCTCAGGTCCTGGCCGGAAAGCTGGCGCAGCCCCAAAAAGTGGCGCGCGCCGGTCTGGATGACCCCCACCAGCAGCCCGACCGCGCAGGCCGCCTGCAGGGCAGCGGTGGCCAGCACCCAGGGAACCGGAATGGCGTAGATGCGCGCGTCCGGCAGCAGCCCCACCAGCGCGAGGATGGGCAGGAAGGTGGCGGCAGCCTGGAAGTTGAAGAACAGCCGGTACCAGCGCCGCGCCGCGGAGCCAAACCAGCGCTCGGCCAGCGCTTTGGCGCGCAGTGAGGCAAGGCTCGAATGCACCAGGCCGTACACCGTAAAGGCCAGGATGACCCACACAAAACCGGTTCGCGTCATCGCGAATCACCACATTTGCAGAACATGGTATGATTCTAGCCGCTAACCCGCAAAGGGATAACACTTTGTAGGACTTTTTTGAGCAATGAAACATTTAGAGAATCTCTTCACCAGAAACTGGTTTTACCCGGCGCTGCTGCTGGCGGTCATGCTGCTGACCTACGGCATCCAGTTCCCCCGGCTGGGCTTTTACTGGGATGACTGGCAGGCCATTTTCCTCTCCCACCAGAGCAGCCCTTCGGCTTATTGGGATTACTTCATTTACGACCGGCCTTTCTCAGCCTGGACCTATTCGGTGACCATGCCGGTGCTGGGACTTTACCCGCTGCGCTGGCAGCTGTTCACCTTACTGGCGCGCTGGGCGGCCATCCTGGGCTTTTGCTGGGCGCTGCGGGGTGTGTGGCCGGAGCGCCGCCGGGAAGTTCACTGGATCGGGATGCTGCTGGCCGTTTTTCCTGGTTTTCTCCAGCAGCCGGTCTCGGTAGCCTACAGCCAGCACTTCATCGCCGCGGCTCTGTTCGCTTTTTCGCTGGCCTTTATGGTGCGGGCTGTCCGCGAACCACGCCGTTTTTGGGTCTATACCCCGCTGGCCCTGCTGTTTTCCACTGTACACATGTTTATCATGGAGTATTTTGTCGGCCTGGAACTGCTGCGTCCGGCGCTGCTGTGGATCCTGCTGCGGCGCCCGCGGGAGGATTCGCGGTCGGCCACCGCCAGGCAGGTGCTGCGGCGCTGGCTACCTTACTGGCTGCCGCTGATTGGCTTTATGGCTTTCCGCTTTTTTGTGTACCCGGCCCTGCTGCCTGAAATCGACCCCAACAGTCCCATCCTGCTGGAACGCTTCCCGCAGGACCCGTTCGGCGCGCTGCGGCGGTTTGTGGAGCTGGGCCTGAGCGATTCGATCTACGAGAGCATTTTTGTGTGGCTGGCCGCCCTCGAGCCGGAAGCGGTCTCGCTGGATGAAACGATCAACCTGTTCTCGTGGGGGCTGGGACTGGCCGCGGCTGTCCTGGTGGGGTGGGTTGACCTGCGCGGCAGCACCCGCGAGGAACTCCCCGCGGAGAGTGAATGGCGGTTCGCCAGGCAGAGCATCCTGACCGGTGCCGCGGCGCTCATTCTGGGCGGTCTGCCGGTGTGGATCACCGACCGCCAGGCTTCGGTGGGCACCTGGTCGGACCGGTTTTCGCTGGGGATGATGTGGGGGGTGGCGGTGCTGCTGGTGAGCCTGGTTTTCTGGCTGGTGCGGGGCCTCCGGCGCCGGGCAGCGCTGTTGAGCATCCTGGTGGGGCTTTCAGTTGCCACCCACACTCAGACCATCCACAAATACAGCCTGTTCTGGGAAATTCAACGAGAATATTACTGGCAGTTGAGCTGGCGCGCGCCCGCGCTGGAGCCGGGCACGGTAATTGCCGGCCCCGGGGTGCCGTTCAACTATGTGGCGGATTATTCGATTGGTTTTGCCCTTAACACCCTCTACACGGAAGAAATCACTCCGGAGCAGGTTCCCTACTGGTGGATCAGCGCCCCGCGCACCTGGTCTGTGGATGATCTCATCGATCTGGACCCGGATGACGGCATCCGCTATGACCTCCGCAACGTGAAGTATGAAGGCACGGTGGCCGACGCGATGGCAGTCAGCTACAACCCCTCCCGCGGGTGTTTGCGGGTACTGGACCCGGTTTACCGCGACACGCTGGTGATGGAAGAGGGAGAAGAGTATCTGTGGCTGCTGGCCAATCCGGGACAGATCCTGGCGCGGGACGGGATCGACCGGGCCGCGCTGCGGCAGCTCTTTGGGCCGGAGCCCAAATGGGACTGGTGTTCCTATTTTGAGAAGGCCGACCTGGCCCGGCAGTACGAGGATTGGGACAGGGCGGTGGAGCTGGCTGGTCAGGCAGCCGCGCTGGAGCTTTCCCCGAGACACGGGGCGGAGTGGATCCCCTTCATTGAAGCTTTTGCCCGCACCGGCGACTGGGACCGGGCGCTTGAGCTGACTCTGGAAGCAGACCAACTGACAGAAAAGATGGATATTTCTCTGTGCCGCCTGTGGGAACAGCTTGAAGGCGAAACCGGACCTTCCCCGGCGCGCGCAGCGGCGCTGGAACAGGCCCGCGCCGTATTGGGCTGCGGGCAGCTTTCTTCCTGAGACTGCCGCTGGCGGGTTCGCGTTTGTTGAGGGGTTATCCTGTTAAACCAAAACACCGGGCGGGTGAACATAGCGCTGCGGTGTTTTTTATTTTGCAATGGAGGGAACGGGCGAGCAGATGCTATTCGACCGCGGGCGCAGGGGCTGCCCCGCCGGCCGCGCGCAGGCGGTGGTTGAAGCCAAAGAACATTGCCAGCAGGGTGATTGCCAGGACAGGCAGGGCTGCCGGCGCGATCATCCCCAACCGGGCAGCCAGATTCAGGTTGTCCGCGCTGGCGTCCGGGCTGATCAGCATCCCGAAGCCCGAGAGCATCCCGAACAGGTTCCAGATGCCGTGCATGCTGACGGCGATCAGGTAAGCGGCGCCCAGGCTCCAGTATTTCTGCTGGCTCCAGGCCGAAGCCAACCCCCAGCCCATCACCGCGCTGGTCACCGTGTGCAGGATGCCAGTGCCAGTGCGCCCCAGGATGAGCAGACCCCAGCTCCCGGCGGCTTCTGGAGAGAGGAACATGCCCAGGCTTTCAAACAAGGCAAAGGTGGCCCCACAGATGGCGCCCATCGCGAAGCCTTCCGCCGGGGTGAGCCGCTTGCCGGACAGTCCCCACAGGGCCAACGGCTTGATAAACTCTTCCAGCAGCGGGACGATCCCGGCGCTGAAGGCGATGATGCCAAACAACACGGCAGGGTTGCTCAGGATGGGGGTGAGGACGCGCTCGATGACGACCGGATTCATGCGGGAATACGCCAGCCGCTGCCCGATGCGGTTGATTTCATCCAACAACTCCGGCCGGGTCGAGAGCCATACCGCGGCCAGCAGCCCGGCAGCGACAATCACCAGCACTTCCGCGATCAGGGTGAGGGTGGAAGTGACGGTCAGCCCGAAGCTGATCATCCCCCAGTCGCGTTGTGGATTTCGCGATTTAAGCCCGGCGCGTCCCATTTCCACCAGCCACCACAGCGGCAGGCCAAGCGCCACAATCTGGATGGGCGGCAGCACCAGCATGGCCAGGGTTTCATTGCCCGCGGAGAGCAGCCCCAGTCCGATCACCAGCGGCCACAGCAGCATGGCGCGGTTCGTGGCGCGCAGGGGGTTGGAGAGCTTCCAGTCCGGCAGGGGCTTGTTGAGGAGGCGGGCCAGCGCGTACGCCAGAGAAGGGAGCATCAACAAGCCGGAGAAGCCCATGATCCAGGCCAGAGAGAGCAGGGGCAGGGTTTCCTGACCGGGTATGCCTCCGCCCATCAGCGAAATCACTCCCAGCGCCAGCACTCCCACCGCTGTAGGCAGGAACAGGGTAAGCCCCAGCCCGCTGACCAGCAGTTGGAAAACAGATGGGAGGTGTATTTTAGAGGTTTTTTGCATGTTTATTGCTCTTCAATCCGGATGGTTGTGATGAGGGTCCCGGCCGGGAGGTCGCTTGCCTGGGCAGGGTCGCGCGCGGTCAGGCTCTGGGCCACATCCAGGCCTTTGATAACCTGGCCGAAGACGGTGTACTTGCCGTTCAGGTTTTCGGTATCGCCCAGGGTGATAAAGAACTGGCTGCCGTTGGTGTCAGCGCCGGAATTGGCCATAGCGACCATTCCGGGCCGGTCAAAAGCCAGGTCGGGGGAGATTTCATCTCCAAAGGCGTAGCCCGGGCCGCCATAGCCTGTCCCGCTGGGGTCTCCCGCCTGGGCCAAAAAGCCCGGCAGAACCCGGTGGAACATCACCCTGTCGTACCAGCCCGCCCGCGCCAGGAACACGAAATTGTTCACTGCGGTCGGAGCCTGGTCGGCAAACAGCTCAACCACAATATCGCCATTCGCAGTCTCGATGGTGGCGGTGTAGGTCCGGGCGGGTTTGATTTCCATGGGAGGGCATTGGTTGTACTGGCGTTTTTCCAGCAGGAACAGCTTGAGGATGGACTCCAGGCTGTCGTAGTCTCGCGGCCCCTGGTAGGGCATGCCGTTCACCAGCACAAAGGGAGTACCGGGGATCTGGATGCGGATGGCGTCATCCTGGGCCTGCCGGACCTTCGCCGTGATTTCTTCGCTGTTGAGAGCGGCGGCAAACCGGGCCGGGTCCAGCCCGATTTTTTCAGCTTCTTCAATCAGCCAGCTTTCAAAATCTTCCGGCCGCATCTCCACCCACGAGTCGCGCTGCTCAAAGATGCGGTCTTTCAGCTCAAAGAACTTACTGTGTCCCTGACTGCCGGCCGCTTCAAGGGCCTGCGCGCCGAGAAGTGCTTTGTCGTGAACATTGAGCGGGAAATGGCGGAAGGCCAGCCGGACCTCGTCGGGATAATCCTGCTGCAGTCTGGCAGCAGTCGGTTCAAACAGAGCACAGTAAGGGCATTGCAGGTCGCTGTATTCCAGGATGGTCAGGGCCGCGTCAGCCGGGCCGAGCACCCAATCCGCGTCCGAAATGGATGGAAAGAGGGATTCTTCAGTAGGTCCCTGGGTAGGCACCAGTTTCACCACTGTGCAGGCGGCGGGCACAAAGGCTTCATTCGCCTGGCTGGCTGTGTCTATTGTCGCCACCGGTTGTGGGGCAGTGCCGCTGTCAACGCCAGGCATCGGGGTGGTAAGGGCAACCTGCTGGCTGCTACAAGCAGCCAGCAGGGTTACAGCGATGGTACTGATCAACAAAAGAAAATTCTTTTTAAAGACCATGATGTACGTTCGTTCGCCGCGAAGGGTTGTGAAAGCGGGCGGTTTGAGCCTATTTCTCCTCAATCACAATCGTATTAATGACATCACCGGCTGGCAGGTCGTTGCTCTGGGATGGGTCGCGGGCTGTCAGACTTTCCACAACATCCATTCCCTCCACTACCTGTCCAAACACGGTGTACCCGCCGTTGAGCTGATCTGCCGCGGCAAGGGTGATGAAGAACTGGCTTCCGTTCGAATCGGCTCCGGAGTTGGCCATACCGACCACGCCCGCTTCATCAAACAGCAGGCCATTATTTTCGTTGCCAAACTCATAACCGGGGCCGCCCAACCCAAGGCCGCTGGGGTCACCAGACTGCGCCACAAATCCGGGCAGTACGCGGTGGAAGGTTACGCCGTCAAACCAGCCTTCCTGAGCCAGGAAGACAAAGCTGTTAACCGTGGTTGGAGCCTGGCTGGCGTACAGTTCGATGACAATATCGCCTTTTTCAGTTTCCAGGGTGGCGGTGTAGTTCTTCTCGATGTCTATGACCTGTGGGGGGCAGGTGTCGTAGGTTTTATCACCCAGGGTTTCTTTGAGCTGGATATACAATTCGAGGTATTCGATCAGGTTCGCGGGTTCGCTGAAGAATATTGATGGGATTTCGTCAACAAAGCCCTGCCCATAATCCTCAACCATCTTCAGGTAATAGTCGATGTTGGTGGTCATATTCGCCGCGTCGCTCAGGAAAGCGGATGGAATATTGGCGAGGACATCCGCGCCGTACTCTTCCACCACACCCTGATAGGTTTCCAGGATGGAACTGACACTGGCGGGGTCATTGAGGGTCAGGCGAGGCAATCCAGCCAGCATGTCGCTGCCTTCATTCTCGCTGAGCTCTTTGTATGCCTGCACTATGGCGGCCAGGCTCTCCACGTCGCGGTTACCTTCATAGGTGAAGCCATTGATCAGGACATAAGGGGTGTAAGCTACACCGGCTTCGCTGCCGCCAGCCGCCATATCCTGGATCTTCTTGGTGATCTCGGCATTGCTCAGATCGGCGGTGAACTGCTTGGTGTCAAGGTCAAACTCACCAGCTGTTTCGATCAGATAAGCCTGGAAGTCGGTTACGTTCATCGCGCTCCACACGGCCTGGTTTTCAAACAGGAAATTTTTCATCTCATAGAATTTTTCGGCTTCCTGTTTACCGGCGGCTTCCATGGCCTGCGCTCCCAGTTGTGCTTTGTCGTGGATATTGAGCGGGAAATGGCGGAAAACCAGGCGCACATCATCCGGATATTGGCTTTGCAGTTCAATCAGCGAGGGTTCCAAAACCGCACAATAAGGGCACTGCACTTCACTGTATTCGAGGATGGTCACTGGAGCGTCCGGATTGCCGTAGATCCAATCGGTTTCACTCACTTCGGGAATATCGCCAGGCATGGGGACTTCCGGGAAGTCGAACAGGCCAACAACCCGGCATTCAGACGGTTGGACAGGGCCAGAATCTACAGGGCTTGTTGTGTCGGGTGCCGCGGGCTCTTCTGTGGCGGGAGCCTGAGCCGCTTGCTGTCCGTTGCACGCTGCTATTGAGACAATAAGCAGCAAGCTTATGATAAGCCAAAATTTACGCATTCGTTGTTTCTACCTTTCAGCAACTGTATGTTGCAGAGATTCGGAATCAATTTAGTATATCCCAATCTCAATTGTTTTTATACGCTATTGTGAAGCGTTTTGCTTTTAAGCCGCTCCAGGACAACATCACGAAGTATACCCTGTACGGTATCCGGCGGCTGGCTGGCATTCAGGGAGTACCAGCGGTCCGGATTGAGTCGTGCCATTTCCTGGTAGCCAGAGCGCACGCGCCGGTGGAAAGAAAGGGCGTAGTCGTCCAGACGATTCCACTCACCGCCGCTGGTGCGCCGGCGGTTCAGCCCTTCCTCCACATCAATATCCAGATAAAGGGTCAGGTCGGGCCACAGACCGCCGGTGGCGAAATCCAGCAGGTTTTTCAGGAAGTCCAGATCATAACCGTGCCCATAACCCTGGTAGGCCAGGGTGGAGTCGGCATAGCGGTCGCTGATCACGATCTCTCCCAGGGCCAGATGCGGGCGGATGACTTCTTCCACCAGCTGGGCGCGGGCCGCGCAGAACAGAAGGATCTCTGTGCGGGGATGCATGGATTTATTGCGGAGGTTTTTCAGAATATCACGGATTTGATCACTGATGGGCGTGCCGCCAGGCTCGCAGGTCGTGAGGACCTGATAACCTTTTTCCTGAAGAAACGCCGCCAGCGGTTTGATCTGAGATGTTTTACCGCTTCCGTCTGGCCCTTCCAGTGTGATAAACATGTGATTCTGCCTCCTGATGCAGGTTGTCTCATTCCAACCTGTTTGGCGAGATGAGATGGTTCAACGCTGCTTGAATTTTACTCCCGGAAGATCCTCACCCGGCGGCCGGGTTCTTTGCCGTAGGAATGAGAAACCAGCTCGGCCTGGCGGGCCATTTCATGCTGCAGCCGGCGGATATTCGCGGCGGCTGGCGGCATGTCTACCCAGCGCTGCCCATTCAGGACTGCCTGGATGGCGGCCAGGGTTTCTGCCTCGACCTGCTCACGGCTGCTTGATGTGTGTTCAACCGACAGGTTGAACATTTCTGCCAGCGCTTCTTCCATTTGATGAACGGTGTTGGCGCGCAGGACATAGATTGGCATACCGCGCGCTTCCGCATCCATGATGGTGCGCTGGCGCTTGCGGTAATAAGTCCGCAGGGTGATCAACACATCCGCTTCGCCGATATCTTTGGTGATATCAGCCGGAACCCCTAAACGTCTGGCAGCTTGCTGCAGGCGGTTTCGGGCTACGCCATACGCATACACTTTTTGCGGTTGCAGCGCGACGCGGCTTTGCGCCCGGGTGTATTCTTCCTGGAAGGTTGTTGCCGGCGGTTCAGCAGCCTCTGCTTCCGCCAGTTTGCTGCCATTGGTGGGACGCCGGAGGCCTGTTGAGGGCATCGTTCCGGCCAGCGGTTTGGCGGTGGTTTTCTTGATTTTAATCTCACCTTCGGTGGTGCGCTGGCGAATTTCAGGCAATGGAGGCTGGCCGCGCACGAGCGCGTCCACGGCGGTTGTGACGTCCGGGTGTACGATCAGGTAATCCCGTTCTTTGATCTCGATCAGCACATCAAAGGTAGGCGGCGAGCGGCGCTCCAGCACGGTTTTCTGCGTGCCGCGCCGGCGGGCTTCTTCATCGGACAGGGTGACCGATTCGATCCCGCCCACCAGGTCCGAAAGGGTGGGGTTGATCAGCAGGTTTTCGAGCGTCCGTCCATGAGCCGTTCCAATCAGCTGGACACCGCGTTCGGCAATCGTGCGGGCTGCCATGGCTTCCAACTCCCGGCCGATCTCATCAATGACAATCACCTCCGGGTTGTGGTTCTCAACGGCCTCGATCATCACTTCATGCTGGAGGGACGGCCTGGCGACCTGCATGCGCCGCGCTTTACCCACAGCGGGGTGAGGCACATCGCCATCGCCGCCAATTTCGTTGGAAGTGTCCACAATGACCACGCGTTTTGTCTCCGCCAGGATCCGCGCGGCTTCGCGCAGCATGGTGGTTTTGCCGATGCCAGGCTGGCCGAGGATGAGGATGCTTTTGTCGGATTCAACCAGGTCCTGGATGATATCAATGGTGCCGTACACTGCCCGGCCAACCCGGCAGGTCATCCCGACGATGGTGCCGCGCCGGTTGCGGATGGCAGAAATACGGTGTAACGTGCGCTCCAGGCCCGCGCGGTTATCCGCGTCAAAGTCGCCGATACGCCCGACAATGAAGTCAATCTCATCGCGGGTTATCTCATGCTCGCTCAACTGGACTTCTCTATTGACAAAACGGGCAAAGGGCACGCGCCCCAGGTCAAGCACAATTTCCAGTAAATTGTCTGAATCGTTGGCTGTTTCAACTGCCTGGGCAATATGAGGAGGTAAAACCTCCATGAATTTATTCAGATCGTCTGTAATTCGTCTTTGTGTCATAGTTGTGATGTTTTTTATCCATTCAAGATGAATGATAAGGTTTCTCTAATCCTTTGTAATATGATTTACCATTGGCGCGGCAGGTTTTGCTTTGGCTTCAATCACCGAGCGATGCGCGTTCTGTACCGCGGAACGCTGACCCAATACAAAGTACTTCACTAATAGAGCCTGCTGCGGCAGCGGGCGGGCTTCCAGCCTTTCCAGGTGGTTTGCCAGCCAGCCCTGATAGGAACGGACGGCGATGTAGACCGGGCGTCTCAGGATGGGTGTGTACTGCGCCGGCAGGGACTTGAGGAGTTCAACAATGTTCTCTACGGAGGGATGGATCAGGGGGTTCAGGTAGATGCCGTGCGGCCCGGAAACTTCTTCAACAAATGCCAGTAGTTCGTTATTTTGCTTGAACACCATTCCCTGTAGATAATGATTGGAAAACGCCTCAGCGCCCTGCACCAGGGGGGGCACAAGCGATTGGTACAGGTTGCGAATAGGCATTTCGTCTTCTGGTTTCTTCGGACGCCAGCACGAAGCGCACACCGGATCGATCTCTTCGCTCACAGGTATCTGCCAGTTTTGCTGCCGGGCATACACCTGGTACCCTGCCCTGCGCATGATCTGGAAGTGGGGACTATCTTCATCCAGTTCGGCAAGCAAACTGAAGGCGCCCATCTCGACAGCCTGAACTGCCATACCGTCCAGCAGCGCCAGCAGCGTAGAGGTTTCAATTTTGGTTTCCGGCATGAGGAAGGAAAGATGGGCGGCCCGTTCGCCGAGGGTGAAATGCATCTGTCCAAGCAGCGGCGCGCTGTCATGGTGGCCATTTACCACCGCGGTATAACTGCCTCGAGTCGGATCGAAGTAGTCCATCATGGAAGCAATCCCGATTGAACTGCCGCGTGTCAAGCGCATCGCGCTTTCTAAAGGAAGTGCTTCATGTCGGTAGCGGTAAAAGGTCAGCAAGTCATGCCAGGCAAACGGGCGGGTTTCGATTTTCAATCTCCATCAAAATACATTGAATGAGTGATCGCTACAGATGTACAGATCGTTTTTCAGTCTGTTTTCAGCAGCGTTCTCGATGGGTACACCTTTCCTACGCTGTCGATTCTACCACGCCGATAATGTAGGGACAATAAAAGTAAAAAATAACGGAATGAAAAGGGCATTAGAGTTTCTTAATCTGAAACTGCATCCCACGCCAGAAATGCCACCGGGATGCAGTGCGAATCGGGGGGTTTATGTGCGCTTTATGGATTCTTGCTCATCTGGCGGAAGTAAATTCCCAGTCCAACTCCGGCCAACAGCAGCACAGCACCGAGAATTCCCAATATTGGGGAGCGCTTGCCGACTTCTTCAACAGGCGCTTCGCCTGCGGAGCTTATCTGAGCGCCAAAATCAACGATGGAATAATCACCCGCGTTCAGGACGAGCGGGTAGTTCATGGTGGTGGTTGGGTTGTACCCTTCCGGTGGCGCGACGCTGATATTGTACTCACCTTCAGGAAGATCCTCAAAACAGACTGGTTCTTCAATGGATTCGGTGTTTTTGGTTCTGGAAATTTCTCCCTGGCGGTCGGTGAGGCTGATCGCGCCGCCCTTGATCCCCGTCTCACCTTCCTCTGCCATCGCGTTGCCATTTACATCGTTAAAAAGATAAACGCAGATTTCGCCATTCCCGCTAAAAGGGGTTGGCGTGGGCGGCGATTGGGTGGGCGTGGGGGAGGGTCCGGCAGTTGGTTCCACTTCTTCGATGACTCCTAATAGAAGTTCCTGCCCTTCTGAAAGGAAACATTCTTCATCCAGATTGTTTAACAAACGAAGCTGGGTAATATCCATACCGGTCAGCAAGGAGATGCTCAGGCAGCTATCCCCCGCCTTTACGGTATAGATGATGCGCCCATCCGGCCCGGGGGTAGGGGTCTGGTAAAAAGCCTGGGCCTGTGGATTGGCCGCAGCAGGTATGGCCATCAGGAGAAGCAGCCCAAATACCAGCAGCAAACCAAGTGGAAGAAAAGTCTTTTGTCTCATCATATCACTGCGATTATATCATTTAATCGTTACCTGGGAGTTTCAGGTCTAATTAAGGGTTCAACAGAGGGAAAATTCAGGCCAGTTTATTTGTTGATCAACTGGTTGGATCTATGGCGCGCGAAGTTGAGGGTTTCCTGGGCGGCGTTCAGGTTCGCGCTGCTCTGGCTGCCGATCATTTGGGCCAACTCGTTCAGGCGTGATTGGCCTTCGAGAAGCGTTACCAGCGTAAGGGTGCGTCCCTGCTCAACCTGTTTGCGCACGCAGTAGTGCTGGTCGCCAAACGCGGCCAACTGGGGCAGGTGGGTGATGCACAACACCTGGTGCTGGCGAGCCAGGTGCCACAGCTTTTCACCAACAATGCCGCCGACCCGGCCGCCAATACCCTGATCTATTTCGTCAAAGACCAGAGTCGCAACCTGGTCCGCTTTTGCCAGAACGTTCTTCAGCGCCAGCATCAACCGTGAGGTTTCACCGCCAGAGGCAATCTTGACCAGGGGTTTGAAACCTTCGCCGGGGTTTGGCGCGATCAGAAACTGCACCTGGTCCAGGCCGCTTTCATCAAAAGAGACAATTTGCCCGGGGGCGATGGATAGCCCATCAGGGTCGGGGCGATACTGTATATCCACCGTGAAGTGCGCTCCGGCCATGCTCAAATCGGCGAGTTCGGTTTCGACACCTTTGCTGAGGTTTTCGGCCGCTTTTTTTCGGACATCTGATAGTTTCAGCCCTTCCTGCGCGAGCTGCCTGAGAAGCTTTTGTTCTTCTATTTCCAGTTCCTGAATGCGCTCTCCGGCGTGCGTAATTTGGTCCAGATCGGCACGGGCTTTTACCAGATAAGCCAGGATAGCGTCGATGGAATTGCCATATTTTCGCTTCAGGGAATTGATCAGGTCAAGGCGAATTTCCACTTCTTCAAGTCGGCGGGGGTTGAATTCGATCTGTTCCAGGTAGTCCTGAAGGCTGGCGGTGATGTCACGCAGCCCTTCAGCAAGCGCGACAATCTGCTCGGATAATTTTTCCTGCGCGGAGTCTATTTTGCTCAGGGCGATGACGGACTCGGTCGCTTCACCCAGCAGGTCGGATACGGCCGGCACTTCTGTTTCACCTTCCTCCAGCAGAATCAAACTCTTCTGCACCAACGAAGCCAATTTTTCCGCGTTTGCCAGGCGGGTGCCTTCCTGCCGCAGCGCTTCCTCTTCGTCTGTTTTTAGCTCGGCTGATTCAATTTCCTGTATCTGGAAGGTAAGCAGGTCCATGCGCTGCGCGGCCTCGCGCTCATTTTGCCGCAGCTCGTGCAGTTCTTTGCGGGTTCGCACCACCTTTTTATGGATCGCCCGATACGCTTCCAGATAGGGCTCGCTGCTGGCAAAGCTATCCAGCAGTCCCAGATGGCGCCTGACATTCAGCAAAGAAAGGTGCTCCGATTGGCCGTGGATGTCGACCAGATACTCGCCAATCTCCCGCAGCAGCGCGACATTGACATTTCGCCCGTTGACCCGGGCGATGTTCCGTCCCTCACGGCGGAGTTCGCGGGACATGATGACAAAATCAGGGTCATCCAGCAGTTCCTCGCGGGTGAGAATCTCATTTATGGCGGTGCGGTTCTGCTCCGGAATCCGAAAGGTGGCTTCAACCAGCGCACGCTCCGCTCCGCTGCGGATATTGGTGGAATCCGAGCGCCCACCCATCACGGCTTCAATCGCATCCAGGATGATGGACTTACCCGCGCCAGTCTCACCGGTGAAGGCTGTCAGGCCGGTTCCGAATTTTAGATCCAGCTTATGGATGATTGCGAAATTTTCGATCTGGAGTTCGGTTAACATGGTTTCATCAAACTCAACGAATCTGAATCCCTCTTAATCGATAATACAATGAACTGGCAAGTAAGAAAATATACAAACCCTGCCAGACCAATGACAAAATGGAGCCGCCCAGGATGGAAAAATCTGAACCCAGGCCAGTTATCAGGAAAAAAAGCAAAGGGAAATTGGGAATTAAGCTGCCGATAACGGCCGCGGCGGTGACAATTTGGTGGAGCAGTTTTGAACGGCGGCGCTTAACAGCCCACTGCACAGCCCGCGCGATGACCATCCCTACCATAGGGCCGATCATGATAAGGAAAAACCCGATGAAGGGAACCAGTCTGAGCAGCACCGCGGCGAGAGCGGCCAGCCCTCCGGCGATCAATGCAGCCACCAGATAATCGGTGGTTTGCGCGGTGTCAAAGATTTTTTGCTGGCCGCGAATGCAATCTGGACAACGATAGCCGGTCGGTGTCAGAACAGCGCATTCCGTGCAGATGGGATTTCCACAGCGATTACAGGTCAACAGGGTTTCACGGTCTGGGTGACGGTAGCATACAATTTTATCAACAGTTTGTTCAACGGTTTGTTCAGTCATTTTTTGTGCCTGTGGTTGGGTTTTGATCCATATACATGGTCAGGTTGCGGTAGAAGTACCCCGCGTCTTTGAACCGGATGAAGGAGGCATTGTGGTTCCAGGTTGAGGCGCGCATCGTATCCCCTTTTTGCATCACGACCGATGGCTGTCCATCCGCGCTCAACAGGGTTTCATAAGAAGACTGCACGGTAAAGGTGATGCAGGCTCCTTCTGATAAAATGATCGCCCGGTCCACAGAGAGATGAGGGGCAACAGGAATCACCAGAATATTCCGCAACTCGGGCGGCATGATAGGCCCCCCCGCGGCCAGCGCGTAGGCGGTGGAGCCGGTCGGGGTGGCTGCGATCAACCCATCGGCAATGTAAGTGGTCAGAGGCTGGTCATCCACGTAAGCATCCAGCCTGATGGGGCGGATCTCTTTCCCGCGGCAAACAACAATTTCATTTAAGACAGGCCAGGTTCCAATCAGTTCATTGTCGCGATAATGCTCCGCGCGCAGCATCATCCGTTCTTCGATCTGGAAAGATCCCTCAAGAAGCATTGGAAGATATTCTTCCCAATCATCGCCCTGCACTTCCATGAGAAAGCCAAAGTGCCCCAGGTTGATCCCCAGAACAGGGGTGTCGGACGGCGCGCACAACCTTCCGGCTCGAAGCATGGTGCCATCCCCACCCAGCGATATTAACAGATCAAACTCTCCCTCCTGAATACAGGTATCCAGCTCTTCGTTAAATAAATGGGCGCAGGTGACCGATGTGAGGCCATATTTTTGGGTCAGAGTCTGGTGAATCCGGCGGGCTTCTTGTGCCGCGTCCGGCAGGTCTGGGTTTGAGGCGATGGCAATTTTTTGAGGTAATCTGGCAGGTCTTCGCATGTTTTTTATTATAGCTTCAAATTATAAATGTGTTCAAAACAGTATAAAAGGTGTTTGATCCGGTAAAAAAACCCCGTGCTTCTCAATTCTAACAGCACGGGGTTGGAAAGCTGCGTTAAAGCGGCATCATTCCTGATGATTGGATAGCTGTAATTTATCTAACAGGTTTTCCATATCTTTTTTGAGCTGTTCTTCCCGCAAACTGATGGTCAGGTCTCCCCGAGTTCGTTCAAGGATTCCACGAACCAGATCGGTTTGCCGGCGCAATCCGTGCGTAATCGCGTCCGCATAATCCATGGTGACCAGTACAGAGTAGATTTCATCCATGGCGGAAAGCAGACGTTCCGCGTCCTGTGAATAGCCCTGACGGAGGATATCCAGGCAGCGCCGCCGCAGTTCGCCGACCGTTTCGGCGAGACCATTGAGGTACGCCGCGCAGTCTATCCCCAGATCTTCCGGGGTGGGGAGGGGGAGATCCTCGATTAAAGCATAGGTGATGTTTGCTTCGGCGAATTCCTTGATGGCGTCCTGGGTATAGCCGGCATGAAACAAGGCAGGATAATCCGCCAGATCATTTTTGAGGATGTCGAGCAGCTTGCGCGCCTTGTTCAAATTATCCAGGGCTTCTTCGTTTTCACTGCGGTGAATCGCGCGAATAGCGTGGGCGGAATTCCGAATCATCTGCCGGGACTGGATCAGGGCTTTGTCCCGGGCCTGGGTTATGGCTTCAAACTGGTCGTGGATTTGCTCCGCAATGACAGGTAAGTTTTTCATGTATTGGACTCGGGTTCTTCCGAATCGGATTGATCCGGAGGCTGTATATGTCGAAAAAGATCCTGGGCCAGAGAGGCGCTGCCACCCGGTAGGGTTATGGCGCCAAAACTTGCTTCGTATCTGGCCAGGTTGCTTCCCAATGCTTTATAAAACATTTTTGCCCCGATCGGCGACATCAGGATCCTTGAGATCACTTCAGCTTCGGGTTTCCCGGGAAGCATGCAGGCGAAATCGAATACCAGTTCGGCCGGTGAATGGCTGATCCGAACCAGGTTGGCATAAATTGCCTCTAAATCCTCCGGCAATTCCAGCTTGAGCGCATCAGGTTGTTTGGGTTTATTCATAGGCAGGTGCTTTTAGAAGGGAATTTCTTCGTCATCCAATCCTTCACCTAAATCGGAATCCTCAGCAGCTTCACTGCCGCCATCCTCACCTTTACTTGAGAGGAAGCGTACACTGTCAGCCCGCATCTCAAAGGACGCGCCAGTGCTGCCGTCCTGCCGGCTAAAAACACGTGGGTTACCAGTGTTGGGATCCGCGACCAGGGTGCCTTCCACCAGAACCTTTTTACCTTTTTGCAGGTAGTTGTTGCAGGTTTCACCAAGTTTTCCCCAGGCAGAGACACGAATCCAGATCGTGCGCCGTACTCTTTCACCGCTGTTGCTGGTATAGCTGTTATCTACCGCAACAGAGAAAGAGGTTACAGCCTGGCCTCCAGGTGTGTAACGCATTTCCGGATCACGTCCAAGGTTTCCCACTACGATCAGTTTATGATACATTTTTCCCTCCATTGATTGAACACATCAGGCATTAATTGGACACAAATTACAGAACAATTGTACATCAATTTAAAAAATATTTCATTTGTGGGAAAAGAAATTGTCTTAAATCTGCGCGAGGAAGGTATTGTTATCTGGTCAATCCGCCTTCCTACAGAAGGTCAATCGCAGAGTCAATGATCCATTTCTTCTTCAGGAAATTGGTTTTCTAAAGTGGGATTGGTGATCGCAGTGTTAAGTGGTTCTATCTGACGGACTTCCAACTCGGTAAAGCTGACAGAGAGGGCTGTCTCACCGTTTGACCGGGCAAACAAGCCCACCTGCCCACTGCTCCAGACCGGATCAGTGGTGCTGAATTGATAGACGTCATTGATAAAAAAGCGGAGTTCTGTTCCGGAAGCCCAGATACCCAGGCGAACAGCAAGCGGCGCACCAAGCGGGAGCTGACCGCTGCGGGTCCAATCCTGCAGCACAACGATCTGCCCATCTTTCAACCGTTCAACGCGGATCATGCCATTGCAGGCCACTGCGAAACGATAGGTGTTATATCGGGTGTCAGAACGCACCATCAGACCATACGCGTCTTGATCGCGGCACAGGTTGGGCCTCGCGGTTACTTCCAGGTAAAAATTGTCCAGGATGGGGGACGCCCGCAGAGAGGTAAGAATACTGGAAGGCGCAGATACGGCCATGGTCAGCTCACCGTTGCCATGCGCGGTAGTACCTGTGCTGTTTGAGCCGATTTCCCAACCGGTGTTTTCTGCCAGCAAATCGCTGTATAGAACCTCCCCGATACCGGTCTTCATGACCGGGGTTGGAGTGATAGCTCTGGTTGGCAGAAGGGTTGGCGTGGACGTGGGAGGGAACCAAACGACTGTGGCAGTGGCTGAAGGCTGCGGTATGGCAGTGGGCAGCTGTATGGGGTCCTGATTTGTGGCAGGTGGAATACAGGACGCCAACAGCAGGTTCCCTGTAATGATCAGGAAAAATGCTCTGCGAAGGGGGCTGGATAGCGGTCTGATGATATCCACGGATATTCTTTCTGTGTAAAAACCAGCAATTGCGCTGGCAAAACCTGTTATTGAAAAGAAACGCATTTGATTGATCAATCCTTACCGGTAAATATTGTATTTATTATAAGCTGTACAACCCGCTTTTTGGAGTTGTCAGTGGCCCAATCAAAACAGACTGGCGTAAAAACACCAACGTATTACCAAAGTGCTGATTTAAGCGATTGGATTTGGGCAAATCAGACGAGCGCGGTTAGTCAGTTATTAGATGAGCCACTGTCACCCCGTCTCCGCCTTCACCCTCTTTACCCAGGGACCAGTCAGAAACATATTGGGAATGGCGCAGGGCCTTTTGAACCGCCTGGCGAAGACGCCCCGTACCCTTTCCGTGAATGACCCGGATGAAAGGCATACCGGCCAGGTAGGCCTGTTCGAGAAAGCGCTCCAGGGCGTCCAGGCCATCTTCTACGCGCTGCCCGCGCAAATCCAGTTCCATGCCGGGGGAAGGATGCATGACAGGCTCTTTTTTTGGCGCGTTTTCCGGTTCAGGCGCGGCTTTTTTGCGGGCAGCGGGTTTTTCATCCGGCAAAGGGACAGGCTCTCCAGGGCGTTGGATGTCACTCAAACTGGCCCGGAGGCGCAATGTGCCCAGCTGTACCTCTACATCGGTTTCTCCCACAGCAAGTACCCGGCCTTCCATATCCAGAGACCGGATGTAAACCCGCGCGCCTTTGTGAAGTGGGCGCGGCGCGGGTTGTGAAGGCTGGCGCCGGCGCTCAACAGGGGGTGTGGCGTCGGCCTCTAACGCTTCAACTTTTTCTTCCAGGGTTTTGAGGTCTGCAACAGGTGTTCCGGATCGGTTCATCTGGCGCCGGATCGTCTTCAGTTCTTCTTGCAGCAGCTCGATTTCAGTTTGAGCTTCCTGCCGGGCTGCTTCCAGGATCGCAATTCTTTCTTCCTCGATATGTTCCAGACGGGTATTAAGCGCGTTCCGCAGTTTTTCCGCTTCTTTGCGCGCCTGTTCCGCCGACTCTCTGTCTTTTCTGGATAAGTTCCGCTGGTGGTGGATTTCGTCCAGCAGGTCTTCAGCGCGCAGATCCTCCGGGTTGATCTCTGACCGCGCGGCATCGAGGACCACTTGCGGCATTCCCAGCCGTTCGGCAATCAGCAGCGCATTGGAGCGACCCGGAAGCCCGAGTGTGAGGTGGTAAGTTGGCTGGAGGGTTTTAATATCAAATTCCATGCTGGCATTCATTACTCCGGAGGTGGTATGCGCGAAAGCTTTTAATTCCGGGTAATGGGTGGCTACCAGGCAGGTAATTCGGTGGTCTAACAGAAAGGTCAGCAGGGAGCGCGCCAACGCGGCGCCTTCCTGAGGATCGGTGCCGGCACCGAGTTCATCCAGCAATACCAGGGAGTTTTGATCTGCTTCTTCAAGTATCCTGACAATATTGGTGATGTGACCGGAAAAGGTGGAAAGAGACTGCTCGATGGATTGCTCGTCACCGATATCGGCGAAGATATTCTCAAAAATATTGATCGTGGAGCCGGATTGGGCCGGGATATGCAGCCCGGTTTGGGCCATAAGTGCCAACAGGCCGACGGTTTTTAGGGTTACAGTTTTGCCCCCCGTGTTTGGGCCGGTGATGATCAAAGCGAAGGTCTGTTCATCGAGCACCACGTCGATGGGGACCGCTTTTTGCTGGTCCAATAAGGGGTGGCGGGCTTTGTGCAGCCGGATCGTGCTGCCAGGGTGGTCCTCGCCTTTGGCCTGGAGAGGGAGCAAAACAGGCTCCACCGCGTTGAGGTCTTCGGCGTATTTAGCGCACATCAATGCCAGATCCAGCTCGGCCAATGTGTCCAGCGACTGGCGGATCTCCTCCGCGTGCAGCCCGATTTTTTCGGAAAGTTCAGCCAGGATGCGGTGGATTTCATTGCGTTCAGAGAGTTGTAGTTCGTGCCACTGGTTGTTAAGCTCGACAGTTGCCAGAGGTTCGATGAAAAGCGTTGCTCCGGATGAAGATTGGTCGTGGATGATGGAGCGGATTCGCCCTTTAAACTCGGCCCGCAGCGGGATAACATAACGGCCGTTGCGCTGGGTGATGATGGGCTCTTGCAGCATTGTGACGGTTTTGGGGTCGTTAATTAATTTTTCCAACCTGGACATTAACCGGTCATAAGAGGTCTTCATCTCGCGGCGGATCGCGGCCAGCTTCTGGGAAGCCTGATCCATAACTTCTCCCCGTTCAGAAATCGCCTGCGAGATGATGTCCACAATCCTGGGCGGAGGTGCCATCAGCTCGGCGATGGATTTCAGCAGCGGGTAAGGTTCTTCAAGATGGAGAATGTTCCGGGAAAGTTCACGGGCGGATACCAGAGTATTCTTAACATTAAGCAGTTCCTCTGGTTCCAGCACTCCGCGGCGTTTTGCCAGTTCGAGCTGTTCCCGGATGTCACGCGCGCCACCAATGGAAATATCCGCGTCAATACTCAGGAGGTGCCGGGCTTCAGTTGTGCGTTCCAGGCGGTTCCGGGCCGCTTCGAGATCGTCAATAGGCGCCAGGCTTCGGGCAAGTTCAGCGGAATAACCAAACGCCGCGTATCCTGCCAGAATTTCCAGGATCTTAGAATACTCCAGTGTATTAAGGGTTTTCGCATCCATATCGAGCTGAGTTTACCATACTCTACATGCAGCCTCAATGGATTTGGATACTCCCCTCTGATTTTTTGTGATCCGGAAAAACAGGTTGGGCAGAATTGAATTGTGGTGTTTGAACCGGGTATGATCGATTGGTGTCTGCCGGTAGAGGGCCGGCTTTGGATAGCGCGTGTTGGTCAGGCACGCGGCACCTGGCTGTGATATACTTCTGGCGGAAAATCCCGTCAGAGGAGAATTTGTCAGGATATGGCGTTGATCACCGCAACCGCTCTCAGCAAATCCTTTGGGCCCACTGATATCTTTAGTGAGCTTTCTTTTAGCATTCCTCGCCGGGCAAGGATCGGGTTGGTGGGGCCAAATGGCGTTGGAAAGACCACTTTGCTGAAGATCCTGATTGGCAGCGAAACACCTTCATCAGGAACGGTTCAACGTTCAAAAGAATTGCGAGTCGGCTATTTACCGCAGGAAGCCCAATTCGCTTCCGAAAAAACGCTGTGGCAGGAATGTCTGGAGGCGTTGCAGGATTTACTTATCCTGGAATCACGGTTGAAAACGTTAGAAAAAGAGATGAGTGATCCGGATGAGGCGGATCAGGCTATCGCGGTTTATGGCAGACTCCAGGAGGAGTTTGAACGACGGGGCGGTTATACCTACGAGACGCGCATCCGACAGACCCTGACCGGGCTTGGTTTTATGCCGGAGGATGAACAGCGCCCGATGACCCAGCTTTCTGGCGGGCAGCGCACCCGCGCGCTCCTGGCCCAGCTCTTGCTTTCAAATCCTGACTTGTTGCTGCTGGATGAGCCAACCAATCATCTGGATATCGCTTCAATTGAATGGCTGGAATCGTATCTGAAGGATTGGGAAGGGGCGGTGTTAATTGTTTCGCACGACCGTTATTTCCTGGATCAGGTAGTCACCACCATTTGGGAGATGACCCCCGCACTCGAGATTTACCGCGGCAATTACAGCGCTTATCTTCAACAGCGTTCAGATCGATACGAGCGCCAGCTCGCAGAATATAAAGTCCAGCAGGCCTTCATTGAGAAGGAAGAGGATTATATTCGCCGCAATATCGCCGGGCAGAACACCCGGAAAGTTGCTTCCGATCAACACATCAAGGCCGGTTTTGATGCTGCTGTCCTCCCCTTGACCGCTCATGATCGACCCGGTCACCTTGAAACTGTCTAGCCCGTCGTCGATACCATCCCCGTCGGTGTCCGGATTATGGGGATTGGTGCCGAATTTCTGGATCTCGTCCCCATCGCTCAACCCGTCATTGTCCGTATCCATCTTTGTCGGATCGGTGCCGTAATTGTTGATTTCCTCGCTGTCGGTGAGGCCGTCATTGTCGGTGTCGCTGCTGTTCGGATTGGTGTCTCGCTGATATTCTGCAAGGTCCGTGAGACCGTCCCCGTCCGTGTCGGCGGACCCGTTATGGGACAAATCTCCGAATTT
>ENA-OSEO01001458-OSEO01001458.1-sediment-metagenome-genome-assembly--contig:-NODE-1458-length-42669-cov-6.198277_pt1 | contig 42669 bp, 35 predicted proteins | sample MGYA00237883_ERZ534232 | MGnify/ENA metagenome assembly ERZ534232 | reverse complement strand
GCAACCCATCCGTTCGTGCTTCGATACCTCAGCACGAACCGAGTGCGTAAAGCACGGTAATCCGCGATGAGCCATTATTTCCTGTTGGTCTCGAGGCTGGCAGCTTGTCCGACAACGCTTCCCGGAGCGGTGCTGGTGGCTTGGATTCCCGCCAGAAGCGTGGGGGAATGACGTCCCGCAGGCATTCTCGGACAGCCTCCGGGGCTGGGAATGGAGAGTGACGAACGAATGTTTCCACCGATCACCTATGAACAGATTTTTCATTCGGCCAGCAATGGCGTCGTGGTCACCGACGCTGCGGGAATTATCGTCCATATCAATAAACAGGGCGAGAAAATCCTTGGCTTCAGCGCAGCCAGCCACGTCGGAAGATTCATACCGGAGGTGTTGCCGCTTACCGGCCCGCAAGTGCTGGCCTGCCTCAAGACCGGCAAACCCGAGTTGGGGCATCACATCATCGGGAAGCAGGTGGATCTGGTGCTTGATATAAGCCTGATTGAATGTGAAGGACTCATCCTGGGGGCGGTTTGCAGTTTTCAAGAAATGCGGGCATTTGAGGATACAGCCAAGAAATTGGAATTATACAAACGACTCAATAAACAACTGGAGACCATATTCAAGGCGTCTTTCGACGGCATCTGGGTGTGCAACGGAGAGGGGAAGGTCATCAGCATCAATGAAGCCTCCGAAAGACTCAATGGGATCAAAGCAGATGATGTGGTTGGCAAAAACGTTGCACAGCTCGCCACGGATGGGTTGTTCGACCGCTCGGTCACGCTGGAAGTGCTCGAAACCAAACGGCAGGTCAGCCTGATGCAATACATCCGCAAAACCGGCCGCTTCCTGCTTGCCACCGGAACGCCGGCATTTGACGAAAACGGGCAGATTTATCTCGTGGTGGTCAACGAACGAGACATGACCGACCTGAATGCGATGCGCGAGGAGTTGGAACAAAATCAAATGGTCACCGAGAAGTTCAAAGACGAGCTGGCGGAATTGAGCATGCTCGAGCTTAAAGGGCAGCAGATGGTGGCCGAAAGCAGGCAAATGCGGCAAATCCTGCGAATGGCATTGAAACTGGCTCACATCGGAGCTTCCAACATATTGCTGTTGGGGGAATCCGGAACCGGCAAGGGGCTTCTTGCCAAGTTCATCCATCAAAGCAGTGAGAGGAGCGGGAATCCACTTATCCAGATCAATTGCGCAGCCCTGCCGGAAAACCTGCTGGAAGCCGAGCTGTTCGGCTATGAAAGAGGGGCATTCACCGGCGCGCGGGAACAGGGCAAAGCGGGCCTCTTCGAGCTGGCTCATGAAGGGACGCTGTTTCTGGATGAAATCGGCGACCTGCCTTTATTGTTGCAGGCCAAGCTGCTCAAATGCCTCGATGACCATGAGATCATGCGCCTGGGGGCTACGAAATCAAGAAAGATTGACTGCCTGATTATTGCAGCCACCAACCAGGATCTGGAAGAACAGGTGCTAAAAAGGCGCTTCCGTCAGGATCTCTACTACCGGCTCAATACTTTCACTATCAAGATTCCCCCGCTGCGGGAGCGCGGCGACGACATCTTCGAGCTCACCAATCATTTTCTGGAAAAATACAACCTGAGTTATGGAATGAAAAAATGGATCAAGCCGGCGGCCCTGGACCTGCTGCAGGGTTATCCTTTTCCGGGTAATGTCAGGGAACTGAAAAACATTATTAAAAAAGCGGTGGTTATGAGTGAAAAAGAAGTGCTCGATGATTTTTTACGCTCGACCCTGAGGGGTGCCGATGAATCCTTTGAGACCAACGGCCAGGGTGTGCGCAAAAAACGCCTGAATGATGAGCTGCTGAATCTTGAAAAAGAGATTTTGAAGAGCGCCATGGGGTGCTGCAAAAGCACCCGGGAACTGGCCGCCAGGCTAGGAACCAGCCAGCCGACCGTGGTTCGCAAGATGAAAAAACACGGACTCGCCTTCTCGTGAAAGGCTCTGCGCACCCATTCGAGTCATTAATGAATCGGCAGCTGTTCTAACTATCCAATTGGAATAGATTTTTTATTTGATCCCGGCTGATACGTTAACGTATCGTGGTATTTCACTTGTTATCCTTCGCTTTTTCTCGTTTATCGATTCATATCTAACTCAAGGTGGGCTCGCCGAATTCTCCGCTCAACTGCAACTTATTATTATCATTTCAAAAATTTTTAATACGCGGGCTGGCGCAAATGTTGCGTGTAAATGCAGCAAGGCAGCAACCTCAGGTGAAACGAATAAGGAGAAATTATGCGACAGCAATTGAGCAACGACCAATTGAATGAACGGCGGAGCGCGGTCATACCCAAAGGACACGCCAGTCTGACCAACTGCTATATCCAGTCGGCCAAAGGGGCTCTGGTCTACGACGTGGAAGGGCGAGAATATATCGATTTTGCGGGTGGAATTGCGGTGATGAACGTCGGCCACTCGCACCCGAAGGTTGTGGCGGCCATCAGGGAACAGGCGGAAAAATTCACCCATACCTGTTTCATGGTGCTGCCGTACGAGCATCTCATCAAGCTGGCGGAGAAACTGACGGCTCTAGTGCCGGGCGAATCCCCGAAATCGGCCCTGTTTGTCAACAGTGGTGCTGAAGCGGTGGAAAATGCGGTCAAAATTGCCCGCTATTACACCAAGAGGCCCGCCATCATAGCCTTCGATCACAGTTTTCACGGACGAACGATGTTGACCATGACCCTGACCGGCAAGGTGAAGCCGTACAAGCTCGGGTTTGGCCCGTTTGTGCCGGAAGTCTATCACATGCCCTTCGCTTACTGCTACCGCTGCCCATTCCATCTCGAGTACCCGGGCTGCGGTGTGAGCTGCGCAGATTATCTCAAAGAGTTCTTTCTCAGTTATGTGGCGCCGGAATGCACGGCTGCCGTGATTGCGGAGCCGATCCAGGGGGAGGGCGGCTTTATCACTCCTCCGCCCGAATATTTTCCGAAAATCAAGAAGATCTGCGAGGAGAACGGCATTCTGTTTATTGCCGATGAAATCCAGACCGGCATGGGCCGAACCGGCGCCATGTTCGCCATGGATCATTGTCAGATTGAAGCCGATCTGACCACAGTGGCCAAAAGCCTTGCGGCAGGCATGCCTTTAAGTGTTGTGGTGGGCAAGCAAGAGATCATGGGTTCCGTTCATCCCGGCGGCATTGGCGGCACCTACGGCGGCAATCCGGTGGCGGCCGCTGCCGCGCTCGCGGTGATGGAAATATTCGAGCAGGAAGGCCTGCTGAAGAAGGCGCAACAGCTCGGCGTCAAACTTCGGAATCGTTTGGACCTCTTCAAAGACAAATACGAGATCGTCGGCGACGTTCGAGGAATCGGCCCGATGCTGGCCATGGAGCTGGTCAAAGACCGGGCGGCAAAGACTCCGGCAACCGATGAGGCCAAAGCTCTGTTGAAATACTGTTTCGAGCGGGGCCTGATCGTCTTGGCTTGTGGCGGCTACGGCAATGTGATCCGGTTGCTGATGCCTCTTGTGATCGAAGACGAGCAGCTGGAAAAAGGTCTGACCATTTTGGAAGAGGGACTGGGCGCCCTAGGGAAATGACATGGCTTCCGAATCTATGCCGAAATTCTGCAGCTTTCAGCAGATCAAAGGTCGGCTTGACCCGTGCTGCGTCTATGTGGTTTTCGAAAAGGCTGCAAATGCCGGCGACCGTTCCGAATTCCACGAAGTCAACGATTTGCTTGAACCTTACCGGACCCGAATTCTTGCACAGGAGCTTTACTACGACGATGCTTCGGCCAAACTGTTTATGGTGATCAAGCTCGATCCACGGTCAGCGCCGGCCTTGCAGGAGATATTGCTGCAGCCTAAACTGCCGCGCAATGTGGTGGTTTATATGTACGGCAACCTGGCACCATAGTCACTTGCGAGCATTGAGTTTGCAAGGTCGCTGATAGAAAGGTCGGTTCGCGGGCGGCTGCGTTGATGACAAAAGAGTGTTTACCAGGGATCAACATCAATCAGACAAGCAAGGAGAAAAAGATGAAGCAAAAGATTAAGGGAAAGAGTCGTCTCACATACGTCATGGCGGTATTGCTGGCACTGGCGGTCGTTTTTGCATTCGGCCGGTCGGTTAACGCAGAAGAAAAGGTCGTCAAGGTGGGCAACATCGAACCGCTGTCAGGACCGTCGGCATCCGTCGGCCAACAGGGGAAAAACGCCCGGGAGATGGCGGTGGAGGAAATCAATGCCGCAGGTGGCATCAAGTCCCTTGACGGAGCAAAACTGCAGATGCTCTACGCCGACTCCGAATCCAAGCCGGAGAAGGGAGTCGCCGAGGCCGAGCGGATGATCAACACGGAAAAAGTCGATGTGCTCACCGGCTGCTGGAATTCGGCGGTTACCTATCCGGTTACTGCCGTTGCCGAACGCTATGGCGTTCCTTTTATCGTTCCGGTGTCAGTGGCCGACAAAATCACCGAGCAGGGATTCAAGAACATTTTCCGCATTGCCGCCAAGGATAGCTGGTGGACCCGCGATCAGTTTGCCTTTCTGAAAGACATGCAAGCTGAGTTCGGAGCGAAGGTGAGCCGTCTTGCCTTCGTGTATGAAAACGGCGACTGGGGCAAAGGATTTGCCGAACAGTGGAAGAAGCTCGCTCAGGAAGGCGGCTACGAAGTGGTCCTGGACGAGCCCTATCCTTCCACCAGCACCGACTTGAGCCCGGTGGTACAGAAGATCAAACGGGCCAAGCCCGATGTGCTGCTGCTCGTCTCCAACGCAGCCGATGCGATTCTGTTGACCAATACTTTAGCCGAATACAAAGTCGATCTGAAGGCGATCATTGCCAGCGGCGGTGGGCATGCGGATCCGTCCTTCCTGAAGGCGACCGGTGAGAATTCCAAGTATCTTTTCGATATCGTTGAATGGGAAACCGACGTCAACAAACCCGGAGCCAAGGAAGCCAACGAGAAGTACAAGGCCAAATATGGCGAGAACCTGACCGGCGAGGCGGTCGATGCCTATGTGGCCATGTATGTGCTGAAAGACGCCCTGGAGCGCGCGGGTTCTCTGGAACCGGCTAAAATTCGAGAAGCTCTGGCAGCCACCAACCTGACCGGTGGTCCCGGAATGATTGTCGGCTACGATGCGGTGCAGTTTGATGAAACCGGCCAGAACAAAAACGCGTCGCTGGTGATCGTGCAGGTCAACGATCTCGGCAACGGCCCCGAGCGGATCACCGTATGGCCCAAGGCCGCTCGCCGCGCCGGCTACGCCCCGGTTTTCCCTATCCCCGGGAAATAGCGGCATTCGCCACTTTTGACCCGGGAGGGTGATACGGTGATACGGTGACGCGGGGGATACGGAGACGTGGAGCTGCCTGAAGACTTGTCCGAGAATGCCCGATTGGTCATTTCGAATCGAGCCTAACGCCTGCGGTGACGGCGCGAGCCTATTGTCTAGCAAGCGGTGGTAACGTACGGTCCGCTCAACATCTCCGTGTCCCCCTACCCCGCGTCTCCGAACCGTATACTCGTGTCCCCGTGTCTGTTACGCACCTCCGGGTCATTGGCGGCAAAAACGGTCTTCAAACTCTCTGACCCGAAAAGCCTATCTTCCTGAGAGGCATTTATGATCTACATTCTCGAAGACACCATCAACGGAATCCTGATGGGCTCGATTTACGGGCTCACGGCGCTTGGTCTGACCATTATTTTCGGGGTCCTCAAAGTCATCAACTTCGCCCATGGCTCGTTGCTCATGGTGGGCATGTATGTGACCTATTGGACGGTGGCGCTGTCAGGCATCCACCCCTACCTTTCCCTGGTGGTTGTGGTCCCCGTCATGTTCCTGTTCGGCTACTACCTTCAAGACATCGTCATAAAGCCGATTTTCAAAGCAGAAAAGGACGTTCGCGAACCGATCACGGTTATCATCGTAACCACCGGGGTGTGGTACATTCTGGACAACCTGACGCTGCTGATTTTCGGTCCGCAGTATCGCAACCTGCAGGACAATCCGCTAAAAGGCAAAATGCTGGCACTTGGAGATATGCTCATCTCCGTGCCCAAACTTTGGGGATTTGTGACCACCCTGGTGACTGCAGCCCTGCTCTACTGGTTTCTGCAAAAAACTCGACTGGGGCGGGCCATTCGTGCAACAAGCCTGGATCGACAGGCTTCCAGCCTGATGGGTATCAGTCCTTACAAGGTATACAACGTGGCCTTCGGAATCGGCACGGCTACAGCGGGTATTGCGGCGGTCACGTTGATTCCTTTTTACAACGTCTTTCCAACGGTTGGGGTTCTGTTCGACATCAAGGGCTTCATCATCGTCGTGCTGGGAGGACTCGGCAGCATCGGCGGGGCGCTGTTGGGAGGAATAATCATCGGCCTGATCGAATCGGTCGGCCCTCAGTTCATGGCCGCAACCTGGACCGAAGCCATTGTCTACGGACTGTTTCTCGTTTTTCTTTTTGTGAAGCCCGCCGGATTGTTCGGTGTAAAATATGACTGGTAAGCGAATGACGCATCAGACGATCAACAAAACAGCTTGCATACTGGCCGGAATCATTGCTCTCGGCTTGCCGCTGGTGATTCGCAGCGCAACGTATCTGCATATCCTTGTAGTGCTTTATTTTTATGCCTATCTCACCACCAGCTGGAACCTGGTAGGCGGGTTCGCCGGTGTGCTGCCGCTCGGTCACGCGGCGTTTGTGGGTATCGGCGCTTATGCCTCCACCGTATTGTACCTGCAATATGGAATCAGCCCTTGGATCGGAATGATCGTAGGCGGAATTCTGGCCACCTTCGTGGGTATTCTTATCGGTCTTCCAACCTTCAAAATGCGGGGAGCCTATTTCGCTCTGGCCACCATCGCTTTTGGCGAAGGCATCCGGGTGATGATCGAAAATATCGACCGATTGGGTCCGTTTGTCCTCAACGGGCCGCGCGGCCTGCAGATCCCCCCGCGCAACTTGGGCCTGGCCAACTTCCTGTTTGCCGGAAAGGAGCCCTATTACTACATCATTCTTTTGATGCTCGCGGCCGTTCTGATTTTGACCTATTCCATCTCCCGCTCGAAGCTGGGCTATTACCTCAACGCCGGCGGTGAAGAGCCTGAAGCGGCGATGGCTTTGGGGGTGAACGTGGCCAGGGCGAAGCTCTTCGCCATGGCGATGAGCTCCTTTCTGACTGCTCTCGCCGGAACTTTTTACGCCCAGTTCACCCTTTACATCCATCCCAAGAGTGTCGTTTCCCTGGATCTTTCCTTTGAAATTGCTTTCATCGCACTTATCGGCGGTCGCGGCTCCATTGCCGGCCCGGTGCTCGGAGCGCTGCTGTTGAGGCCGGTCAGTGATTTTTCTCGAATCTATTTCGGAGACACTCTGCCCGGGTTGCACCTGGTTATTTTCGGGGTTGTTTTGATCCTGGTCATGATCTATCAGCCGCGCGGTCTTCAGGAACCGCTGACCCGTATCTACAGTAACCTGGTGGATTGGCTTGCGGGACGAAAGGCCGGGGAAGTGCAGGCATGAATATTCTGGAGATTAAAAAACTCTATAAAGACTTTGGCGGACTGAGGGCGCTCAATGATTTGAGCCTGACAATCGGGCAGGGGCAAATTTTCGGGCTGATCGGGCCGAACGGGGCGGGGAAATCGACCGCCTTCAACTGCATCGCCGGTGTGTATGCGCCAACCGGGGGGGAGATTTTCTTCAACGGACATAAGATCAACGGCGAAAAACCCTGGAATCTCTGCAAAAAAGGCCTTGCCCGCACCTTTCAGATAGTCAAGCCATTTGCCACCAAGAGTGTGCTGTACAATGTGATGGTAGGGAGTTTTGCCAAGACCGGCAGCAGATCGGTGGCCGAAGGGAAGGCAATTGAAATCCTTGAATATCTCCACTTCGCCGAACAGAAAGAGACACGGGCGGGCAATTTGACTATCGCCGATCGCAAAAGGCTTGAAATTGCCCGCGCTCTGGCCACGGAACCGAAGCTCCTCTTGCTGGATGAAGTCATGGCGGGACTGAGGCCTTCAGAAGTGGACGAAATGGTTGCAATCATCAAAAACCTCCGCAACCGGGGCATCACGATATTCGTTATTGAACATATCATGCGCGCCATCATGGCCTTATCCGATCATGTGGTTGTCCTGCATTTCGGTCGCAAGATCGCAGAGGGCAGCCCGCAGCAGGTGGCTTCCGACGAGAAAGTGATCAAGGCCTACCTTGGAGATGAGTATGTCGTTTCTGGAAGTTAACCAAATCGACGTCTTCTACGGCGACGTGCAGGTCATTTTCAACCTCTCTCTGCGAGTGGAGGAAGGCGAAGTGGTCAGTATCATCGGCGGCAATGGCGCCGGCAAGTCCACTCTGCTGAAAACCGTCTCCGGCCTGATGGCTCCCTCTGAAGGTGAGATCCTCTTTGAGGGCCGGGCAATTCATAACTCCCCTCCGGAAGATATTGTGGAATCCGGGATAATTCAGGTCCCCGAGGGGCGGCGCCTGTTTTCCCTCATGTCCGTGAAAGACAACCTTATCGTCGGCGCCTACAACAGTCGAGCGGACAAGGAGAAGGAAAAGACTCTGGAACAAGTCTACGATCTGTTCCCCCGGCTGCGGGAAAGAGAAGCACAGACGGCCATGACGCTTTCGGGAGGCGAACAGCAAATGGTGGCCATTGCCCGGGGACTCATGGCGAAGCCCAAGATCTTGATGTTGGACGAGCCCTCCCTTGGCTTGGCACCGATCCTCATCAAAATGATTTTTGAAACGGTCCGAACCATAGCCGAGCAAGGAACGACGGTACTTCTGGTCGAGCAGGATGTGAAACATTCCCTGGGACTGAGTGATCGAGGCTATGTCTTGGAGCATGGGCGAATCGTCATGGAGGGACCGGCGCGAAATCTTCTGGACGACCCCCACATCAAGACAGCATACCTGGGTCTGTAGCTGCACTGGGCGAGTTTTTGAGCTCATATGCTGCTGAGGGTTGCAATGTTTCGTTTTCACCGCAGAGACGCAGAAGCCGCAGAGTTTCATTACTGCCCTTTGCCACGCTGGAGTGTGGCAACGAGAGAACCGTTCACGGGGCACTTTAGATTCACTGCAGCTGTGGTGGAAGATTCTCCCTCGTTCCCACGCTGTCCTTCCTCGTTCCCACGCTCGAGTGTGGGAACGAAAAACTTGCAAGGAGAACTATACCATGTACGGATTTTACAATAAAATCCTAAGCGTAGATGTTAGTGCGAAAACTTCCACCGTCCAGCAGCCTGAAGATGCGGTGCTGCGCCGGGGATTGGGGGGCAAGGGGCTGGCAATCCAGCTTTTGCTCGCCCACAATCCACCGCGAGTCGACCCTTTGAGCCCGGAAAATCATCTGATCTTTGCCAACGGGCCGGTTTCGGGCAGTCCCGTATGGGGTTGCTGCAGGCATGGGGTTTATACCAAATCACCGCAAACCGGTTTTATTTCCGAGTCCTATTCCGGTGGCACGGTCGCCGAGCACATAAGCGGGACCGGCTTCGATGCACTGATGATTCGTGGTGCGGCCGATCGACCGGTGTGGCTTGAAATCAGTCCGCAGGGGGTTCAGTTCCATTCCGCCGAGGATCTCTGGGGGCTGGATTCCTATGCCACTGAAGACCGAGTCAAAGAATGGGTTCAGCAGAACCGCCCCGAAACTGGCAGGTGTGGAGTGGTTTGCATCGGACCGGGCGGCGAGAACCGGGTCGCTTTTGCGGTGATCGAAAACGATTACTGGCGAAGTGCAGGTAGAACCGGCGTCGGCGCCGTCATGGGCTCGAAGAAGATCAAGGCCATCGCCTTCCGGGGAAACAGCAAAAAAGAATTTGCCGATCCCGAGCTGCTGAAAAGCTTCGCCAGATCGCTCGCTCAGATCGGCAAAGAGAACGCCGGAGTCAAAGCCTACAAGAGCATGGGAACCCCTATGCTGGTCGACATTATGAACGAAGCGGGCGGTTTTCCCACCCGCTATTGGCGCAAAGGAAAATCAGAGTACCGCGAACAGTTCAATGCGACCGCCCTGCACACCCGCTGCGACGTCGAACCGCACGCCTGCCTCAAATGCTTCATGGCCTGCGGGCGGCTTTCAACGGTCAAGTCGGGACGCCATAAGGGCCTCAAGATCGAAGGGCCGGAATACGAAACCATTTTCGCCTTCGGCGGTCTGTGCGAAATTTCAAGCATTGAAGAAATCGCCTATCTCAACGACATCTGCGACCGGCTCGGTATCGACACCATTACTGCCGGAAATCTTGCCGGGTTGACGATCGAAGCCGCGCGCCAGGGGAAAATCGACTATCCGATCGACTATGGCCGGGTGGATGCGGTGGCTCAGCTGCTGGATGATATCGCCCACCGCCGCGGCATCGGCGACACCCTGGCACGCGGCATCAAGCACACGGCAAAAAAGTGGGGGATGGAAGATCAGGCCATTCATGTCAAGGGCCTTGAGCCGGCCGGCTACGATCCGCGCATTCTTAAAGGAATGGGGCTCGCCTACGGGACTTCCGATCGCGGTGCGTGCCATTTGCGTGCAACCTTCTATAAGCCGGAGTTGAGCGGCATGGTGGATCGCGACCAGATCGAAGGCAAGGGCGAAATATTCACCGAATGGGAAGATCGCCTCACCATCTTCGATACGCTCGTTCTGTGCCGGTTCTACCGGGACCTTTATCAATGGGAACAGCTCTCTGAAATGATCAAGGGGGCGACCGGACTGGATCTGGATGTAGCGGCCATGCGCCGGATTGCTTCGTCGGTAACCGACGATGCCCGGCGGTTCAATCTGCGCGAAGGACTCACACCGCAGGACGATCTTCTGCCCGGCCGGTTTCACACCGAGCCCCTGCCCGAAACCGGGAAGGTGATCACCGAAGATCAGATGGCTCAGATGCTGAAAGACTACTATCGGGCACGAGGCTGGAATGAGCGCGGAGAGCCGCCTGCTTAGAAATTAGCCGACTTTCGGGATGCCGTCGGGATCGTCACCCCACGGAATGCATTTAGAACCCAATAGATCGCTGTCACCGCTCACGATGCAGGGAGCATCGCCACTTATTGCCAGCTCGAGAAATTTGTTGTGCCTGCAGCTCCCGTTCAACAGGAGCTTCACCGGCCGCGCGCCAAAAAAACCAATGAAAGAAACACCCTATCCCGCGTGGCCCGGTGGAAGCTGATGCTGGGAAAAATGTCTCATGTCAAGGTGACCCCATAGGTTCACCTTTCTCTTCCTTTTCTTACGACATTAACAATTTCTTCTGAACCAGCGTCCCCTTTTTACCATTAAACAAAATGGTGATGTGCCTTCCGAGTTCCCTCCAAAAAGGTCTTGTAAAATGTCGTTTTACACTTTACAATAAATACCCATGATAAAGACCTTTCGACATAAAGGATTGAGGCGGTTTTTCGAGGATGACGACGGCAGCAAGGTGCCGCCGGACATGTTGGAACGGATCAGGCTCATTCTTTCGACCCTTCACGCGGCGCAGACTATTGAAGGCATGGACGTACCAACCTTTCGCCTGCATTCTCTCAAAGGGGACATGAAAGGCCTTTTCTCGGTGACCGTTCGCGCGAATTGGCGGATCGTTTTCAGGTTTGAAGATGAAAATGCCTTCGACGTGGATTTCATCGACTACCATTGAAGGGAGGCATAACCATGGATATGAAGAACCCTGCCCATCCCGGCCAGCTCGTCAAGGCGTGCCTTGAAGACCTCGGCTTGAGCGTTGCCGAAGCCGCCAAGGGAATCGGTATTTCCCGCCAGCAGCTTCACAACGTCATTGCCGAGCGTAGCAGCGTAACGCCCGAAATGGCGGTCCGCTTTGAAAAGGCTTTTGGCAGCACGGCTGACACGTGGCTTCGGATGCAGATGAATTACGATCTTGCGCAGGTGCGCAAGCGGGCGTCCAGCATTGCCGTTGAACGTCTAGCCCCCAAGGTCGCCTGATCCGCCGTGAGCGAATAAAAGGACTGACAAAATGAGTTCTAAAAATCACCATTGGGGATCAACGCTCGATGACTTCCTGCAAAAAGAAGGCATTTACGAGGCGGTGGAGGAATTGAAGGCGGAGATCAGGAAAGGCATTGAAAGCGGTGACCCTATACTTTTGGATATTGAGACCATCAAGGCGCGTGTCATAAGGCACGCTGGTTCTAAAACAACTTTATATAGCGCTCGATATCCGGCAGTTCCTCCCGGCCGACCAGACGATTGACTGCAGAGGTTGAAATATTGAGATAGCGGGCAACCTCCGCACCCGCATACCCGAACCTGCGCACCGCCATCTGGCTTATCAACTTTCTCGCCCGTACCACTGCTCTTTTCCTGATCCCGGTACGGATGGCTGACGCCGCTACACCCTCTTCTTTGGCAATTCTCGCCAGAAGTGCCGGTAAATTGCACTTTGCCGAAGCGAACCGCAACGTCTCTTGTTCCTGTTCCTTCGCTTCAGACAATATTCGGTCAACAACGTCGCTGCCGCCCAATATCCTGGCATCGGAACTGATAGTCGCACCTTTGCGCCGCATCGACACAACCCGGGACCAGTCTCCAAGACTCCGGACGAGACCGCCGCCAACCAGTTCGGGACGTCTGCCCAGCGCAACTCCTTCTTCTACAAAACTCTCGTAGCCTTTTCTCGCCTTCGCGAGCTCCGATCCGAAATAGTCCTGCCTGCGTTGGGGGTCATGCCTGCGTTGGGGGTCAGGTCTACACATTTGACAAACCCGGGTGATTGCGCTAGCCTTTGAGAAAAGTGAACAGCAGGTGGTCTAAGACAAAATGGCACGGCCGTTAGGAATACAATATCCCGGTGCTTTTTATCGTGTCACCTCCAGAGGTAATGAACGCAAGGATGTGTTCAAGAGCAAACAGGACTGAGAAAAATTCCTTGCTTATCTCGAATCGGCAACCGAGCGTTATTAACGCGTTGAGGGGTCTTGAAAGATGACTTTTTTCGGCTTCCGGCCACTATCTTCCTGACCGTCGTGGATATCGAGACAGTCGGCAATCTCTTTCAATGTCTACCCATAGGTGATGTGAGCTTGCACAACCCGGTCGTTGCGCTGCTGCCGGTTCTCCTTGGTGATATGTGCAAAGAATCGATCAAGCGGAGGCCGCTCGGGATACCGCTGGGCACGAGGAATCTCTTTTATTTCTTGTCTGTCACCGAGAAGCTCCTGCATGCGCGCAACGAAATTCTCGCTTCCCGGGAAAACCTGACCGGTAAGCTTTTGCCAGGGAGACAGCTGGTTCTTCAAATCTTCGGCAACGAATCTGCGATAGTGCTGCCGGGCTGCGGCCCCTTTTCTCGGCAAATTGTCCCGGCACCCAGTCGATGGTCAATATTCCGGCAACCCTCATGTTGCACTACCTGCAAGCTGGTCCATCAATTTCCGTGAACGCGCTCAAGTGAAAAAATTGCTCATTGATTCTTCATATGTGGAAGTATAATTGCAGGAAATATTCTTCAGGGAGTGCACCGATGGGGCAGGTAACTATCTATCTTGACGACGAAACTGAGCGCAAGATGCAGGCCATGGTCAAACGGACCGGGATGTCAAAAAGCAGTTGGATTGCGGGCCTGATCCGGGAGAAGACTTCACAAACCTGGCCCGAGCATTTCAAACAGCTGGCCGGGGCCTGGCCGGATTTACCTACTGCCGAGGAGTTACGCAAGGAAAAGGAACAAGACGTGGAAAGGGAGCTCCCGTAGTGTACGTGTTGGACACCAATACCTTGATTTACTTCTTTAAAGGAGTGGGATCTGTTGCTCGGCGGCTGCTGTCCGTTCCGCCCAAAGAGGTGGGAGTGCCTTCCATTGTTCTTTAGGAACTGGAAGTTGGGATCTGGAAATCGTCCTCCCCTGAGAAGCGCATAAAGCAGCTCAATGGTTTCACATCGGTAGTGCACATCCTGCCATTCGGCCATGAGGAAGCGCAGCATGCGGCCGCTATACGGGTGGGTCTTGAGAAGCAGGGTGTACCTATCGGTCCCTATGATATTGTGATCAGCGCAACGGCCATGGTGCGCAATGACATTCTGGTGACTCATAATGTCAGAGAATTTTCCAGGGTTGAGGGTCTGCGCATTGAGGATTGGTATGTTGCAGAAGAAGATTAGACGCCAACTTACCAGCTTCTTGATACACTGCCTCAATCCGCAGACTCAATCCGTGTAATCTGTGGATTGGATCATTGCACATAAGGAATTTGCTCAGCCCTGCAACAGAACACATTTCTCAAGTGTTGAGACCCGACCCCTCAGCATCTGCTTTTGGTTGCGGCCGGGTTGGGTCAGCCATAGAGTGCCCATTTTGTCTCGCTAACCGGACCAACGGATCAATTGTCTATCAATAACGAAATGATAGCCGCGAGCGATCCCGCGGTTAAATGAGGGAGAAATATCAATGTCCCCTCCGCTGTATGCGGTGTTGCCCAAACTGATGTTATTGTAGAATCTCCGTCATAGTTATTGCTGATGAGATTGTTGGAAATTTCCACCTTACCACCGGAACTGGAAACAGATAACCCTTCCCTGCAGTTGTCAATGATCTGATTTCCGGTTGCTTTGATGTCCCCGTAGCTCTCAGCCGAAGCCTCAAGAACAGCATACCTTCCCCCACAGTCTTGAATGGTAACACCCTCCACCAAGATTCCTGAAAAACGGGGCTCTCCCAATTTTCTCAGGCGAAAAAAATCACATATCTTGCCATCTCCGAGATGCAGTTTCTGCATAGCAGAAGTCTGTCAGGTTTTTGGGCTGTAGTGGCGCTTCAGCCAGCGGCTGAGGCCATCGAGGCCGGGGAACAGGACTCTTTCGGTGACGTTGGCCTGATCCAGCTTGTCACGAATTTCCCATTTCAGTTCGGCGGGGATGATGACTTTTCGCCAGATGTGGGGGTGTTCATTCAGCCAATCGTCCAGGATCGCTTTGGGGTCGGACATGACAGAAAAGAGAGCGAACTGGTTGACGATGCGGTCATCGATCGACGGCGGCTCGAAAAATATCACGACCTGTTCCTGCGATAAATCGGCTAATTCTTTAAAAGACTGGACCGATTCGGCGAGCATTTCCACCGTAAAAACGTTAGCTCCTTCCTCGTCAAGCTGCCAGCGGAGCTTGTCGGGCAAAAGCTGGTGAGCTTTGACATAATTCACCGCCCAAATCACCCCGTCGATATCGGCCTTTTCCAGGTTGGCAGTGGCAAAGTGCATGGCAAAGAAAGGTGAGTAGGTCCAATCCAGCAGCCGGGTCGGCAAACCATAGTGCTGCGCAACCGAGAGCCAGTGCCATAAAGAATCGCGCCCCACCACATTGCGATGAGCATACTTCCTGAAGTTCCGGAGCAGATGATGCTCAACTTCGACGAATTTGCCGCGAAGCCTGATTAGAGTCGTTTCCAGGCGATATCGGGAGTCCGAGAGACCCCGGAACGCATAGCGCGAACGAAACCGGCCCAGGTCGGAGCTCCAGGAATCTTGGAACAGCTCATCCTGCAGCTCGTTCCAGCTTTTTATCCGAATTTCTACCACAGTCCGCTTTTCTATCCCGGTCAATTACTCTTTCTTCTTTGGGTCTGAAAACTTGATCTTGAGCAGATCCCCCAATGTTCCCATCGACCCGGAGGACTGTTCTGCGTGTTTTTTGTAATCTTCAGCCGCAGCTTTTTCTTCTTGCCCTTCCGTCACCGCCGGCGCCAGGGAAAGACGCTTGTTTTCTTCGTCCATGGATTCGATCTTTACCTCTATAGTCTGGCCGACAGTCAGCACTTCCCGGGGATGATTGATTCTTCGTTCTCCCCGCAGTCGGGAAATATGGATGAGGCCGTCCACCCCATCGGTCAGGGTAACGAACGCACCGAAGTTTGCCAGGCGCGCTACAGTGCCTTTATGGATGGAGCCCGCAGGATATTTACTCTCGATATCCTCCCACGGATCGGGCAGGGCTTTCTTCAGACTGAGGCTGAAGCGTTCCTTGTCCCAATCCAGCTTCAGAATGACGACCTCCACCTCCTGATCGACCTTCAGATACTCGCCGACATCTTCCACCCGGCCCCAGCTGATTTCAGATATGGGGATCAGCCCTTCCACCCCGCCGATGTTCACGAAGGCGCCAAACGGACGAATTGAGGTTATGACGCCCTTCACCGTCATGCCTTCATTTAGACTGGCCTTCAACGCCTCCTTTTGTTTCCTGCGCTCTTCTTCCAGAACGCTGCGGTTGGAAAGGATGATATTGCGTCCTCGTTCTGCGTACTCAGTGATCTTGAACGAAAGTCTTTCGCCCACATATGCTTGAGGATCGTCAACCCGCTGCAGCCCCATTTGCGAATAGGGGCAAAAGCCGCGTATGTTGCCTGCAATTTTGATCTCGAAACCGCCCTTGATTTCCTTTTCGACCACTCCCTCCACCGGAATTCCGCTGTGCCACGCTTCTTCCAGGAAGCTTTGCCGTACTTCTCCGCCACCGAGCCTGGTGGTGAAAAGATGCTCCTGATCCTCTCTGGGGAGATAGTAGGCTTCGATGGTATCGCCTTCCTTAACGGTGACATTGCCGTCCTTATCGGTCAACTCTTTGGTGGCCAGGTAGCCTTCGCTTTTCCTGCCCAGATCGAGGAATATCCAATCAGGAGTGATTTTAAGAATCACCGCCTTCAGTTTCTGTCCGCGCTGCAGACGCTTTGAATCCACAAAGCTTTGCTCCAGAAGCTCGGCAAAGCTTCCCTCGACCATTTCTTCATCCATTGACTTTTTGTCTTGCTCCATTTGCTTTCGTAGTCCTTCCAGATGTCACTTAGATTTCAGATTCATGCATGTAGTGGCAAAAAACTATCACGAAAGCACGAAAATATGAAAGGATCTAAAAATTGCAGGAGATAGCTATCCGTGGAGGCTGCCGCCTTTCTTCTTTTTTCGTATTTTCCTATTTTTGTGCTTTCGTGTTCACGCGATCAGCGCGTGCGTCCGGGTGTGCCGAGGTCGTGGGGCAGACTGCCGCGTTGGGAGCGCAAATAGACAAAAGGCGTGTGGTGCAGAAAATTGGAAACCCGAGCGGTATAAATATCGGCATAGCGCTCGATTTGCCGAGCCATGTGACTCTTGTCGCTCCCGGTGCGCATGAGCAACCCCCAATTGGGATTGAGAAGATTTCCGGCCGCTTCGGCCAAAGGCGCTATGCGCTCGTCTAACTCGGTAAGACGCGCATGGATCTTCGTCATGGCCCGTCTTATTTTTCCGGCCGAATGGTCGCTGTGCGGTTCGTAGCCCCGCTGCTTACGCTGAAGATCGAGGCGCAGCTGATAGTAGCTCGATTCCAGACGCTCCTTTTGTTCCATGTAGCGAGTGAGCTTTGCCTGCTCCTCTTTGAATTGTTCGACAGCGATGATCTCCTCTTCCAGTTCTCGCACTATCAATCCCGTGCGCCAGCGCAGGATGTTTTTCGATATATTCACGTCAACGAATACATGATCGCCGACGTACAAAACCTCTTCTCCTGTAACTCGGAGGCTTTGCTCGACCAGCAGTGCATTGCCTCCCATGTAGATTCCTCCGCAGCGAAGCGGCCCCCGGTATTCGCGGAGCAAACAATCGTCACTGACCACTTCGAAGGTGGGCATGGAAAACGAGAAAAAGTCCGGTTTTCTGGCACTCACGATGACGATGTCAAACAGATTGCGCCAGGTTATATCTCCCGGTAGAAAGCGATCGAAGACGTAGCTCATCATGGGTGCAACGTAGCTCCAATCGGAATTTGTGATGAGCAGCAGCTTTTTTCCGGCTTCTTTCTGATCCCGGAGCGCCAGCGGCATTTCCTCGTCCAGAATGATAAAGCGTTCCGGGTCATTGATGATCTCGGCTTTAAGCCTGCCCTCCATATGAGCTTCGTCAAAAAATTGCTGCAGTTGCTTATGAAGATCCGCGTAACCCATACTTCCCGAGAGTCTGTCTGCGTCCAGTAAATCAACAAGCTGCATAAAAAGACAGGCCTGGGAAATGGAAAAGAGTGTGTTGAGAAAAATCCAGCGGGGCGAAGCGAGGTCCACCAGAGTACGCTGATAGATCTGGCGCTGAGTTTCGAAATCCAGCGGAGTCGTGCCGTGAAAAGCGCGCTTTATATAACCGAACCGGTTTGCTTTGACCACATTTCCATACTCGGTGTCGATGATCAGCCCTCGCATCACCAATTCATGTTGAAATTGCAGATGTTCGACGGGCCAGTCTGCAGCCTGCAATTTCTCTTTTATGAAATTATAGGCGTGTTGCTCCCAGGCTGCCATGTGGTAGTGTATGAGCGTATAGTCCATGTCGTAGCCGATGGCTCGAATGGTGCGCAGATTCAAAGTTCGGTTGCAGAATATGCCGCGTTTTTGGTCCTTGTTCATGTTCTATGCTACTGGCTCTCGAAATCTTCCGTTGCTTGCCTCAACCATTGAGGCACCGGTACCGGCTTATTGGCTTCACGATCAACGGCGACGGCTACGATTCGACCGGTAGCGATAAATCGGTCGCTGTTTTCTTCAAAAATCGAGAACTCAAAAGTGAGACTGGTGTTTGCGATATTGCTTACCCGGGCGTGGACGTGCAGGATCTCTTCAAAAAATGCTCTGTGTTTGTACTGGCAAAGAGCCTCCACATAGTAGAAGTCGATGCCCTTTGCCCGAACGGCGTCGTAGCCGTATCCGATCGCCTTGAGATATTCGGTGAGCGCCACATCAAAATAGGTGAGATAATGGCCGAAGAACACGTGGCCTTGCATATCGGTTTCGACGAAGCGCACCTGAACGGGAGTCAAGAATTTGAAATGTTCTTCCATATTTCCACCTCTTGCAGATATTTGTTTATGATGAATATGGCAGACTCGTTTCGCCATTGCAACTTTCTTGCGCAGACAAAGAAGAGGGAGACAGCCTTGCTTGACATGCAAAAGACCATGCAAAATCTTCAGGCGCATATAAGGGCGCTCACGGTCGAAATAGGCGAGCGCAGCGTTTCTCTGCCGGAGAATCTGGTAAGGACAGCCACCTACATCGCATCGTTTTACAAAGATCTGGGACTTCAAGTGCAAATGGAGCCTTATATTTTCCGCAAGCTGCCGGTGGCCAACGTAATCGCGGAGGTCAAGCTCTCCGAGCGGCCCTCCATGCGCTATTTGCTGGGCGCCCACTACGATTCGGCGAGTGGCACGGTCGGGGCCGATGACAACGCCAGCGCCATCGCGGTTCAGCTTGAGACGGCCAGGGCCTTGCGTGACCTTAAGGCCCAAGGAGATCTGGACCTCGCGGTGAAATGCGTGTCATTTGCGCTGGAGGAACCGCCGGCTTTTCTCACCCGCTATCGGGGCAGCAGAGTGCATGCCAGGGGAGTCAAACGGGCCAAAGAACAGATCGATGGCATGCTCTGTCTGGAGATGGTCGGCTATGCGTGTCATCGGTCAGGCTGCCAACATTATCCGTTCCCGCTGATGTCGATGAACTATCCGAAGCAGGGAGACTTCATCGGAATTGTGGGAAACTTCAGTTCCAGAAAATTTACCCGCAGGCTCTATGAGGCATTCCAAAAAAACCCCGAACTTCCAGTGGTTAAACTGACTGTGCCGTTTGGCGGCTGGTTGATGCCATCGGTCAGACGGAGCGATCATACTTCTTTCTGGGAAAAAGGATACAAGGCGGTCATGATCACCGATACGGCATTCTATCGCAATCCCAACTACCATCTTGCATCGGACACCATGGACAAGCTGGATTTCGCCTTCATGGCTGAGCTGGTGGAAAGTCTGCTGATCTTTTTTCGTTCCCACGCTGGAGCGTGGGAACGAGGAAATTGAGCGTGGGAACGAGGAAAACGAATGTGGGAACGAGGAAGCTGGTGGAAAGCCGGAGCATGGGAACGAGGAAATTCCCACGACGGAGTGTGGGAACGAGGAAATTGAATTTTAGATTTGGTTGCGGCGATGCGGCTATGCGGCTCCCCGCTCCCCGCTACTTCTGCCCGGCCTTCATTATTTTGGCCCAGGTGTCGCGTAGCGGCACGGTTCGATTAAAGACCAGTCTGTCACCGGAGGAATCCGGGTCGACACAGAAGTAACCCAGGCGCTCGAACTGGTAGGAGCTCCCGGGCGTCGCTCCGGCGAGGCTCGGTTCGACCTTGCATGAATCAAGAAGCTCCAGAGAATCGGGGTTCAAGAGGGATCTGAAATCGACCTCCTTGTCCTCGGCTGGATCGGGTTTCGACAATAGACGGTCGTAGAGCCTCACCTCGGCCGGCAAAGCATGAGCTGCCGAGACCCAGTGCAGGGTCGCCTGGACTTTCCGGCCGTCCGGCGACCATCCGCCGCGAGTTTCAGGATCGTAGGTGCAGCGAAGCTCGATCGGTTGTTCGGTTGTTTCATCTTTGATCACGTCTACACACTTGATGTAGTAGCCGTAGCGCAGTCTTACTTCCCGACCCGGCGCCAGACGGAAGAACTTTTTGGGCGGGTTCTCCATGAAATCTTCCCGTTCAATGTAAAGCACTCTGGAGAAAGGCACTTTGCGCGATCCCATGCCGGCATCTTCCGGGTTGTTGACGGCGTCCAATTCCTCAATCAAGTCTTCAGGGTAGTTTTCGACGACAACTTTGAGCGGCCGCAGTACCGCCATGACACGCGGTGCACGCAGGTTCAAATCCTCCCGGGCACAGTGCTCCAGCAGCGCCATATCTACAATGCTGTCCCGCTTGGCCACACCGATCCGTTCGCAGAAGGTTCGAATCGATTCCGGCGTGTAACCCCTGCGCCGCAATCCCACAAGAGTCGGCATGCGCGGATCGTCCCAGCCTTTCACATGGCCCTCTTCGACCAGTTTCAGCAATTTCCTTTTGCTCATGACGGTGTAGGTCAAATTGAGGCGGGCAAACTCGATCTGCTGTGGATGAAAAACCTCCAGTTCATCAAGAAACCAGTCATACAGGGGTCGATGGTCTTCAAATTCCAGGGTGCAGATGGAATGCGTGATCCCTTCCAGCGAATCGCAGAGGCCATGGGCGAAGTCATACATGGGGTAGATGCACCACTGGTCGACGGTCCTGTGGTGCGAAGCTTTGAGAATCCGGTAAAGAACCGGATCGCGCATATTCAAGTTACCGGAAGCCATGTCGATTTTCGCCCTGAGCACGCACGCGCCCTCATCGAGCTCTCCGGCCCTCATACGTTCGAAAAGATCCAGGTTTTGTTCCACCGTCCGGTCCCGAAAAGGGCTGTTTCGACCCGGCTCGGTCAGGGTTCCCCGATACTCCCTGATTTCCTCCGCACTCAGATCGCAAACATACGCCTTTCCTTTCTTGACCAACTGCACTGCGAAATCGCACAGCTGCTCGAAGTAGTCGGACGCATAGAAAAGCCGATCGCTCCAGTCGAACCCCAGCCAGTGAACGCTCTCCATAATAGAGTCGACGTACTCTACGTCTTCTTTGCTCGGATTGGTATCATCGAATCTCAAATTGCACAAGCCGCCAAATTCGGCGGCAAGACCGAAATTAAGACAGATGGATTTTGCGTGTCCGATATGCAGGTAACCGTTGGGCTCCGGCGGAAACCGGGTGTGAACGCGGCCGCCGTTTTTATTATGTTTCAGGTCTTCGATGATGATGTTGCGAATAAAATTGGGCGGGGGCGACGAGGCCGATAAGCTCTTCCCGGCTGCTCCGCTTTCTATGTTCTTGTCGGCTTTAGGTTTCATCGTGATTTAATCACCTCACATCAGCGAACTTCGGCTGCTTTCATGCTTTTCTATTAAATGGTAGAATTTAGCCAGTATTTGCGGCCCATAAGCGGAATCGGAAACATTATTCAGGGTTTCATCGGGGTCGATACCTTCTTGCGACAGCTCTTTTCTGTAATGATTGACGTATTCACTGATAATTTCGGCATCAAATTCCGGGTGGAACTGGACGCCCCAAGCGCGCTCTCCTACGACAAAGGCCTGATTTCGATCCAACTCACTGGAGGCAAGCGCTCTGGCCTCGGGCGGCAGATCCAGCACCGATTGCGTGTGGCATGCGTGGACCTTTATGGGATTATCCAAGTCCTGCAAGAGGAGGTCGTTTTGGGCAATGCTATTCAGATTGACTTCAACCGTGCCAAATTCCCAACCCTTTGGGTTGTCGGCCACTTTTCCGCCAAGCGAATAAGCCAGCAGCTGATGTCCGTAGCATATCCCAAGAGTTGGAATCTGTCGCTCAACCGCTCCCGGCAGCCAGTTTGCTGCGTATTCGCTCCAGTCCTTGTGTTCCGTCACCATCGAGTGAGAACCAGTGATTACGACGCCGCAAATCTCTTTGTAGTCCGGAAGCTTGCATCCGTTGATCACCTCTACCACACTCGTTTGCTCCTTTTCCACTCCCAGTCCGGACAAAATCCAATCCTCGAAGTCACCGCGTCGGGCTAGAATTCCAGGCAGAGCTCTTCCAACTTTGATGATTAGTATCTTTCTCATTTATCTCCATAGTAAGATCGGCAAGCTCCTGACGCCTGATTGATTCTTCGTGTATGCCCTGATACAGCCGCTGGATGAACTGCGCGGGCAGATTTTTTTCTTGACCGGAGTCGATCCGCTCCTGCAGCATCTTCTGCCACCGCTCCGGCTGCAGTATAGAAATGTTGCTGCGCTTTTTCAACCGCCCGATTTCCGTAGAGATCTGCATTCGCTGCATGAGCAGCTGCATGATTTGCTCATCCACTTCATCGATGGTGTTCCTGAGGTGAGTGATATCCAGGAGGTATTGCGGGTCGTCCGTGGACACCTTCTTCACTCTTAACCGGCTTAAGAGCGCACCGAGCTCGGCGGGGGTAACCTGCTGCTCTGCGTCGCTCAGGGCCTCCCGGGGATTGATGTGACATTCTATCATCAGCCCGTCGAACAGCAGATCCATTGCTCTGCGAATAATACCGGGCAGCAGTTCCACCTTACCGCAAATGTGGCTTGGATCGCACATCATGGGTAAGTTCGGAATCTTCCTTCGGAGCTCTATGGGAATCCACCATTCGGGCTTGTTTCGGTAGAGCTTCTCGTTAAAGGAGCAAAAGCCCCGGTGGATGGCTGCAAGTTTTGTTATGCCGGCCTGATTGATACGCTCGAGTGCTCCTATCCACAAACTGAGGTCGGGACTTAAAGGATTTTTCACCAGAACCGGGATATCAACACCCCTCAGTGCATCGGCCAGTTCCTGAACGGCAAATGGATTGGTTGTTGTGCGTGCGCCGACCCAGAGAACGTCGATGCCGTGCCGCAGGCATTCTTCCACATGTTTCGGCCTGGCGACTTCCACAGTAACGGGCAGACCGACAGAGTTTCCAGCCTCCTTCAGCCAGGTCAGTCCTTTTTTGCCGACTCCTTCGAATGAGCCGGGTCTTGTGCGGGGCTTCCAAATTCCGGCACGCATCAAATTCACCGGGTGGTGGGCAAGACCGGCAGCGGTTTGCATGAGCTGTTCGGGGCTTTCAGCACTGCACGGGCCGGCTATGATGAAAATGCCCTCATAGGAGATTCCCCACTCTGAGAGTCCGACAATATCCATTTGAATATCCATAATGATCCGCCTGCCATCGATTAGTTACGGTTTTGCCAGCATGTTAACTCAGTTGATAGAAATAATCCCCAAAATTTATGGATCTTGATGGATTACCGCCAGAAGCATGCGGCAGTGACGAACAGGATTTTCGGACATCTACTTGTTTGGACGCGTACTTGGTACAGCGCCTCGCAATAGAGTGACCATCATGCAGCGAATTTACAAACACGCAGGTTGGGTGGAGCGGAGCGAAACCCAACGAAAGCTCTAAGCGGCCCGAATTTGGCCTAAAAGATTAGTGAGCTCTTTAACTGGCACCGAGTCGAGATGGTAAACTAAATCCGCAATCTGCTCTCTTTGGGCGGCATCGGTAAGGGGTCCGGCAAGATCTTCAAACTTTTTTACCACCTTGTCCCAGGAGAGTGGATGAGTCACAAAGCCTTCGTAGTCTCGTTTTTCCAGGGTTAAACGATTGCCGTCGCACAAGGTGATTAATAGAAGGCATGGCATTTCGTTGGGGAATCGCGCGGTATAAGCATATTTGGGCCGCACTTTGATTTTTTTGAGGAGATCCTGGATATCCTGGCGGAGAATGCGCTCCGGCTCATATTGTTCGGGCATGACCCGACCATCCAAGATCGCCGCCGCGACCATATACTGCAGGCTATGGTCGGCTTCCTCCTTAGTGCGCACTATGGTTTTATCTCCTTCCTCGCCGCCGCCGATAATATGAAAAGCGACATCGAATATCTCGATATCAATCTGTTGGATGTCGGAAGCTGCAAAGCCATGTTTCGATTTTAGCTCCAGAATGCCTTCCAGAGCGGATTGGGAATGGATCTCCGCATTGAATTTCTTGATAATCGTTGAAGTGACCCGCTCGATGTTCTCCTCGGCCCAATTGATATAAAATTGCCCCGCTATCGAATCCATGAATCCCTTGTTCCCCTCGAATACCTCTTCCGGCCCGGTAATGCCGCGCATGGCGAGGAACACCGCGTGGGTGCAGCCGAAGGCGGTGTTCGGGTAGGCCAGCCCCTTCCAGTGAGAAAGTGCACCGGTCCGCGTGACCCTCAGGGCGTTGAACGCCGTCCCGCAAAGGGCGATGGCGTTAGCGGTGCTCTGCCGATCAAGGCCCAATACCTTGCAGACTCCGGCGGCAACCGCGTAGGAACCCTGGGTTGTGTGGTCGAACCCTTTGGCCCGCACCGGCGCCTCGTCGCTTAGGCGGCACTGCACCTGATAGGCGACGGCCAGAGCGGTGAGTAAATCCTTGCCGCTCTTGGCAGCGTATTCCGCAGCAGCGAGGATGGAGCCCAAATTATCGCTGGGATGACAGGTTTCATGCTTCGCTAAATAGCTGTCATTAAAATCCAAATAGCGAGTCAATGCGGAATTATAAAGGGCGGCGCGGTCGGGCGCGGTTTTGCCGCCGCCGATGAGCGTGCACAACTCCCTGCCGCCGAAATCCTCGATCTGCTTCTTTAGAAGTTCTATGGGCTCCCCCCGTAGAGCGCCGATGGCACACCCCAGACTGTCCAGTACTCTTATCTTGAGCTGCAGCCTGGCGGCTTCCGAAAGGTCGTCATAAGAGGCTTTCAGTATGAAAGAGGCAAGTTGCTCGCTAATGGTCATGCAGGGACTCCTTACATTATGGAGCTCAACAGCACCACGATCAACATGGTGAGAGGATAATAGCTGGACCGGTTGAACAGAGCGGAAGCCAACTGAGGGGTTCTCTCCGAATAAAGTCGGTAGGCCGGGATCAGGAGCAGCACCGATCCCGCCAGCATAGCCCCCGCCAGGTAAAAAGGATGCAGGTTTGCCGGTGTCACCCAGTACAGGATGATGCTCAGAAACACCGCAACGGCCAGACTCGCAACAATTATTTGCAGGGACCTCTGCGAGCCTAGTTGAACGGGAATGGTTCTGGCTTGTACCTCAAGATCTTCCGCCACATCGGTCCAGTCGTTGGGTACATTTTGGCCGCCTATTTCCCAGGAAAAAAGCCACAGGAACAAGAAAGTCAAAAACGGCCAGGAAGGGTTCGGATCTACGGCGAAAGCTGCAGCCATAGCTCCCGATGTTTTCACGGCGCCGCTCACGAAGGTGCGCAGGTGGCTGATCTTAAGCAGAAGGCAATAGACGACTTCCAGCAACGCCCCGAGCACAAAAATGAGGGCGCAAGCCGGATTCAGCGCGTAAGCACCGGCCAGCGCGACCACCGCCCAGCCCAGCGACCACGCGACACCCTCCGTATAGCTGAGCAAGCCCTGCGCCATAGGGTGGCGCACATACACTCCATCCAGGTCGCCCGTTGCATGATGCAGCCTGCCCAATTTGATTTTTTCCTTGTCCACCCGATAGTCAACCACGTCATTTAAGGCGTAAACCGAAGTATAACCGGCGAAAGCCGTTATAAAACCGAGGAAAATAACCTTCGGTGAAGGAATGGCGCCAAGGCACAGCAAAGCGGCGGCGGCAGGGGTCGCCATGTCCAGAAAACCATGGGTCATTCTGGAAAGGGCCCAAAAGAGCTTTATTCTCGAGAGAGCCGACTGGTTCATAACCGAAGTTGTGCTCAAGTCTTACGACCTCCTCTCCGGGGGTCTGAATGCCCGATGGCCGATTACTGACATTGATTCTTGAACATTCTGTGGCATGAGATCATTGGTGATGTATGTCCCGGAGGAGCTCATCAAATTCTTCGTTTGACATGATCTCTTCTTCCAAAACCACTCGTCGCACGGTTTTGCCCGATTTGTGGGCCTGTTTGGCAACTGCTGCCGCTTTATCGTAGCCTATTGATGGCACAAGAAAGGTGGACAAAGCAAGACTCTGTTCGACGTTTGCCAAACATTTTTCTCTGTTTGCAGTGATGCCGGACACGCACTTTTGGGCGAACAAGGAGGTCGCAGAGCTCAATAGTTGGATGGATTGCAGGAGATTATAAGCGATAACGGGCAGCATCGTGTTCAATTCAAAGTAGCCGCCCTGTCCACCGTAGGTTATGACCGCATCGTTGCCCACGACCTGCGCAGCCACCTGGATCACGGCTTCAGGAATCACCGGATTGACCTTGCCTGGCATGATCGAGGAGCCCGGTTGACGCGAGGGCAGATTGATTTCACCAAGTCCGCACCTGGGCCCGGAAGCGAGCCAGCGAATGTCATTGGCGATTTTCATGAGGCTCACTGCCACAGTCTTTAAGGCGCCGCTCACTTCCACCGAGGCGTCCTGAGCGGCTTGGGCTTCAAAGTGGTTGCCGGCTTCGTGAAATGTGCAGCCGGTTTCCCGGCTGATGAAAGCAACGGTCGCGGAGGCGAAGCCGGGATGAGCATTCAGCCCGGTGCCGACTGCGGTTCCCCCGAGTGCAAGCTCACTGAGCCTTTGTTCGGTTGCTTGCAGTCGCTCGATACCCAGCTCCACCTGCCGGGCGTAGCCGCCGAATTCCTGACCCAGAGTCAGCGGCACGGCATCCTGCAAATGGGTCCGACCTATTTTTATGATGTCGGCAAACTCGTGCGCCTTCTGTTGCAACACATCCCGCAGCTCTTCCAGGGAAGGAATCAAGCGGTTGCGGATTTCAAGGAGAGCTGCGATATGAATGACCGAAGGGATGACATCGTTGCTCGATTGTCCCAGATTGACATGATCGTTCGGGTGAACGGGCGCCTTCCCACCCCTTTTGCCCGTGAGGATCTCATTGGCGCGACCGGCGACGACTTCGTTGGCGTTCATGTTGGTTGAAGTGCCGGAGCCGGTCTGGAATACATCGAGCACGAATTGATCATCATGTTCTCCGTCCACAACTTCCTGAGCCGCCCTGCCAATTGCATCGGCCAGTCGGCGGTCGAGCAGGCCGAGATCCAAATTGACCGTGGCGGCGCATTTCTTGACCAATCCCAGAGCTCTGATAAAGGAAGACGGAAAGGTCAGGCCGCTGACCGGGAAGTTCTCCAGAGCTCGTTGAGTCTGGGCGCCGTAATAAGCTTTTTCAGGCACCAGGACGGTGCCGAGAGTATCTTCCTCTGTTCGGGTTTTCATGGACCTTGCACCTTTTGTCGATCGGTGTTCTTATTCTTGCCCGGCTTTTGCTGAATTCTTGTGAAGGATCTTATCGATTTCTCTTTTTATTTGATTGATGGATCTAGTCACGGGGATCTCCTTGGGGCATACCCTGGTGCATTCAAAATAGTTTACGCAGGCCGGTGCACCATCGGGATCAGCTACCTGTTCCAATCTGGATAGGTGTTGCTCATCCCGCGAGTCGAAGATGTAACGGTGAGCCCACACGAGAGCCGCCGGGCCGATATACTTCTTATTGTATCCCATCACCGGACAGGACGAAGTGCAGCAGGCACACATGATGCACCGGATCACGTCATCGATCTTTTGTCTATCCAGGGGAGTCTGCGGGATTTCTTTTTCCGCCTCTCGCGAAGCGATGAGATAAGGCCTTACGGCGTTGATTCCCTCCAGGAAGGAATCCAGGTCGACAATCAGGTCCTTCAGGACGTTGAATACGGGCAACGGCTCCAGCACGATCTCCGGGCACTGGTAGTCCTTAGCCAGTTTCTGACAGGCCAGACCGCAGGTGCCATTGATCTTCATTCCGTCCGAACCGCACACCCCGTGTCCGCATGACATTCGGTAACTGAGCGTTCCGTCCTGCTCCCATTTGATCCTGTTCAAGCAGTCCAGTATGCGTTCCTCCGGCTTGGCCCTGACCGTATAGTGCTTATAATACGGCCCCTTGTCCACCTGCGGATCGTACCGGTAGATCTTAAACTTCAGTTCCATATCAATAGGTCCTAGGTTTGGGTTCAAAACGCGTGATCGCTACCGGCTTATAAAACACACGGGGTTCGCTCTCTGTTGCTTGCACCAGGGTGTGCTGCAAATAATTTGCGTCATCGCGCTCCGGGAAGTCTTCTCTGTAATGCGCCCCGCGACTCTCCTTTCGTGCTTTGGCGGACAGCGCTACTGCTTCCGCGAGACCGAGCAGGCATTCCAGCTCGAGCGCTTCCAAGAGATCCGAATTGAAGCTCGATCCTTTATTGTCAATGCTCACTTCCCTATAGCGCATTTTCAACGAACGGATGGTGGTGAGTGCCTGTTCAAGCCCTTCCGCGTGGCGGAAAGCAGAGCAGTGATCCGTCATGACCTGCTGCATCGACTTCCTGATCTCACCAGCCTTTTCCCCCTTATTCCTCTCTTTCAATTGCTTGATTCGCTCCACCGTTTTTTGTTCGGGCTTTGAAGAAGAGTCGATCCAGGGTAGTTTCTCAAGATCTTGGCTGATTTTTCGACCCGCTCTGCGCCCGAAAATAACCAGGTCCAGCAACGAATTGCAGCCGAGCCGATTGGCGCCGTGCACGGACAGGCAGGAACATTCGCCGGCTGCGAACAGGCCCGGTATCACTTCGTTGCTTCCATCGAGCACCTGACCGTGAAAATTGGCCGGAATGCCGCCCATCATATAATGGCAGGTGGGCTGCACGGGAATGGGTGCTTTGGCCGGATCGACCCCCAGATAGATCTTGGCAAAGGAGGTGATTTCGTTCAATTTATCTTTCAAGACCGCCTCACCGAGGTGGGTCAGATCGAGATGCACATAATCTTCCCCGTTTATTCCTCTGCCGCCTTTGATTTCATTGAGAATGGCACGCGATACCATATCTCTCGGGGCCAGATCCTTTATGTTGGGGGCATATCTTTCCATGAAGCGCTCTCCATCGGAATTGCGCAAGATACCGCCTTCGCCGCGAGCCGCTTCACTGATAAGAACCCCCAGTTGATAAATACCGGTGGGGTGAAACTGAACGAATTCCATATCTTCCAACGGCACCCCGCGGCGATAGGCAAAGTAGACTCCATCCCCGGTGTTGGCAAAGCAGTTGGAGGTGGTCTTGTAGATTTTGCCGTACCCGCCGGTTGCAAGCAGCACTGCTCGGCTTTGAAAAAACTGGACAGCGCCCGTGGCCAGCTCGTAAACGATCAGTCCGGAAAGATTTTTTTTCTCCATGACCAAATCGAGCATCTGCATTTCCGGAAAGACTTTCACACCTTGACGAACCGCCTGTGCATATAGTGTGTCCAGAATAACCCGTCCGCTGTGGTCGGATGCGTAGCAGGCTCTTTTCACCGGGTGCTTGCCGAAATGACTGGTGTGACCGCCGAAAGCGCGCTGCGATATTTTCCCCTCGGCAGTACGGTTGAACGGCACCCCCATATGTTCCAGCTCGTAGACGGCTCGGGGAGCATCCTGCGCCATAATTTCTGCGATATCTTGATCGGTAAGGTAGTCGCCTCCTTTGACGGTATCGTACATGTGCCATTCCCAGGAATCCGGCTCTTCATTCCCCAAAGCAGCAGCGACGCCTCCCTGAGCGGCGCCGGAGTGAGACCGTGTCGGATAGACTTTGCTGATCAACGCGACTTTTGCATGACCGGCCAGTTCTATGGCCGCCCTCAAGCCGGCCAGCCCGGAGCCCACAATCACTACGTCAAATCTCAATGCCATATGGTCGTCCCTTTCATTAGCTTCTATCCTCCGGGGGTCGATATTCACAGCCCATGGCACCGCAGTACTCACCCACATACTCTGCCTCGGGTCGATATAGAGCAGGCTTCTCCTGGGCTTCAGCGAATTTTTCTTCAATGATATGAGCGCACCAGCCTGAGGTTCTGGCTATGGCAAAGACGGGTGTCATCAGATCGGTTGGAATTCCCAACATGTGGTACACGGAGCCGCTATAGAAGTCGACGTTGGGCTTGATGGTGGTTTTCCCTCTGCTCTCGAATTCCTTGACGGCCAGTTCCTCGACTTTGCTCAGCAATTCATACCAATTCTCGTTTCCGACTTTCTTACCCAGTTTTTCAGAAGCCTTTTTCAAAATAATCGCCCTGGGATCGGTTGTTTTGTAGACCGCATGGCCCATGCCCATAATTCTTTCACCTCGATCCAACCGGTCTTTGATCCAGCCGGCCAGATCCTTTTCGGATTCGATCTGGTGAATCATCTTCACCACCCGGGCATTTGCTCCGCCGTGCAAGCTCCCGGAAAGAGCTCCCACCCCGGCCGCAACGCCTGCATACATGTGCGCCCTGGTAGAAACCACCTCGCGACAGGCGAAAGTGGATGCATTGAAAGTGTGGTCGGCATGCAGCAGTAGACACACGTCCAATTCGCGGGCTGCCTGCGGATCAGGCTTTTCCCCGTGCAGCTGCCACAGAAAATTAGCCGCATGGGACAGGTTATCGTCCGGCGCCAAAGGCTCCCGGTCGTTCCTTATTCTGTGCCAGGTTGCTATAATGGCAGGAATGCGGGCAATGAGGCGAACTGCCTTGCGCAAATTGGCTTCCCTCGATTCGTCTGCAAGATCCCGATCGGCTATGGCAAGCAGGGGAACAGCGGCCTGCAGAACATCCATCGGATCTGCCTCCTTCGGCCATTTTCCAAAGCTCCTGTAAAGAAAGTCGGGCAGAACCCTAGCCTTGGTGAGTTGATCATCGAATTTATTCAGTTCGTCTCTGCCGGGCAAAGAACCGTTGAGCAACAAATAAGCCGTTTCGACAAATGATGATCGTTCGGCCAGTTCTTCTATTCGATACCCTCTGTAGATGAGGATTCCCTTTTCGCCATCTATGAAGCTGATCTTGGTGTCGGCAACAGTTACACCCCGCAGCCCCGTGTTCTTGATGCGTACTTCCTTATCCATATCTGCCTCCCGTGATTCTCTGCTGTTATGCCTTTACATAGTTGAGAGTACCGCCGGCCACCAGGTGTTTTCGCTGGCGATCGGAAACCTCCAATCGCGTCATGATCTCTTTGCCGTCCACCAGCACCGGTATTTCGAGGTCGCCCTTTTCGATCCGTTCCTTTATTTTCGGAAAGACCAGTTTCGATCCTTTCTTGATCAGCTCATAATCTTGCGGGCTGGCAAAAACCAGGGGAAGGATTCCGAAATTGCAGAGATTCGCGTTGTGAATACGGGCGAAGCTTTTCGCGATTTTCGCCCTCACCCCCAGGTATCGCGGCGCCAGAGCCGCGTGCTCACGGCTTGACCCCTGGCCGTAGTTGTCTCCGCCGACTACGACAACCGACCCTTTTTCCTGGCATTCTTTATGAAAGTCCGGGTTGATGGCAGAAAATACGTGCTCGCTGATGGCCTCGATGTTGGAGCGCAGCGGCAAAACCTTACTACCGGCCGGCATGATTGCATCTGTTGAGATGTTGTCTCCGACTTTGAGCACCACTTCCGCTTCAAGGGTTTCCGGAAGGCCTTCCATGTGAGGCAAGGGCTTGATATTAGGTCCTCGAAGCACTGCGGTTTTGCGCAATTCCGCAGAAGGTACGATAAAAGAGCCCGTATCTACGAGATAGCGATCCGGATCTTTAATTCGAGGGTAGGTCATCTCCTTTCCCAAATCTCGCGGGTCGGTAATGACTCCTTTGAGTGCTGCCGCTGCAACGGTTTCCGGAGAACAGAGATAAACCTTGTCGTCGGTGGTGCCGGAGCGGCCGGGGAAGTTGCGCGGCATAGTGCGCAGGCTTACTTCACCGGTGCCGGGCGCCTGCCCCATGCCAATGCAGCCCAGGCATCCGGCTTCATGGATGCGCGCCCCGGCCATCAAAAGGGACATCAATCCCCCATGTGCCGCAACGTTTTCCAGCACCTGCCGGCTGCCGGGGTTCACATGCAGGGAAGTATCCGGATGGCGGTGGCGCCCCTCCAATATCTTCGCGACCACCATGAGATCCCGAAAAGACGAATTGACACTGCTGCCGACGATCACCTGGTTAGCTTTTATCCCGGCCACTTCCCTCACCGGAACCACGTTTCCCGGTGAAGAAGGACATGCAGTCAAAGGTTCCAAAGCTGACAGGTCGATTTCGTCATATTCATCATATTCAGCCCCATCATCGGCAGCCAAAGGCGCCCAGACCTGTCCGCGCCCCTGGGCTTCAAGATAGGCTCGGGTGTTTTCATCCGACGGAAAAATGGAACTGGTGGCGCCCAGCTCGGTGCCCATATTGCCTATTGTCTCACGATCGGTGGCAGACAGGCTTTTCACTCCCGGTCCATGGTATTCGACAATTTTGCCGATGCAGCCTGTGACGTCGTAGCGCCGCAGCATTTCCAGTATGACATCCTTAGCACTGACCCAGTCAGGCAGCTCGCCAACCAGTCTAACGCCTAACACGGTAGGGCACGGCAAATAATAAGGCTGACCCGCCATCGCCAAGGCGATATCGAGTCCGCCCGCACCAATTCCCAACATTGAAACGCCCGCCGCTCCCGGTGTGTGGCTGTCGGCTCCGAGGATAATTCCGCCCGGGACGCCGAATCGCTCCATGTGCACCTGATGGGACACGCCGTTGCCCGCCGGGCTGAAGTAAATGCCGTAGCGAGCTGCAGCCGTTTGGAGGTATTTATGGTCGTCAACGTTTCTGTAATCCGTCTGCAGAATATTATGATCGACGTACTGCGCAGCAAGCTCGACCTTAACCGCATCGAGCCCGAGAGCTTCGAATTCCAGCATCGCCATCGTGCCGGTGGCGTCCTGCAAGAGGGTGTGATCGATCTTAACGCTTATTTCTTCGCCGGCGACAAGTCGGCCCTCGACCAGGTGGGCTGCTAGTATCTTTCGAGCGAGGTTATTCTTTGCCAAATGTGCCTCCTTACCCTGAGCATGTCCCTCTATTGCGCGATCCCCCTAAGATTAACCCAGTCTGAACCTAAGATCTTTGCGGATTACTGTCAATCAAGTTGTAACAGCGGAGGTTCAAGCGGTGAGTCACCTCTCGTCGGTGATGGCAAGTGTCTGCGTGCCGGGCATTTTCGTGTCGGGCATTTTCGTTGACGGATCAGTGCCCGCATGCTAGATGTTTAGTATCGGTAGGTGTTATTGATGCTATGTTGTTTGACCCCGTTTGACTGATCAGGAGGCGTATCATGGCTGTTCGAGTACTAATTGAGAGGGAAATAGAGCCGGGTCATGAACTACAGCTTCATCAACTACTTTTGCAGCTCCGTGCCAAGGCAATGCAGGTGAAGGGCTACATATCGGGAGAGACCCTTCGAGCATTGAATGATCCCAACAAGTTCCTGGTGATCAGCACGTGGGGCAATCTGGAGGAATGGAAGAACTGGGAAAACAACGCGGCTCGCAAGCGCCTCCAGGAAGAAATCAATCGTTTCCTGCGCACTCCGGAAAAGACATCAATTTACAGCTACTTGTAAAATCCAATAGGCCGCGCCGTTAATTCAATTCCCGGCTGTCTCAGTTGTCTTCGGTCTCTCTTTTCGGGTTTCGAAAAACGAGCGCAAGCTGTGTCTCGAAACCCGAATTCATCACTCAATCCGTACACCTCTGCACAAGATAGACGCCCTTTTCCGACCTCAGGGTTGATATCACCCGTTGCAGGTGCTCGGTGTCTCTTACTTCAATTTTCAGCCTGCACATATTCGAGCCCACGTCCTTGGACTCCATCTGGATATCCACAATGCTCGCATCCAGCTGCCCCAGCACTCCGCTCAGTACGGCCAGCATCCCCTTATTGCCGGAATATGCCACTCTGATATCGACCGGATAGACGTTGTCTTTTCCGGAATCCCACTGGACTTCAATTTTGCGCTCATATTCGATGTGTTCAATGTTCCTGCAGGAGCTCCTGTGTACGGTTATCCCGCGGCCTCGAGTGATGTACCCCGTGATAGACTCTCCGGGCACGGGATTGCAACACTTTGCCATCCGGATCAGGACATCGTCCGCCCCTCTAACTCGAACCCCCTCTTCACTCTTGCCGGGTTTGCGCCTTTCATACGGGATAACTTCATCTCTTGGTGGCTCTTCCTCGGCGACGGCGGTCGGCAGCTTGCCGACAACCTGCACCGGCGAAATTTTATAGTAGCCTACACTGGCCAACAGGTCTTCTATTCCACGAAGAGAGAAGTTCTTGGCGACTTCAAGCAGCTCCGGGGAGTTGACATAGTTGTTGAAATTCAGGCCTTTTTTCCGAAATTCTCGTTCACAAAGCTCTCTTCCCAGTGCAATGGAGCGCTCCCGCTCTTCAGCCTTGATCCAATGGCGGATGCGATTGCGCGCCTTATTCGACTTCACAAACTTGAGCCAATCTTTGCTGGGGTGGTGATTGGCTGCGGTCAGTATTTCAATGGTGTCCCCATTCTGCAGCTCATGCCGCAACGGCACAAGTTTACCGTTAACCCGGGCTCCCACGCAGCGATGGCCGACCTCGCTGTGTACCTCATAGGCGAAATCGACAGGGGTAGCCCCTTTGGGAAGGGCCTTTACTTCCCCCTCGGGGGTGAAGACATAGACCTCATCAGGGTAAAGATTGAGCTTGACGACCTCGAAAGTGCTTTTGGGATCGCGCCATTCCCTGTTCCACTCCAGCAATTCGCGCAGCCAGGAAAATCGCCGAGTTTCTGCTTCATCGGCGTTCCCGGTGGGTTTCCCTTCTTTGTAGAGCCAGTGGGCGGCGATGCCTTCGTTGGCCACCATATCCATTTCTTCGGTACGAATTTGGACTTCCATCCTTTCTCCATAAGGACCAATGACGGTTGTATGTAGCGACTGGTACATGTTGGTCTTCGGTTTTACAATGTAGTCCTTATAGCGCCCCTCAACGGGCTCCCACATGGCATGCACAATGCCAAGGGCTTCATAGCAGGACTTGACTGAATCGAGAATGACGCGGAACGCAATGACATCGTAAACCCTTTGGAGATCCAAATTTTGGCGGATCATTTTGTGGTAGATGCTGAAAAGATGTTTCGATCGCCCGCTGATTCGCCCTTTCAGGTTGTATTCCTCCAGTTTTGCCGTAAGTATCTGTTTGACTTCATCGACGTAGCGCCTGCGCTCTTCCTCGGTCTTGGCAAGTCCTTGCAATATCGCCCGATAGTCCTCAGGGTGCAGACACTGGAATGTGAGGTCTTCCAGCTCTTGCTTCATCCAGTCAATTCCCAAGCGAGCTGCCAGCGGAGCATAGATATGCTGAGTTTCTTGCGCCAGGATTTTCTGCGCATCGGAAATATGGCGCTGGAAACTGCGCATGTCTTGAAGCCGGTCGGCCAATTTGACCAAAACCACCCGGATGTCCTCTGACATGGTGAGGACCATCTTGCGCATGTACTCAGCCTGGCGTTCTTCGCGCTGGCTGAAATCAAGCTGACCTAACTTGGTCACTCCCTCTACGATTCGAGTAATGCCGGCTCCAAAAGTCTCTTCCAAATCACGAGCCGTCACCCTTTTGTCTTCCAGGCAATCATGCAGCAGACCACATGCAATGCTTTCCTCATCCAGGCGCATGCCGACCAGGATTCCGGCCACTGCCAGCGGATGATTCAAATAAGGCTCGCCTTCCAGCCGAACCTGTCCCTTGTGAATCTTGGCGGCAAATACATAGGCCTTCTCAAGAAGCGATATATCGGCGTTTGGATAATAGCCGAGCACCTGATCGACAATTTCGAAAAATCGTACCACCTCTTCCCGTACTCTTTAAGTTGAATGAGGCTAATCGAGGATCTTTTCGCCCGTCATCTGTTCAACTTCAATCAATAGTCTTCGAATCAGGTCTTCTTCCGGAATTTTTGCGACTCGTTCCCCTTTCTTGAAAAGGATGCCTTTGCCGCGCCCTCCAGCAATTCCCACATCGGCTTCGCGGGCTTCGCCGGGTCCGTTGACCACGCAGCCCATGATGGCAACCTTGATGGGCGTGCGCACCTTTCTAAGCAGTCGCTCGGCCCTTTCGACCAGCGGAATCAGCTCCATTTCAGTTCTTCCACAAGTCGGGCAACTGATCAACTCTACTCCTCTTTCGCGCAATTTTAAAGCCCTGAGAATGCTGTATGCAACCGGGATTTCATCCTCCGGATCGCGGGTCAAAGAAATCCGCAGGGTGTCTCCAATCCCTTCATACAGCAGAATCCCGATCCCCAGAGAAGACTTGATCGCTCCGTCGACCAGCGTTCCGGCCTCTGTGACGCCAAGATGCAGCGGGTAGTCTATCTGGTTGGCCAGCAGACGGTAACTGGCAATAGTGTCCAGAACGTCCGAGGACTTAAGCGAAACTTTTATTAAATCGAAGCCATGATCTTCCAGCATTCGGATGTGGCGTAGCGCGCTCTCCACCATGGCCTCGGGGCTCGGACGTCCATACCTGGCAAGCAAATCCTTTTCCAGGGAACCGCTGTTTACGCCGATTCGTATGGGCACCTGTCGTTCCGAGGCTGCTTTGACCACTTTGGCCACCTTATGCCGACCGCCTATGTTGCCTGGATTGAGCCGCAGGCCGTCCACGCCCGATTTCAAAGCTCCCAGTGCCAGTCGATGATCGAAGTGAATATCCGCAATAAGCGGAATAGCTATAGCTTTCCTGATGGCCGGCAGCTGTTCCACCGCGCTCTGATCCAGAACGGCTACTCGTACCAGTTCGCAGCCCGCATCCTGCAGACGTTGGATCTGCGCCACAGTGGCCCGCCAATCCCGGGTGTCGGTATTGGTCATCGATTGAACCACGACAGGGGCTCCCCCGCCGACGGCAACATGGCCTATGTGGATCTGTTTGGTAGGACGTCTTCGTTGACTAGGGTTCAAAGATGCTCCTTGCATTAAAACCGGGTCTGAACAATCGTTTTGTTCTGCACACCGATTATTATAGGGGAAAAAGATTTTCTAGTAACCGGGTCCGATCAAATGTTGCAGGAGTAAAGTAGCGAGCCCGAGGAAAATTAAAAAGCCTCCGGTATCCGTCGCCATTGTCACAAAAATACTCGATCCTAATGCCGGATCGAGTTTTAATTTGCGAAGAACTATGGGTACCATGGACCCTACCAGGCCGGCGATAATCAGATTCGCTGTCATGGCCATCCACAGGATCATCGAGAGCCACACATTCTTGTGCCAGATAAAGGCGATCCCGGCCATTACCAGACCACAGATCAACCCGCTGAATAACCCCACTCCAATTTGTTTAACAAGCACTCGCCAGTTGCCTTCAGCTCTAATTTCTCCCAGTGCCAATGCCCTCACCACCACGGTCAAAGACTGAGTTCCTGCGTTGCCGCCGATACCGGCAACAATGGGCATCAAAGAAGCCAGAACAACGAAACTGCTAATGGTTTCAGAAAATAGACTGACCGTATAGGAGGCCACTAAGGCCGTACACAGATTAACCAGCAGCCAGGGCACGCGAAGCTTTACCGAACGGGGCAAGGGGGAAAAGACTTTTTCGTCCGTGTCCAGATTGGCAAGGTGGTACATGTCTTCGGTTGCTTCTTCATTCATGACGTCAAAAACGTCGTCAAAAGTGATGATGCCAATCAGGCGCTCTTCAGCATCCACCACGGGGATGGCGAGAAAGTCATAGTGGGTCATTTCTTTGGCAACATCTTCAATATCCTCATCAAAGCGAACCGAAATGACGTTCCTGTTCATGATCTCATGCACCTGCATGTCGGGGCGCGCCATGATCAGATCTCGCAGCGACACGAAGCCTATCAATCGACGGGCATGGTCCACAACGTACACATAGTAGATCGTTTCTTTCTTGGTTGCTTGAAATCGCAGCTGATCGAGAGCCGCCCGGATGGTGGCATCGGGTCGAAGCAGCGCGTAGTCGGTTGTCATGTAAGCGCCGGCGCTGTCTTCCGGATAGGTGATGAGCTTGAGGATATTCTGTCTTTCAGCTTGAATGATTAATGAGAGCAATCGTTCCTGCGATTTCTCATCAAGCTCTTCCACCAGATCAGCCCGGTCGTCAGGGCTCATCAGGCTGATCAAGTCTGCGACAGTAGATCTCGGCAGGTGTCCGAGTGTTTCCTTTTGCTTCTCAAAGGCAACGAATTCGAATACCTTCAACGCCTCCGAGGCTCCGACGAGCTCAATATATTGTGCAACTTCTTCCGAATTGAGGGACGTCAGTCGCTCTGCACCATCGGCCGGATGCAGATCCCTAAACACCTGCACAAGAGCATCCCGATCTTCGCTTTGCATCCACCCACGCAACCGGTCGATTTCGAATTTGTCCACCATCTCATGCTCCATGATCCGTGCTCTTCAATTCCGACCAACCCCCGACAGAAATTGCGTACTTCTATCAGATACCCGGATGCATTTCAATGTAATGAGCCTTTAAGTTCCTATTGGATGTTGCTAGAGTGTAAAATGCAACAAAACAGGACACGTGATTTTCAACCGGTCGCCATTGAACCAGACGCAGGAGACGATACATGCAAGCTGAGCATATCTATGAAAACCTGGCAGAACACCTGAATCGGTTACCGGCGGGATTTCCTCGCACCCCCGGCGGTGTGGAAATGCGCCTTCTGCGGCGACTGTTCACGCCGGAGGAAGCGTCGCTGGCCATGTTGTTGTCGCTTAAACCTGAAACCCCCGCCGAGGTTGCCGCCCGTGCCGAAAGACCAACAGCGGAGATCGCTCAGAAGCTGCAGGAGATGTCTGGCAAGGGGCTCGTCTTCCGGCTGCGCAAAGGGGCGGAAACCAAATATATGGCCGCTCAGTTTATTATCGGCATCTGGGAATACCATGTGAACGATCTCGATCTGGAATTGATCCGGGACATGAATGAGTACATCCCTTATTTCTTCGATCAGTCTTATTATTTGCGTACTCCGCAATTGAGGACCATACCCGTCCCCGGGTCTCTAACCGCAGAACAGAGGGTTATGCCTTACGAGGAAGCACGCCGAATCATCGAAGAACAGGAAAAGATCGTTGTTGCCCCCTGTATTTGCCGCAAAGAACACCAGATGGCCGGACACGGTTGCGACAGGCCGCTGGAAAGCTGTCTGGTTTTTGGAGTGGGGGCCGTTTACTACGAAGATAATGGTCTCGGACGTTGCATCGATCAGGAAGAAGCCTTGCAGATTCTACAGAGGGCTGAACAGGCCGGACTGGTTCTGCAGCCTTCCAATGCCAAGAAAGTAGTGAACATTTGCACCTGTTGCGGTTGCTGCTGCCAGATTTTAAAGAATCTCAAAAGGTTGCCCAAACCTGCCGAGTTTGTAGCGTCCAATCACTACGCCGTAGTTGACCGTGAGGCGTGCACGGGATGTGAGACCTGTTTGGAACGATGCCAGATGGAGGCCATCAAAATGGAGGACGGATCGGCCTCCATAGATGATGATAGATGCATTGGCTGCGGCCTTTGTGTGCCGACCTGTGTCGACCAGGCGATAGCGCTTAAAGTGAAAGCCGCGGACAAGCGCCGCGAACCGCCGCGCCATTTTATGGAAACCTACATGCGTATTGCTCAGGAGCGAATGAAAAAATTGCAGGAGCACTCAGGCAAATGATGCGCCATAGCTGCACTAATTCGGATAAACGTTGCCGGTTTCCAGGATGCACCAACCGTTGCGGGTTTTTCCCAGCAGCAGATTCAGTTGCCAGCCGAGCTTGCAGTGATCGGTAATCTCTTTGGGAACTTTCACTTCCACCAGGTCTGTGGTGGAAGTTCCGGACAGGGAAAGCACTCCTGACTCCATTTCTTCGACGGTGAAATAATCGTCTAACTCAGAAGTCCAGTAACGCGGTGCATGATTCTGGGCATAGTCATACAGCAGCCTCGCCAGGCGTTCTGCGGCGGGCAGCTCGCGGGCGGCTTCGGCGGCTATTCTGCTGCCTTTCATGGCTTGCTCTCTATCGATATATCCGTAATCTTCCAGCCATTTGAGGAACCTCTTGGTCACGGTCCCGGCGGCCTGCAGCAGGGCCTCGGACGCCATTACCTTGCGAATCATGAAGTAATTCAAAAAGTTGGAAAGTGACGACAGTATCTTATCCGGCCCGAAAATGACACAGAATTCCAGATTCTTGTGGAAGTACAGTTTTTCGTACAAAGCCACATCCGAGGAATTATCCAGTTCATGATAGCCGTAGCCATTCAGGCAGTGTCGAAGTAAGTCAATCACTTCTTCGTAATGTCGATAGGTTCGGGGCTTCAGCCGTCTTTGCTGATCCTTTAGGAATCTGGCGAAAACATCTTCAAGGTTGGGGGCCGCTATCGTGGGAAAATGAAGGACATTGCTTCTGCTTTTCATCTGTTTCACCTATACGGTTCTGTACAAATTTTAGACCACTTATATCCGGCTTCCGCATTGCGGGCAATAGTGAAATGAAGGATCGATCGCAGCACCGCATTGCCGACAGCGATTGTCCTCTGTCGGCAAAGAAAATTGTCTCTGGTGAGGCTCCTGTGTTGAGGCGACAGCTCCACAGCGGTCACAAATCAGAACAGGCTGCCCCCGCTTGACCGGAAACAGCGGGATGAAGAACAGGCTGAGATAATAATCCACGCGTTTTAATCGAGCCTGAGCTAATCCACAGGCCGGGCAAAGCCTGGACGCATCGTCGAGCGTTACTGTTTTGGGTTGAACCCCACCGATAAAGAAAAACATTCCAATTTCCTCAACCGCCCGAAAAGGTGCCAATTGCGAAAAGATATTAGCATACTATTGCCAAAATGACTACGAAGTCGTGACCTTGGTGCGGAAGATCATAGAGCCGCTATGTCCCTTTGCGGATATTTTTCAAGATCGAAGATTCGACTTTGCCCTTTTTTCAGGACTAGCGGGACGAGATAGGAATTTTGAAGATATTGGCGGGTCTGTAAGCTTTTTCACGATTTTCTGGGTGGAGCCCAGTATAGAAAGGAATAAAAGATCCAATTTCCGTCAAAAGCTGCCAAAACCTCAGATTTGCCAAGAATATAGGTGTTGTTTTGGGGGCAGCCCTGTCAGTTTGTCTTGCGGCACCATTTTTGCTCTTTAACAGATTTGCGAGCTCCAAGCCAGATCTGAATATCATCTTCGGAGGCACAGATGGGCGCCGACCCCTACAACCCCAAAATCATTCTCCCGCGTGTGTCCGGAATACTGCACCGCACCCGCCTTGTTGAGTATTTGAAACAAAATGCAGAGAAGAAGCTGATCTTAATCCTGGGGCGGGCAGCTCAGGGCAAATCCACCCTGGCAGCAGCCTATACCACCTTCTCAAAAACTCCCTGCGCGTGGATGAATCTAGGCGTTGAGGATTCCAATCCGGTCAACCTCTTCTATCTGCTGGTACAATCTCTTCAGCATGCGTTCCAGGAGATCGACCTCTCGCCGCTCCTGGAATACCCGAGGGTCGGCTTGGGACCGAGAGAGGGAATTTCGCTTTACAGACACTGGTTGAGCTCGATTTTCGACCGTGTCACCTCGCCTGTTCACATCATTCTGGATGGTCTCGATCAGCTTGGACCTGCCTCGTATGGCTTCTTGCGCACGTTAATCGAAGAAACGCCGCCTCATATTCGTTTAATCATGATTTCAAGGATGACGCCTCCGCTTGAACTTCAAAAGATCAAGCTGGATCAAGACATGATCACTATCGACAACGATCAGCTCTCTTTCTCTCTGGATGAAACGAAAGAATTCTTTAAAGAGACGCATAAAATTCCTTTAGGCGATCAAGTAATTCGAGAGATCCATAGGGTCACCGAAGGCTGGGTCGGAGGTCTCACCCTGTTTGCGGTTAGATTGCGGCAACTTTCGATGGATGAGCAGAAGCAGCTTTCACCCGACTCTTACGGGGATAATTTCAGGACAGAAGTGTTTGACTATTTCAAAGAGCAAGTTTTTTCTGCCCAACTTGAAAAGGCGAAAAAGTTACTGATCTACTCCTCAATCCTGGACTTTGTTGAACCCGGACTGGCAAGGGATTTAACAGGAATCGACAACACCGAAGAGATACTCTCGGTGATGTCCAGAAAAAACCTGTTCGTCCAGACCGTCTATAATGAAAAAAGGGGCACACTGTATCGCTATCACCGGCTGTTTAGGGATTTCTTACGGGCCAAATTCGAAACAGCCACCAACGAGACCGAGAGAAGAAATTGGTTTTCCAGGGCCGGCGGATTTTATCAAGAAAGGGGTGAGCTCCGAGATGCCGTGAAATACTACCTTGACCGTATAGGAATTTGCATTTTTTCGCAATGAAATGAATCTGATCATGGTAGAAAGGCAGGTGTACCGGGAGTAGGGGGAGAAGATCGGGGGAATCGACCGCGGCACTTTCCG
>ENA-OSEO01001457-OSEO01001457.1-sediment-metagenome-genome-assembly--contig:-NODE-1457-length-42677-cov-24.393803_pt1 | contig 42677 bp, 39 predicted proteins | sample MGYA00237883_ERZ534232 | MGnify/ENA metagenome assembly ERZ534232 | reverse complement strand
GATCTTAAGCAATATCTCCAACAGCATTATCAGGTCTATCATGGCATGGCTGATCTCTATACTTATTTCATTGAGCGTGGTGTTTCATTACTTAAAAAGTATGGATTGTTTGGATTTATTGTTTCCAACAAATGGATGCGTGCCAACTATGGAACACCTCTCCGAAATTGGATGAAAGAACAGCACATCGAGGAGATAGTCGATTTTGGCGACCTTCCCGTATTCCAAAAAGCTACGACCTACCCTTGTATTCTACTACTCTCAAAGGATTCTGCTCATAACGAATTTGAGGCTATACAAGTGAAAACACTCAGCTTTAACAGCCTCAACGATTACACAACTGAGAATCATTACATTGTCAACAAGGGTGCGCTTGACTCTGGGGGCTGGTCTCTGGTCGATGAATGCACACAAGCTTTGCTGGATAAGTTACGAAAAATTGGGACACCTCTAGGCGAGTATGTGCAAGGAAAAATCTTTCGCGGTATTCTGACGGGTCTCAATGAAGCATTTGTCATAGATGCCAAAAAGCGTGATGCGCTTATTGCTAAAGACCCAAAAAGCGAAGAGCTTATCAAACCGTTCTTACTTGGACGCGACATCAAACGTTATCGGCCTCTAAAAAGCAGTCAATTTCTTATTTTTACTAGAAGAGGTGTTGAGATTAAGAAATATCCGGCAATTGAGCAACACCTGCGGCAATTCAAAGAGCGTTTACTGCCAAAACCACAGGATTGGAAAGACAAAAGTTTGCCGGGAAGAAAGCCTGGCTCTTATCAGTGGTACGAAATCCAAGACACAATCGACTACTATGCTGAGTTTGAAAGACTCAAAATAATTTGGCCGGGTATCAGTAGTGAAGTTTCTGCTTTTGCTTTCGACGAGGCGAGTTACTATGGAAATGACAACAATCAGCTAATTGTCACTAATGATTGCTATCTGTTAGGAATTCTTAATTCGCAAGTAGCTCGTTTTATCTTGATGAACACTTGCGACAAGGTACAAGGTGGGTTCTATCGTTTAAAAATAATTTATGTGGAACGGCTACCTATCCGTACTATTGACTTCTCTAATTCAGCTGACAAAGCACTCCATAGTAAAATGATTAAGCTGGTTAATCAGATGCTTGAACTTCATAAACAACTAGCCGCAGCAAAAACACCAACTGATAAAACTACCATCCAGCGCCAAATCGATGCAACTGACAATCAAATAGATCGGCTGGTATATGAGCTATATGGATTGACTAAGGAAGAGATAAGGATTGCGGAAGGGGATAAATAGAAATGCAAGCATTTGCAAACTACTTATTGTCATTTTTCTTTGGAATAGCAACTGCATGGTTTGCAGGATGGCTTAATAAAAAACGTGATAAGCAAAAACAAATAGAAGAAGGAAAATTCAAAGTGTATATGCTGCTTTTAAGCCTATGGTCAGACTACTTTTGGGTAACAACAGCCGAGATGCACAAGAAACAAACTTCACCCGAGATACTTCAGAGAATAGAATATCGCAAATGGAAAATTGCTGATGAGCTTCGCCTCCTTGATGATTTACCAGAATTAGAAATAATACTCCAATCGCTCTTCTCAAAAGAATTCAAAACGGCAAATGAGAAATACCTACGACTCAATGAAGTAATTAATAGTTTGGGGCAATCTATAAATCCTAGATATACTGCCATTATGAGAAAAATTAGTGACGTAAATATTAAATATCTAGCTGATCCTAATAACAGAATTCCGTAATCCAAACGCATGTAATACGAATTGCTAAGTAAGCATTAACAGAAAACCAGTTTGACTGATATTCTATTTTATCTTAATTATACTTATTTTTAGTAAATTCATAGCAAAATCGGTACTAATAGAATCATGCTGATTACCTTTATAATGGTGATACTAGATCTGCTGTAAAAGAGAATCAATTTCTCTAAGATCTACTTGATTGTGGGAGAAAAACACTCGAAGCCGGTCAATCAAAGCCAGCCAGTTAAGTAAAATGCAGAGAAATCATGCTATTTAGTCCGCTATTTATAAATCCATCGATTTATCCCACTGTTACCATGAAAATCACTTCCAGCTGTTTAAAATATAACGATTTGTTGAAAAGCATCCCATTTTAAGTCACTATATTCATAAAAACAACCGGAATTAATAAGAATATGAAAAATATAAGAAAATATGGAGATGCGCCGTTCAATATAGCGGTTATTCATGGAGGACCTGGTGCTCCGGGCGAAATGGCACCTGTAGCCAAGGAGCTTTCCAAATCATACGGCGTATTGGAGCCACTCCAGACAAAGATGTCTATTGAGGGGCAGCTTCAGGAACTAGAAGATACGTTGGTAAAATATGGTAATCCTCCCATTATTCTGATCGGGTATTCCTGGGGTGCTATGCTTGGCTTTATTTATACAGCTCAAAATCCATCTTTGGTAAAGAAGTTGATACTGATAAGTAGCGGTGTATTCGAAGATAAATATGCGGCCGATATTATGCAAACTAGATTAAACCGTTTGACGGAAAAGGAACAGCAAGAAGTAAATATTCTTTCAGATAAGTTAGATAATCCAAGCCTAAAGGGCAAAAGTGCATTATTTGCCAGACTCGGTGAGATTATCTCAAGGGTTGACTCCTACGATCCTCTACCTAGCGAAAACGAGATTATTGAGTGTCAATACCATATTTATAAAAAGGTTTGGGGCGAAGCAAAAAGCTTAAGAAAAAGCGGGGAACTCGTGAAATTGGGCAAAAAAATAAAAAGCCCGGTAGTGGCGATTCACGGAGATTTTGATTCCCACCCAATTGATGGCGTCAAGATACCATTATCTGATGTTTTAAAAGACTTCAAATTTATTTTATTAGAAAAATGCGGACATCATCCATGGATCGAGCGCAAAGCAAAAGATAAATTCTTTAATATCCTCAAAAAAGAACTATGTTAAATAACCCGGAGAATATAAGATTTCATATCAATATTTTGAGTTCTTATGTGTTTGACCGGTAGTTTTGGGCTGAAAAAGTTGATAATTTAAATATGAGATGTTATTTTGTTTAGGTGGCTTTACACATGGCGCATTCGTCTAGTGGCCTAGGACGCCGCCCTCTCAAGGCGGAGATCGCGGGTTCGACTCCCGCATGCGCCACCCGTTGAGAACAGGCAATAAAGGTTATTTTACAGTTTTTTATGACGTTAAAAAAAGGATTTTGCACTTGTTTTGCACTTGTAAATTTTGCCTACTGGAAAAAGGGGAGGTTTTTATGATTAAGAATAAATGGTTTGTCTGTATGATAGCGTTAATTATGTTAAGTATTTTTCTTTTTGCTTGTAGCTCATCTCAAACAAAGGAAAAAACAGAAGACATTAAGCCAAAAGAAAAAATAGTTAAGAAGAAAATAGAAGAAGATGAGTCACAAAAAGAAGAAAACAAGCGGTACGAAGTTATTCAAACTAAAATAGAACAAAGAGCAGGATTTAAAGAAGGTGAAATGAAGTTCGTTGCTTCTGTTTTGCTACAAGATAAAGCCGACTTGATTGATTCCGCAAAAAAGATTAAAGAACAATTCAAAGATAAGCTTAAGGACCCTGGTGTTGTACAGGTGTTCTTTTTTACTGATGAAGAGGTTGCTAAGAAATACATTAATATGTCTATTGAAGAAAGCATGGATTATGACAAGTATGTTGTCGGCACCTATATCTATGAAAAAGATGGAGCAAACAAACAAAGCACTCTCTATGAAAAAGATAGGGAAGGCACCCTCAAGGTGTTGAAAGAAAAATTCTAACCCCCAACTAAACAAATAGCTCATTTCAATCCTAAGATGTTTTTAGAGGTAGTGAATGACCCCACCTTATATTACCCTATATTTTGGGTGGTTTTACCCCGATCACCTATTGTACATTCCTTTTCTTAATACCATAAACAATAGAGCGAAAATCTATATTAGGGTTATATTCTTCCACTTCTTTAATTAAGCTTTCTCGTAATCCAAGCTTAAGCTCGTCATGAAGAGGAAAGGAGAATGTGTGATTTTTCCCATCATCGAGATACTTTCTGACCTTTACATGACTACCAGTTTGATTGATTTTTTCATAACCAATTTTACAAGCAGCTTTGAGGAAGTTATTGCCGGAGAAAGGATAGCGAGGAGGAGATTGCTTGCCCATCTACCCACAAGCTACTTTTACTCGCTTAAGGTATGCGGGATAAGAGCGAGGAATATTTTCTAGCTGTTCGTCTACACACTCACATGCTATAGCTTCTCTAATATTAGCTAAAACCTCTTCTTTTGTATCTCCCTGAGAGAAAGCATTAACTTCTAAACAACGAGCAGTATAGCCACCCTCCGGGTCTTCTGTAATACAAACAGTAAAGACTCTTCCTGCCATATCTTACTCATCTCCCTTTTTAATAGAATCAAAAGAATATTTCTTTATTGGGTTTCAATATTCCTTTGATTCTCAGTCTCTACGAAGTATATCGGCAATACTAGCATAAATTCTTATCCCCTTGTAGCCTAAGACTAATTTTACACTTTTCTAACAAAATTTGCTACTTTTTTAAAAAAATAGCTAAAAAAGGTTAAAAAACGCTAAAATTTGATATAAAAACAGGCCAAAGCACCAAAGAGGAATAATCAGCCATATCAATACACCTAATGACCTCGCAAAATAGCTTACAACGCAAATGAGCGCGTCTCAATAAATAGGCTGAACTGGTGTTTTTGTTGTTGCTGGTAATTAAAGTACAATAAAAAGAAAAGCCCCGTTGAAGAGGCTTTTCCCTGCAAAAAACAAGAAGGACCTTCTATATTAACGGTCTCCTCGGAGGTGATGAAGGAACCGGAATTTTAAACCTTATTTTTTGTCCTCCAAAAGTCTATCTCTTCTTGACTTACTGGCTTATATTCCGGGTGGTCGAAGGGTAGAAGGTAATCATCAGCCCGCCCGCCAGTCTTGTTGCGTGACACAAAAAGAGGGTATCCGTCTTTATCTTCACCCTCAAGAACTGATTGGTAATCAGGCAATCTATCGCGCTCAATATATACGTCGCTGGAAAAAGGAAAAACAGCAACAGCAGGATAACCTTCATTTAAGGGGATCTTTCCAGAGATAACTTCGGCCCGATACTTTTTAGGTAGGTTTAAAGCAGCCAAGAGTCCATCTAATTGCTTAAAAAGAGCGAGTTTTGCCCTACCGTGTGCCTTCTTATATTTAGAAAAGAGTTGGTCAAATTCCTCAACTTGAGTTGATAAATCACTTTGTTCCATTATTTACCTCCATTTAACAATTTTAGAAGCTTTTCTTCTGCTCTCTGATCCGCTGCTGAAAGTTGAGGGCTAGCGGCGCCTTTTCGCTGAGAAGGCGTTAATCCTAACAGTTTCAGTAGGTCGCTTAACAATTTAGCTGTCTTTGTTAACTCAATAGTTAGAGGGTGCTTTGTCATATACCGCCCGCCTCCCTTGTTTGTGATCTCAACCATTAAACCATCCTTTTCAATCTGAGCTTGCATTCTTGAGTAATGTTCAAAGTTCTCACAGAAAAGGCATAGGATAATTTCATCAGATTTTTGATACTTCGAGCCTAAAAAAGCTCTCATTTTACGATATATCTGGCTCTTCTTTATGTCGTTTTCCATCGGCACCCCTTTCATAGGTTATTTTTTAGTCGAGACATGAAGAGTGGACTGACACCGGTATTCATTAATAATTTTTTTATTTGGAAGCACGGGGGGTATGAACTGCGCTTTTAGCATTTTCCACTTACCGCCTCACAATCAGCGATTGAAACCAGCTTTGCATAAATTCATCAAGTGCTTCTCGGCTATCGCTTTCACTCATTTCAGATTGTATAAAGACAGCATCAGCGAGGTGTCGAACCTTTTCAAATTCAGTCCTAGCCTTATCAAAATCTGCTTGCATCTTTTTTGAGATTGAAAGTTGATGCTTGAATTCTGAATCTGAATAGGCATCGCTGTTTTTAATGATTTTCTCATTTTGACTGATTAAACCGTGGCCAACGGTCTTAAGTCTATCCCGACATTTACAGGCATAAGCAAATTCAGGGTTAATCTTTGTTCTAGGATTACCGGCATAAGAAGCTATAATCCCATCATCAAACCATTCTTGCTTCATGGCCCAAGCTGCGAACTTATCACAATCTTGCTCTTCATCGTATCCGTGGTCGCCCGCTCTCAAACTTAAATGATAGATTTCATGAGCTGAAGTCCGTGCCGTCTCTAAAGGTGAACGGCCCGCAAGTAAATGAATCGTGTGCGCTTCCTTGTCTACATATCCAGCAGCCGTGCCTTCTTCTCCAGTGCTCTCAAACCACTTCACGCGAACGTAAAAGCCTAAATCCAACGTCATGCTACAGAAGGCCACCATTTGTTTCACAGTTTGCAAAGTAGCTATCGGTATTTGTGTCCTATCAACCTCGGTGTAATTATGAGTTTCCATCTTGATCCCTCCATCTTGGTTTTGTATACCCCGACTTAAACATAATTGACGGTAATTGTACCTCTTTGGGCAATTGACTCCTTCGCACTGCAAGACTTAATAGGTCTATCCAGGTGGCCCTTGAAATATTAACCGCTCCTGTCATGTACTCGCCACTGGTGCTCTGATAGAAATTATCCCGAATTAGAAACGTGACCACCATATTTTCTTCGGGCGTCCAGGTCTTCCGATTGAGACATCCTCGCCGGTTGAAGTAATATCTCTTACCAATGATGGCGATTTCGCCACACCCCGCAATTGGTTGCCAGCGAGTCACCCGCCCGATCAGGCGTTTAGTTTTCATCGGCGGCCTCCTGAACTAGCGCTTTTTGGTAACTTCTCCGATCATCGTCATTACCGGATTTTGAAGGAAGTCGATAATTACCCTTCCAAGTGCTCAATTTTGAGCGATGAAAACATTCACCAAAATAATGGCCTTTTTTCTCGCTGCCAAACACCTCGCGGACATATGGCGTGAGCTGCAAATCAACAGCTACATAAACATCAGGAAAGCGTTCGCCATGCATGTAATTGAACTGAACAACATCGCCAACCCGAAGCTTTAAAAGTCGGCGTTCTTGTGCGGTGAAGTGGGAAAAAGAAACCTTGGCAAGGAGATAATCACGTCCGTTGGCGTCGATAATTTGCCCGATTCCAGAGCCAAGTCCGGTCACGACACCTTGACAATCAGTAGGAACAGGTCCAATTCTTTGACCAAGAAAACCCCGCTCTTTTAAATCTTTGATCCACTCCACATCGTCCGATTGAAAGTAGTTACCAGGCCGATAGATTTTGCCTGTTTTGATGTCTGTGAAGCGTTTTTCCACTACGAATTTCTTCGTTTGTTCTTTCAATTTTTTACCTGTTTTTTCCATGTTTTTATCTCCTTTTTGGTTAAAATGGTATGTTTGGGTCCTCAACTTCGACCGCGTCAAATTCATCGATTAACATTTGCTTGGTTTCTTCAAATGTTAATCGATCATCATTTTTAGCTTCTTCTTCAGTTTGTGTATTGTGTACAATCCCTTTATATACAGTTTGTACACTTTCTACAGAATACAGATAAGGATCACCACGCTTGCCGCTTCCAGAGCGCTTGACCTTTGATTCTTGATATAACTTAGAAAGATAGGCTCTAATGCTTCCAGAAGGCATATTCAGCTGTTCGGCAAGCTCTGAGGCTTGTACGGGCTCATAAGTAAGCGATTCTAAAACTTTTGACATATCCTCAGCTCGAAGTATCTCTTTGGCTTCTCCGAGATATTCAGCACTTGAAAGTGTAAGGCTGATTGCCATTGGTTCGACCGGCGCCATTCTACCTTGTATCTCTAGGCTTCCAGGCTCATTCGGGTTTGGGCGCTTCCAGAGCATTATCACATCAGCTGCTGCCCAAAAGTCACCAGTACCGGATAATTTTCCACTCTTGTTTTTGTGATGGATTAGCAGAATAAACCAGCCAGTCTCTGATGCTAGTCTTTGCAGGCCCCGAACAATCAATCCGGCAGTACCTACTTGATTTTCACCTTCGCCTTTGCATTGGAAGGCCCCGCGGAAAGTATCAATCACTAAGAGGCCGTTAGGTGATTGAGCTTGTTTGATTATTTCACTCACAAATTCAGTTGTTAGAACATAGGCCGGTCTATCTAACCAAAAAGCATTTTCTGGTAGAATACCCGCGGCCATAAGCTCACTTCTATAATCTTCTGTCATTTCATAATTTACATACACAACAGGCGCTTTTTGTGTGGGTCTGCCTAAGTGCGGTTCGCCTTGTGCGACTGCTCGGCAAAGATGAATTCCGTAAGTTGACTTTCCCTCTTTAGCCCACCCACCAAGAATACCTAAGCCACTTTGAGGGAGTATTCCCTCCCATAGCCATTCTCTTTCTTCTACAGAATCATTTACTACCTCTAACCAGGGACGAAGCCTTATCTTTTCTTTTTCTGTAGTTTGTGTAGAAGGTGTATTATATAGGGTTGTACACAATACACCGTTTTCAACTAAGACAAGCAAATCCTCTTTGTCATGCCCTTTTTTTAGCCAATCGCTAATATCCTCTTTGTCCTCAAGATTCGGCAAATCAATCACTTTTACAGTCTTTGCAACACCTAAGAGATTGTTTGCTACTTCTTCAGCGTGTTTTTTGCCAGGTTCATCGTTATCCGGTAGGATCGCAACATTGGCACCCTTGAAGTAAGCTGATAGTGAATTTGTCCATTTGCCAGCACCGCCCGAATTTGTACTTGCTGTTAGTCCGATTCTTTTAAGGTTCTCTACGTCTTTTTCACCTTCGCAAATATAAACAGTCACACCGGCTTTAATTGCTTTGAGAATTGCGGGTAAATTATAAGGTACACGCTCGACACCTTGCAGGTTCCAGGTCCAGCCACCGGCGCCGTCTGGTTGCCGTTGCATGAATCTCTTATTTGCGTATCTCACAACCTGATACAGGAGCTTACCGTCTTCATCAACATAGTCATATGTCGCTAATGGTTCATTAGTTGGCCGTTGGCCATTGTCGGAAAAGAGGTCCGAATATTCTAAGCCTAACGCCTTTAAAATGTCCTCCGTTGGGCAACCGGCATGACAATTCAGAAGGATTTTATCATCTTTTTGGCCAATGGATAATGAGGGTTTTTTATCCTCGTGAGCGGGGCAATAACCAAGATAACCGCTTCCGCTTTTTTTCGCTTTTGTCTGTTCGAGGATTGAATCAAGCATCACTTTTTGCCTCTTTGCTGTTGTGAGTTTTTAGTGCAAGCCAATCTTGAATTTGAGAAGAATCAAAACGTAGTCTTTGAGAGATTTTAAGATAAGGAATTTGGCCTTTGTGCGTCATGGAATATATGCTACTAATAGGCATATTCAGGTAGTCGCTTAATTCCTTAACGGTCATTAACCGCTGCATTTTTCCTCACTTTCAAAGATAATGCCATGTTTCTCAAATGCTTTTTTGACTTTAGCCGATGGTTTGTCCCGACCCCTAAGCACGTTGCAAATAAAAGATTTGTGAACTCCGGCTGATTTAGCTATCGCTGTTTGACTAATGCCCTGAAGTAGCATTTGTACTTTGATTTTTCCAACGTCCTGCATTTTTGCTCCTTTAACATTTACTGTACTCACTTTTTATGCTATACTTGTTTTGTTACTAATGTCAATCATAAATGCCTACAGCGAAGAATAAAGTTGTGGGTAAGAGGTAACGCTTTAGCAACAAAGTGAGGTAAATATATGAGTGAGAATCCTTCTGATTATCCTTATTACTTTGCCTGGGAGTTGCCAAAACAAGGCTTCGAATGGCGAACAGACATTAAATCAGAGTCAATTAAAGTAAGTAAAGATAATCCGGTCCTAGTTGAAAAGAGTAATATAAAAAAAGATAAAAAAGGCGGTTTGGTCCTTTTAGCTAGTGAGGTTATACACTATCACCCACTGCATATAAATCCCACGCTTTACAAGGATTTTGTCAAATTGTGGAAGCCAACGAAGGATAAAATACTTGAATTTGCCAATAAATACGGAATGCTTGGAATCGGCCAACAAATAAGCGTAAAAGATGATCCGTTTGCTTCCTTCTTTGCCGGTCCGGTTATCGGTGAAAGTTTTGACGCCTGGAGCAAGGAAATCTCAGAGATGCATGCACTATATATTCTCATAAAGTTTTTTGATGCTGCCGAACCGGAACAAGATGCCTTGCCTTTTATCCAGGAAATAAATAGGAAATTAAGCGAACAGCCGTTTAGACTAGCCTTATACTTTGATAAGAAAAAAGGCAAAACTAAAGGCTTTTACACTCCTACTACTTTGCTTTCGGCTATGTACTTACAGCTCTTTTGGCGTATTACCGGAGAGAAAATGCCTAAGTTCTGCAAGTGCGGTTGTGGCAGGTTTTGGGATTCGGCTAGCAGCTATTCAAACCGTGAATTTTTTGACAAGGCTTGTGAAATGAGATATAGGCGTAAGTCTAAAAAGGGAGATTAAAATGGCAAGAGGGACAATCGGTAAAAGAGGTAATACATATTATATCCGATTTTATGATCTTTCCAGTAAGCAAAGGTGGGAATCAGGCTTTAGGACAAAGAAACAAGCAGAGAGCGCCTTAGCAGAGCGCTTGAGTCAAACAAACATCGGTAGGCATATTCCTAAAGGCGATATTCGAATAAGTGAGCTTGCCAATCGCTGGCTTGAGCTTAAAAAGGCCGTTGTTAGGCCAAAAGTCTACGCTTCGTATAAATCGAATGTAAGGAGATTTATAGATAATTTCGGTGAACTCAAGGTAAAAAATGCTTCACCTGAAGATTTAGAGCAATTTATCGCTTCTCTTAAATTGGCACCTGCTACCATAAATAGGCAAATCACCATCATTAAAGCCATATTTGAGAAGGCAATCGAATGGAATTACTTAAGTGTAAGCCCTGCCAGGTTCTTAAAGAGGCAAAAAGTGACCAGCAAAGAGATTGAAGTCCTTACTATTGAAGAGATGCAAAAACTGGTTGAGAGTGCCGATAAGCGCTACCAGAGCCTTATTTTAACCGCTTGCTATACCGGCATGCGTCTAAGTGAGATTTTAGCTCTTAGGTGGTCTGATTGCGATTTTAACTCTAATACTTTATTTGTGAGGCAAGTCCTGCAAAACGGCAAATTCTTTGAGCCAAAGACTGATACATCAAGGCGTGCTATTGCTATACCGAAATTCTTAGTCGAAGCCTTAAAGGTTCATCAAGCAGAACAAGCTGTAAACTTGAAGGCAAATGAGCATGATCTTGTATTTACAACGATAGACGGCGATCTGATAGATGGTGTTTGGTTTTCTAAGTGTGTTTTTACACCGGCTTTGAAAAGGGCCGGTATCCATAAGGTTAACTTTCACGCTTTAAGACACTCTTACGTTTCTATGCTTCTTGCTCAAGGTGAAAATATCAAATTTATTTCCAAACAAGTTGGACACGCGAGCGCTAAAATGACTCTTGATATTTACACTCATTTGCTACCGGACACTGAAGTAAAAGCCATGCAAAGACTAGAAGAAAACTGCACTCATTTTGCACTTGTAGCGAGCCAAAAAGTGCGTAATGAGACAAAATAGATAAAAAGGAAATATGCCTATATTGCCTGTTAAATCAATAAGTATCAAAGAGTATCAAAAAGCTTAAAAAGCAGCAGGGTACACTCTCAAGGCGGAGATCGCGGGTTCGACTCCCGCATGCGCCACCAACCTAGTATCAATACTTGCAGTTCAGATATCGTTTAGCACCCAAGCAAGCAAATAACGCTTCAATTCCCAATGTTTTAAATTTTAAATAAGTCAAAAACCAACATATCAGAAAAATATTTGGATGGTAGAGATAAATAAATAATGTTGTAATTACTGGTAAAATATAGTAAAATACTCTTAAGCAGTTATTTGGTAAAAAGCAAATCAGCTCATAAGATTAATTCGACGGGCTGATTATTTTTTTTGAGAGTTCTTCTCTTGAGGGGCGAATAGAACCGGGGCATGCTAAGTAAATTAGCCATAGGGAGTGTCCGTGAAACCGGAAAGTATTCGACCCGCACCTACCAATTTAAGTTTTTCTAAGTGGACACATTTATACCTTCCTGGCTCATTAAAAAACCGTAAGACAGAAAATAATAAGAATAGGACTATCTGCAATTATTATGCAGGAGATTAATTAATTGTATGTACGATTAATGGGCTGCTCAATTAAAACAATGTGAGGTTAAATTTATGAAATTAAAAGGAACGAAGAAATCGATTTTTGTAATATCAGTGATTGTTTTTTCTACGATTATCGCATTTTATCTAACTTCCTTAATCAGCAAAGTGCCGGCATTAATAGACCAAGCAGTGCCGGGAACGCCTAAGTCGGATATAGCGGATAATAAGGAATTGCTTAAGGTATTACGCACTGTAGGTAACCCAGAAGAAAACGGCTACCCGCAGTTTCTTAAATTAAAGAGCGAGTTTTATAAACCGGACGGCAAGTATTACGTTACTCCCGAAGTTTATGAAAGCAATATAAAATATTTGGCCGAAAATGGATATTCAACAATTACACTCAAAGATTTCATAAAAGTGGTAAAAAGCGGTCAAAAAGTACCTCCCAAAACCGTACTTCTATATTCCGATACAACGCGTAGTTCCTTTTATGAGTTAGCTTACCCTATATTGAAAAAATACAACTTCACGGCAACTTTGGCTGTAGAAACAAATGTAGTTGATACGCCCGGTCATTTAAGCAAAAAACAGTTGCGTGAATTAGAGGATTACGGAATAGAAATCTCCAGCCATACAATGAGTCACCCCGATTTGACAACCGTAAGTGATGCGCGGTTAAAGAAAGAGGTTGGGGAAAGCAAGAAACTACTTGAGAGTTGGGGAATTGATGTTGAAACATTCGTTTATCCCTATGGTGGATGTAACGATAAGGTTATTCAAGCAGTAAAGGACGCAGGATATATAGGAGCAAGGGCAACAGGCGGTCCGCATCTTACCGACGGTGGTGGATATGCGAGTTATAATGAAGATCTTCTTTATAAGATAAAAGCTGCATTACCGGTAAACACTACTACTTTTGATGAGTTCAAGGAGTATGTGGAAAACAATAAAATTGAGATAGAAGATACTTTTTCAGTTTATAACGAAGTGGGAAACAACTCAAAGATTGGTAGAGTTCACGGTGATGAAGATGACGGTCTTAAAACGGATAGTTATGCTTCTGTTTCCATGGGAGATATCGGAGATGCCATAGCCTTTACGGTATACGCTCCTCAATCAGGTGATTACAACCTTACTTTTAAGGTAAAAACCGGCAATTACGCTATCAAATATGTACCGTTAGAAAATGAAAGATCATACGAGTATTTAATAAACGGACGCAGTTATACAATAGCAAATAGGGGCGTACAGACATCAGGTCCTTTTGAGAATGAGCCAACCACCAAAAACATAATCTGGGGTTACCAGCATATTAATAACATCTGTCTACAAGAAGGCGCTAATACTGTAATAATAAAAGCAATTGCCGATTGGGCTGCAATTGATTGTCTGTCCGTAGAGCCTCTTAATGGAGCACCGGGAATCATCCGCCATACGATTCCTTCACTGGATTACGATGGAATATTCTATGATTATCCAGAAACCGGTGTCCTTTTGGCAATGCACGGATATGAACACCAGAATCCCCGCACCGGGTCTAAAGCGGATGAATTTGATGGATTGTCATATATCGAAACTAAAGAAAAAATTCAGAAATCATCTAAAGCCTTTAATGAAGTCGATCTAAGTCCAACGCTTTATATGTCACATGGAGGAAAGCAGAGCGGAGCACTAACCAAAACATTGGAAAAGAATAAGCTTACCTCATTGGATTTTCCTTTATATGAAGGTACCGGGCATTGGAACAATATGAAATCGTTTGATGATCCGCGATTCGAAAAAGCACTGCTGGAAATAAAGAAGAAGCAACCGCGTGCTGTTTTTGTAAATATTGAGGATTTCAACAAGTATTCAAAGAAGCTGTTGGGAGATTATATTAAAAGCACGGATTTTCCGGTTACCGTGCTGGTTGATGATATCTCGGGACAGACACCCGCCAGCAAGGTTGAATCGCTACTTAATTTGAGAGATAGTCAGAACAAAGAAATGAACCTTATCCTCGGAGTTACTCCAAGGTTTCCGGAGGCAAAGAAAAGCTCCATGATTGCCGGGATTTTTGAAATATCCTGGAGAATATTATTGGCCAGTCTGGTTTTCCTAAATATTCTTTTCTTAAGTTTGGCAACTACGCACAAAGTGCAAAGCAAGAGAAGAAAAAGAAGATTGGTTGCAAGATTGGCTGATGGCGGAGGCTTACCCAAGGTAAGCATTGTTATTCCTATGTATAATGAGGGCGAGTCGGCAAGAAGGGTTATCTATCACGCCTTGAATCAAACATACGCAGGACCGATTGAAATAGTGATTATTGACGACGGATCCAGCGATAATACTTTTAATATCATAAAAGAAGAGGCTTTACAGCATAACAACATAATTGGAATGAGACAAAGAAACAAAGGAAAACCGGCAGCGTTGAACAGTGGCATAAAAGCTGCCACCGGAGAAATAGTGGTTTCCACCGATGGAGACAGTTTTCTGGATAAATATGCTGTTGAGCGGATAGTCGAGGAATTCTTAGATGATCCCGAGGTAGGCGCAGTCGCCGGTTTTGTAAAAGTATCGAATGAAGATGATTCCATACTTACCAGGTTCTCCCAAATAGAATATGTAAAAGAACAAGCACTGTTCCGTGGATGTCAGGGCTTCACCGGCGACGTAGTAATTTGCCCGGGACCGATTTTTGCGGCTCGCAGACAATTGTTAGTTGAAAATCCGTCAAGTGATAGGACAATCGTGGAAGACTGTGAGCAAACAGTTTTAATTCGCAAAGCTGGCTGGAAGGTATTGTTTGCACCTGATGCAATAAGTGAGACCCTAGCCCCGCCACGTATAAAGGATTGGGTAAATCAACGGCGCAGATGGTTTTACGGATATCTTCAGGTATGGCAGCTTATCAAAGACTTTGCGTTAAAGAAACCATGGATGGTCCATTGGTATATTGGTTATCCGTTGATGTTCCTGGTTGTTCTGACATGGTTATTTCATCTTTTTGCAGTAGTAGCTAATCCACAGCCATATTTTGTGATAAGAGTTACCCTGTATATTGCTTTTAGTCTAAGCTTCATTCTGGGGACTTATGTGTATACTATTCTGTTACTGGCACCTTATAGGGTAAAAACACGCACATTACTCTTGGTTATGTTTTATCCATTATATGAAGCGATGGTAATAGGGATGCGATCATATCTTTATATTAAGTATCTATTGAATGACGGTCCGACTATAAAATTTGGACCGCGAACTATTCACGCATTACCGGATCAGTCATTGATAATGGTAGATATGACCTCAGCGGCAGAATCCGATGATGCTCTAGCTGTAGACAATATGAAATTGCTGCTTTATCTAATGGAACAAAACCTGAGCAATGAACAAAGAAGCGGGATTGTCCGTGGCTTAGCAAGTGAAGAAAAAGGCATGCTGAAAAATATGTTGGACAAATGCATTCTTCTGCTTGATCAGGATTTAGACAGAGAACGGAAGAGTAAAGTTATCCAAAGTCTCTCGCATGACGAAAAGATTGCCCTTAAGATAGTACTAGAAGAAGTTCTGGAGAGATCCAGTGCCAATAATAGCCAAGACGATGTTGAAGACATACCGGCAATTGAAGACGATTTTCAACTGCCACAGCTTGATCCGGATCAAATAGCTCTTCTGGTGCAGCAGGAAGTAATTGAGCAAGGATCGACATACGTATAAATCAATCAAGATTGTGATTTTATTCGATTATTATTTTTCCAATTCCCTTTTTCTATAAAAGCCGGTTAACATTAACATGTTTAGATATACACAGTTGGATTTAAAGGCATAGTAAAAGCATTTAAAATTGACTCAAAACATGCTATAATTAGAATTAACAATTGGAAACGGAGGGGTGGCAAAGGAAGAAAATCGAGTGAAAGTAGCATTGAAAATAGTTACCAAGCCAGCTTAGTTTTTAATTCTATTTATAGGCTGGTTTTTTGTTGTAATAATACAGGCAAAAACGAAAAGAATCATCCAAGAATCAGTTAAGTATTTTTGAAAATAATTTAATAAGATACGATTAAATAACAAATATTTACTAAATAAAGCAACCAACTAAGCCACTTTGAACTATTAAGAGTGTATCGGGAAGGGGCCTCTTTTCACACAGTACACCAATGATTTAAATCCTCACAGTAGCTACAGCAGGAAACAACGGAGAGAGATAATATCATAACTCAAGAGAAAAAGCTTAGCTGTTTGTATACGGACCTCAAGGAGAGCTTTTGGCGCAATTCCTGACTGGCTGAGAAAGCTAGATGCATCAGAGAGCAATTTCGCATGCAATTAAAAGGTGTTAGTGCAAAGGAATTCAAAGAACATTATGAAGAGTGAAAAAAGTGGAAAAAATAAAAAGCAAATAATAATTGTTTTGGTCCTTTCTACCATTGTTGCTTTTCTTTTTACTGTTTTGGTGGATAAAGTTCCCTCCCTGCTGGATTCAGTATTAAACACACAATCAAAGGTAAATATTACGGAAAATAAAAATTTGGTCAAAGTACTGAAGAATGGGGTCGGAGTTTCGGGGAAGGAATATACTCAACTTACAAAACTGGCAAGATTACCCTATAGGCCGGAAGATAAATACTACGTAAGTTCTGAAATGTATGAGAGCAATATAAAATATTTGGCTGAAAACGGATATTTGGCTATCACCCTCAAAGAATTTGTTGAAACCGTAAAAGAAGGCAAGCAAGTATCTCCTAAAGCAGTGCTGATCTATTCCGATACCACAAGCAATTGGTTCTATGATATTGCCTATCCTATTTTAAAGAAATATGGATTCACCGCTACAATTGCCGTAGAGACCAATTTGGTAAATACTCCAGGCCATATGAGCTTAACTCAACTGGAAGAATTGGAGGATTACGGAATAGAGATCTCCAGTCATTCGGTAAGCCACCAGGATTTAACAACCCTAGATGGGAAACAACTGAAAAAGGAAGTTGTAGAGAGTAAGCAGATTCTTGAAGATTGGGGATTGGATGTTGAAACCTTCGTTTATCCGTACGGTGCCTGCAACGATAAGGTCATCGAGGCTGTAAAGGACGCAGGATATATCGGTGCTAGATCAGTGGGTGGGCCTTATTTAAGCAATGGCGGAGGATATGCCAGTTACAACAAAGATCTTTTATATGAAATAAAGGCAGGACTGCCTGTAAATACAACTACTTTCAATGATTTCAAGGACTATGTTCTTAATGATAAGACTGAAATTGAGGCTATATGCTCATTGTATGGCGGTGCAGGGAGTAGTACTAGCATACGAAGATTGGTAGGCGAGGATGATGATCTTAAGAATGACAGTTTTGCTTCTATTCCTCTACCGGATAAAGGAAATGCCGTAAGATTGACGGTATATGTCCCTCAAGCCGGAGATTATAATCTAAACTTTAGGGTAAAAACAGGGAGCTACACGAGTGGTAGTGCACCTGATGCGGATGAGAGTGCGTATAGGTATACAGTAGGTGGTTGTACATATACTGTGGCAGACGGAACAGTTGTAACAACCGGTCCATATGAGAATGAATCGACTACAAGGGATATCGTATGGGGATATCAGAATATAAACAACGTACATCTGGAGGAAGGCGCAAATGATATTATTGTTAGTGCTGCTGATAGCTGGGCAATCCTTGATTACCTGACAATTCAACCCTGCAATCAGACTCAGCCGATTAATCCTCAAATAATTCCTTCCATTGACTACGACGGCATATTCGACGGGGATATCCTGACAAATGTTGGTGTAGTGGAAACAGGTGTTTTTCTTGCCATGCACGGTTATGATCATCAAAACCCCAATAGCGGATCTTATGCGGATGAGTTTAAAGGCTTATCTTATGACGATACATCGAAGAGGATAGCAAAATCACAACGGATTTTTAGTGAAATGGGCATGAAGCCCAAGCTTTTTATTCCTCCCGGAGGAAAGACAAACGATTCATTGTATGAAGCGGCCGCTGAAAAAAATCTTTACATATTGGATTGTCCTATATTGGAAGTAACCTGGATGTGGCGTGACATGTCCTCCTTTGATGATCCGCGGTACTTAAAAGCTGCCAAAGAATTGAAAAACAAACAACCGGCCGGGATTTTGCTGCATATGCAGGATTACAACAAATATACGGAAAAGCTTCTTGAGTCCTATCTTAATGATAGGAAGTCGACCGTAATGATAAGAGTAGATGATGTAAATACTCAGACATCCGCTGATGATTTGCAGTCCTTATTGGACTTCAGGCATAGATATGACGATAAAGTCAGTCTGGTTCTGGGTGTTACTCCAAGGTTCTACAAGAAGCAACCAGTGGCGTTTACCGCGCTTTTTCAAGCACTCTGGATACTATTTTTATTCAGTGTGGTTTTTTCAAGGATATTCTTTGCTTGCCTGGCAACCGCCGATCGCTTCAAAGACAGAAAGACGTGGAGAAAAGGGGTAGTTCACCTGGCTAACGGCGGAGGTCTTCCTAAAGTAAGTATTGTAATACCGATGTTCAATGAAGGGGAGATGGCGGTTCAAGCTATTAGATGTGCCCGGAATCAGACTTATCCCGGACCAGTTGAGATTATTGTGATGGATGACGGCTCTCATGATGATACTTTTGAAATTATTAAATCCGAGACTTTAAGACACAACAATATTATCGGTGTTAAACAGGTAAACAGAGGAAAGCCAAGTGCGCTAAATAGTTGTGTTAAGGCTGCGACCGGGGAGATTATCGTTTCTACCGATGGAGACAGTTATATGGACGAACAGGCTGTAGAAAAGATAGTGGAAAGATTCCTGGCCGATCCGGAAGTTGGTGCTGTCGCCGGTTTTATAACTGTGTCCAATGAAGAAGAATCGTGGATTACCAGATTTTCCCAGATAGAGTATGTTGTTGAGCAGATACTGTTCCGCGGATGCCAGAGCTTTACCGGTGATGTGGTTATTTGTCCCGGCGCGATATTCGCAGCTCGTAGGCAGCTTCTGATAGACAATCCGTCCAGTCACAGGACAATTGTGGAAGACTGCGATCAAACCTGCCTGATTCGCGAATCGGGTTGGAAGGTTGTGTTTGCGCCTGATGCAACAAGTGAAACCAAAGCACCGGCTACAATGAAAGGGTGGATAAATCAGCGGCTCAGATGGCTGTATGGCTATTTGCAGGTGTGGCGGTTAATGAGGAAGTTTGCAGTTAAAAAGCCGTGGATGTTTTACGGCTACATGGGATATCCAATGACATTCCTGGTCTTTGTCGCCTTGATTATACCGGTTGTTTTTATGGTATTATATCCTGCGCCAAATCTGTTAAGAGACCTATCTATATATACATCTTTCGGTATTGCATTTACACTGGGAGTTTATCTATACAGTATTTTTGTGTTAGCGCCCAAGGGCTTAAAAAAGAGCACATTGCCATGGTTATTGCTGTTTCCCTTGTACGAGATGATGGTAATGGTTATGCGGGCGTACTTATATATTGCTTATATTAGGGGAGACGGTCCTACGATGAAGTACGGTCCCCGTACTATTCACGCATTGCCTGATAGGTCGGTGGCAATAGAGGACAGGACTTTAGAAATAAGTTCAGAAGAAGTTATGACCGGAGCGGGCAAGGACATACTGCTTCACTTGATTGAGCGAGATTTAAATAAAGATCAGAGAAGCGGAGCCATTCGCGCAATGGAAGATACCGAAAAGGACACCATAAAGAAACTACTGAACCTGTTGATCCCTCTGCTTGGCGGTGAATTAAGTTGTGAGCAAAAGCGGGAAATAATTTGCAGTCTTTCCTATGCTGAGAAGCTGACCCTGAAGATGGTACTGGAGGAGACCTTAAGTAAATCCGGCCATATTGCCGATTCAATGCAAGAAGATACTCCGGAACCGCTGGAAGATGATCTCTCGGTAGAAAGACAAAAAGAAATTGAAAAAACTATCGGATTAGATATAACATCATGATGTTATTCTTCCCATTCTTAAGATTATAATGTTTTATCTGCAAGAACCTGCCTACCCAAAAGATTCTTTGGTGTCTGAGCTTTTGCTATTATCTAAGCCTATTGTAAATAGTTGTTAATATATTAGGATAGTCTATTTAAAGGTATAATAATTATAAGCTGATCGATTTAATGGCTTGTTAACAACCAATAGATACGAGACGAGGCCGCGATCAAAAATCGTATTTAATTAAAGGAGATCCATGATGATTAAATCGGTAAAGTGGATCTTAATCATATTGATAGCAACTGCAATGACCCTGGTTCTTCGAGATAATCCCGGGGATAATAACCCTAGAAAAATTTGGTTTTCGGGTTATGAGTGGGAAGTTCGACCATACAGCGATACCTTAGCGGGCCCGGGACCGAATTATTTTTCGGGTAATAAAGATGATGTGTGGGTTGACGGGAAAGGTCAACTGCACTTAAAAATCATTAAAAAAGACGGAAGATGGTATTGTAGCGAGGTTATGACTAAAGCGACGTTGGGATATGGGAGATATATATTTCAAACTAAAGGAGATCCTAATAAATTAGATAAGAATGTAGTTGTGGGATTGTTTACATGGGACAAAGATTCAAAATATTACCATAGGGAGATTGACATAGAATTTGCAAAATGGGGACAGGATGAAGCAGAGAATGCTCAATACACAGTTCAACCTTGGCAGGAGCAAGGGAATATAAAGAGATTTATTATTGGTACAGGCAGTGAAGACACTACACATGTTTTTGAATGGAATAAGGAGTATATTTTTTTTCAGAGTTTCAAAGGTCATAGTCTGTCGCCTTCATCAAAAGACAGTATTATAGAATCCTGGAGGTATACCGGCAGCAATATTCCTCCACCGGGTAATGAGAAAGTGCTAATAGATTTTTGGTTAAATGAAGGCAATCCTCCAACCGATGGAAAAGATGCTGAAATCGTAATAAAGGCATTTAGATTTCAGAAAATGGACGATAGTTAGAGTTTATATGTACATTAATAATGCTGTTTGTTAAACCCCGCAGCGATTGCTTGTCATAATTAGGATTAATTCTTTGTCTAAACCCCTGTATCGGGATATTCCAAAACCGGTTTTTACCGGAAAATACATGGAAATATGTATAATGCTTTAAAATGGTATATTTGTATGATTATTAGCAAATGCAGATAAAGCAATGCATTTTTTAGTTGAGAATATCCATTTCAGCTGTTACACTATTGAAGCAGGGTTATCGGGTAATGCTATAAAGAAAGAGGGTGAGTGCTATATTACGCGTTTTTCGGGGTTATAGGTCAAGTTTTGAAGATGATGAACTTGTTTCTTCACTGAGACGTTTGAGGGAGAACGAGCAAGAGCAAGAAGAAAAGCCCAGTTCTGTTGAGGAAGTGGATTTTTCCAATTTATTACGAGATATTGAGGACTTGATCGGTGCAAAGAAGAAAAAGGAAGCACTGATGGCGCTTGTGGCGGCTCGTTTGAGAATGAATGATCTAAATATTTCCCAACGGTCAAGGGAGAGATTCGAAGGGGATTTTGCACGAATACGAGCGGAAATAGATGCTATATAGAATAATGATTTAATAAGTGTGCGAATAATAAAGTAGTGTGATTTCTCTCAAGCTTCACGGAGGCGATGATGCAAGGTCAAGACGGTAGTGTTAGATCAATAATGACTACAGATATAGTAACCGTCCTACCTAATACGCCAATTGTTGAAGTTTCAAGAATCATGCTACAAAAACATATTCGGTGTGTTCTGGTTTGTGATGAGGACCGCAATCTGAAAGGGATTATAACTGATAGTGATTTAGTATTCGGAACAGCGGGAAAGGGGCAAAAAGGTCTTGAGTTATCAGTTTCAGAGATGATGACTGAGGACCCGGCTTCCATAGGCCCAAATGCTGATATTTATGAAGCTGTTGCTGTTATGAGTGAGAAAAGTTGCCGGCGGGTACCTGTTGTTAAAGACGGTAGAGTTATTGGGATAATCTCCATAAGAGACGTAATTAGGAGCATACTAAAGAATATGGGAAGCCGGAAGATCGGTTAGACAAAGCTACTTATGTAGGTAATGATTGCCTTGCGGGACTTGTACCCGCTTTTATTATGTAGAGAATATATAAAAAAAGAAAACCCATGGTAGATTGTCATATTTTGACATTAATAACCTACTATGCTATGCTCTTGGATTGAATGTTAGGCAAATCACGGAGGGGATGAAAATCCGCCGTAAAATACTTTTAACCATAGGTCAAAGCCTTTTAATCATAGCTCTGGTCCTACCTTCCATAGCGAATGCCGCTTCTCTTGGTAGCAAGAGAGAAGAAGCAAAGCGCGTCAAAAATCAGGTTGACTCACTTAGTAAAAGCCTTAATCAAATTACCGCTAGTTATAATGCTGCGTCTACGAAGTTAGAAAATATTCGTGCAAGCCTGGCTAAAAACGAAGCGGAGTTAGCTGATGCTCAAAAAGAGCTGGAAAAAGATCAGGCGATAATGAATGATCGAGTGAAAAACATTTATCGGTGCGGAAATGTTCAGTTTTTGGAGGTTGTTTTAGGATCGAAGAATGTGCTTGAGTTCTTGGTAAGAACTGATCTACTAACAAAAATTGGGAATCAGGATTCTGCTCTTTTAGAGCAAATCAAAGAGAAAAAACAAAAGATTGAAGAGACAAGAGAACAACTTGCGGCTCAAAAAGAGGAACAGCAAAAAGTAGTGGCACAGCTGAAAAACGAACAGAAACAAATGGAAGCAAATTTTGCCAAGCAAAAATCTCTCCTGGCCGGAGTTGAAGGTGAAGTATCGAAGCTGGAAGCCGAGGAAAAAGCATCACAACAAAGAAAGCTATTGGCAAGTAGATCAGGTTCATCCAGTTCCCGGTCAATTTCCATAAACGGTTTTGTATTTCCCTGCGGAAACCCCCATAGCTTTAGTAATGATTGGGGTGCTCCTCGTGTAGGTCATCGTCATCAAGGTTGTGATATTATGGCTCCAAAGGGAACTCCGGCAATTGCTTGCGTGAGTGGAACAGTGCGGACAAGCGAAGGCAGCCGGCAAGGGCATGCAATCTGGCTTAACGGTGATGATGGTAATAGCTATTTTTATGCTCATCTAAGCGGGTATGCGGTTACCGGTGGTCATGTAAGTGCCGGGCAGACTATTGGGTATGTCGGAAATACGGGTAATGCAAGTGGTGGCGCATGTCATATTCACTTCGAGATTCATCCAGGTGGCGGCGGTGCAATTAATCCTTACCCGATCTTAAAAGCTGCCGATTAAATTCTAACCGTTCTATTTTTTAACTTCTGATTTGTATTTCCCTCTTATTATTTATATATTGCCTATTTCCCTACTTGCAATTCATTCTGAAATTATATGGGTATTAAGAATAGTAAAAATAGCTAAGTCTCTTTGCTTTGTTATTAAAAAGTTTTATGTTCGTAACCCGATTGCAAGATATCCTCAAAATATTGGGTGCGATCAGAGCTTATAACTTCTCTTAATTTCCACATTTAACCGATTTGGTTTATAATACGGTTACAACAAGATAGACGCTGGGGGAGCCCGTATAGCGGGCTGAGAGTGTAGGTTTAACCTACAGACCCTTGGAACCTGATTCGGAAAAGGTCGTTAGGCCTTTCTTTCTGGATAATTCCAGCGGAGGGAAGCAATTTATTAGCTAATGCTCATCTTCCGGAGCATTTTTTTATTTTCAAGTCAGGAGGAGAAAACATTGAAATCATCGGAGAGTTTAAATGAGATTTTTGCAAAGGATCTGGAGGAGATAAGGCAAAAGAAACCACTTATTCATCACATAACAAACTTTGTTGTGATGAACGAGACGGCAAATATTACCTTGTGCTTAGGTGCTCTTCCGGTTATGGCTCATGCAAAAGAGGAAGTTGAAGAGATGGTCTCGGTTGCGGGAGCATTGCTGTTAAACATTGGAACCCTAACACCGGAATTGGTGGAATCAATGATAGTGGCAGCCCAAAAAGCAAATGAGCTAAATATACCAGTTATTCTGGATCCGGTTGGCGCGGGCGCAACGGGTCTTAGAACCGATAGTGCCCGGCGAATCATAAATGAAACAAAGGTTTCTATTATTAGAGGCAATGGCGCTGAAATATCGATTCTTGCGGGGACCGGAGGAGAGATAAGAGGCGTAGAGTCTATTAATAGCGGAGAAAATATGACGGAGGTTGCTAAGAAATATGCAGCAAAAGAGCAATGTGTTATAACCATAACCGGGAAGGAAGATATTGTTAGTGATGGAGAGAGGGTCGCGGTGATTAAAAATGGGCATCCCATGCTGGCTACGGTAACCGGAACCGGTTGTATGTCCAGTACGATTGTTGCAGGATTCGCAGCAGTACAGGAAGATAAATTCCTGGGTGCCATTGGTGGACTGGTAGCTTTTGGTTTAGCCGGAGAGAAAGCGGCGGAAAATTCAGGAAATAATCCCGGGACTTTTCATGTTTGTCTATATGATAGATTAGCTGCCTTAACATGCAATGATATAATTGCCGGCGCAAAGGTGGAGATTGTTTAGTATATATTCTGGTTGTGGGAGAAGTTGTGATGGTTAACTATAATCTATGTGTTATTACTGCTGAAGTGCCTGATATGGGCAGGACGGCGATTACTATTGCCAAAGAAGCCATCCTGGGCGGTGCGACTATTATTCAGCTGCGAGAAAAGAATGCCGATTCACGAGAATTCTTAAATATTGCGAAGCTTCTACTGAATCTTACAAAAAAGGCAAAAATACCGCTAATCATTAATGATCGCGTTGATATTGCCTTGGCTGCTAATGCGGATGGTGTGCACCTAGGCCAGGAGGACATGCCAATAGCCGAAGCTCGAAGGATAGTTGGCAAGAACAAGATTATTGGCATTTCAGCAACTGATCTCAAAGAAGCAATTAAGGCTGAAGAGCAGGGAGCGGATTATTTGGGAGTAGGCCCGGTTTTCCCGACACCGAGCAAGGAAGATGCAACCGAGCCAATGGGAATAGAGGGATTAATAGAGGTAAGGGAATATGTGAAAATTCCCCTAGTGGCAATTGGTGGTATTAACAGGGAAAACATCGACAAAGTTATTCAAGCGGGAGCTAATGGAATTGCCGTAATTTCAGCTGTCGCGTTAGCTCCGGATATAAGAGAAGCCACGAGGGAGCTGGCTTTAAAAGTGGACGGGCGCGTTACAAGAGGAAGTAGTAATATGTGTACAGGGAATCTTAAGGAGTAAAAATGGGATTAATGGAGAGGATAAAAGCGGGGGGAATACCGGAAGAAGTTGTGGTAGTTGCCGGGAAGGAGCAGATGGAAATAGAAAAGCTGCTTAATAAAATAATCTCCGGAGTCGCTGTTATACCCAAGAACAAGGTTCATCAAATTTCTCCGGTTGGTGTTGGCGAGGGTTTAAGAATAAAGGTTAATGCTAACTTAGGAACTGCGGAGGATTATGCTGATCCGGAAGAAGAATTGGAAAAATTATCTGTGGCAATTGAAGCGGGTGCTGATGCAGTAATGGATTTAAGTACCGGTGGAGATTTAAATCGGACAAGAAAAGCTATACTTGAAAATTCAACTGTTCCGGTTGGCACTGTCCCGATATATCAAGCTGCCATTGAATCCAAAGAAAAATACGGCAACATAGTTCAAATGACCGCGGATGATATTTTTGAGGCAATTAAACGACATGCCGCAGATGGAGTTGATTTTTTAACCGTCCATTGCGGTGTCAATCTGAAGGCTCTTAAAGCACTGGAATCCTCCGGGAGGATCACAAACGTGGTAAGCAGGGGAGGGGCTTTTCTTCTGGGCTGGATGCTGCATAATCAAAAAGAGAATCCACTTTATGATCAATTTGACAGATTGCTTGATATAGCCAAAGAATATGACCTTACTTTAAGTCTGGGCGACGGAATGCGTCCCGGTTGTCTGGCCGATGCCAGTGATAGCGCTCAATTTCAGGAGTTAATTACTTTGGGGGAATTAGTGGATGCAGCGCGAAGTGAGGATGTGCAGGTAATGGTAGAAGGACCGGGTCACGTACCTTTTGATCAAATAGAAGCAAATGTGAAAATGGAAAAGTCTATATGCAAAGGGGCACCATTTTACGTACTGGGGCCACTAGTAACGGATGTAGCCCCTGGCTATGATCATATTTCTTGTGCCATCGGTGCGACTTATGCAGGAGTTAGTGGTGCTGATTTTATATGCTATGTAACTCCCCGCGAGCATCTTGGACTACCAACTGCCGGGGATGTAAGAGATGGAGTGATTGCCGCTAGAATTGCGGCGCACGCAGCGGATGTAGTAAAAGGTATACCGGGTGCGAAAGAATGGGATCTGGAGATGGCAAAAGCAAGAAGAGAGCTTGACTGGGAAAGGCAAATAACTTTGGCTATAGATTCAAAAAAGGCGGATAAAGCCTATAAGGAACGAAAAAAGACGGAAGGGGACGTCTGTACCATGTGCGGAGAATTTTGTGCTTTAAAGCTGGTATCCGAATATTTAAGTTCATCTGATACAGGGACTTGTTGATTGAAAAAAGGACAAAGTTTGCGGGTAAAAGATTTAGGAGAAATCGGTCTGATTAAAAGGATCGAGAAATTGCTAAGCTGCTCCGATCCTGATGTCAAGATTGGAATAGGGGACGATGCTGCAGTGGTTAAGCCGAAAAGCAATCTACTGCAGGTTATGACCACTGATATTTTAGTTGAGAATGTCCATTTTAAACAAGATACTCATACTCCGTTTGAAATCGGATATAAATCTATTGTGGTAAATGTGAGTGATATAGCCGCTATGGCAGGGATCCCCCGATTTGCTTTAATGGCAATTGGTATTGATCCGGATACAACCATTGATTTTATTGAGGATTTTTACAAGGGAGCCCGGAACGCAGCCAATGAATATGGCTTGCATATTGTAGGGGGAGATACCACAAGGTCACCAATATTTACGGTTAGCGTGTCCTTGGTAGGCCAGGTGGAACCGGAAGCACTAAGATGTAGGAACGAGGCTATAATCGGAGACAAAATTGCTGTTACCGGTAAACTAGGAGGATCTGCCGCCGGTTTATATTTATTATCTCATGTTGCTAAAACAAAGAAGATGACTTATGCTGATAAACTTAAAAAAGCTCATCTTAGACCGGTTGCCAGGATAAATGAAGCAAGAATTGCGGCTCGGGAAGGTGCAAATGCAATGGAAGATATCAGTGACGGCCTGGCAAGCGAAATACCGCACATATGCGAGTGCAGCAACGTAGGAGCGCAGATTGATATCTCATCGATACCGGTTGCTCCGGGAGTCAGGGAAGTTGCCCGATTGATGAACAAGGACGCTGAAGATCTTTTTTTATGCGGCGGAGAGGATTTTGAATTGGTTTTTACAGCGCCAAAAGAATGTATCGAACGGATTAAAAAGAGTGTACAGAAACAATCGGGGACGGAAGTAACAGTGATAGGGGAGATAGTCGAAGCGAAAGAAGGAATTTCCCTGGTCCTGTCGGAAAGAAAAACAAGGAATCTTTCAAAGTACGGCTTTGAACATTTTTAATTGTAAGGTATATTTAATGTTCATTGAAATAATTTTACTGTAAAATCTAATGAGATTCTTATTATAGAAGAGTATGGGAGAGGTGCAATATGGATATAAAACGTGCTCTGGCTATCGGAGGTTCGGATCCTAGCGGAGGTGCCGGGATCGAGGTAGATATTTGTTCAATGTCGGAGATTGGAGTATTCCCCTTTTTTGCTCTAACTGCGGTTACCGCACAGAACAGTAAAAGGGTCGACTATATCGATACAATTAAGCCGGAAGTCGTTTTGCGTCAAATAGAATCCGTTCTATCGGATAACGATATTTCTTCTGTTAAGATAGGAATGCTGGGTTCAAGGGTAAACACGGAAGCAATTGCCAGCTACTTTGAAGAGCATGGCGTAAATAATTTGGTAGTTGATCCGATCGTAGTTGCTTCTGATGGGACCGAACTTCTGGGAACCACTGCTTTTTCAATATTAAAAATCCGGCTGTTTCCTTTGGCTACTTTGGTAACTCCGAATTTGGCTGAAGCGGAACGTCTGGCCGGATTTGGCATTAGTACCTTGGATGACATGAAGCGAGCGTGCAAAGCGATTCACATCTTCGGATCAAAATGGGTTTTAATCAAAGGTGGTCATCTAAGAGGAGATGAATGTATAGACATCTTATATGATGGTGAGAAATTTCATCAATTTAGCAGCAAGAAGATTAGTAGTGACGATGTTCGGGGAACAGGGTGTGTTTACGCGTCAGCCTTGGCAGCTTGTTTGGCAAAAGGTGAAGAAGTTCCGTATGCTTGTGAAAAGGCTAAGAGATACGTTACCAATAAGATAAGGCACGCACATAAACTGGGACAAGGATCGCTTCAAACACTTCCGATGGGATTAATTGAGAAGTTTAGCTAAACCGCACAGTCGATGAATAAGCTTAGTAGGCTCTTACTACCTTGTTTGATTTGATACACTGGGTGCATACGTTAATAGTCTTAGGGGATCCATCAACCACAGCGCGGATCTTTTGAATATTTACATTCCATCGTCTTGGTGTACGACGATGAGAGTGGCTAACTCTCTTTCCGAATATGGGCTTTTTTCCGCAAATATCGCATACTTTTGCCATTCCAAGAAACTCCTTTGTACTAATCAAACAATATCGTTACGAAAATTGACAATAATTATAGAAAAACGCACCTAAACAGGATAGCATCATTTTATTTTTTTTACAACTAATTGATTGAAAGTGGTGAACAGGTAGTAAAAAAGCCATAAAGATACATAACCCGGAAACAAAAGCAATGCTCAACTATCGGGATTGGTTATTTTAAACCGCTGTAAAAAGATAATGTGATTTTAGGGGATACTGTAGGAGGTATTAAGCTCAGCGTATTCAACTTCCGGCAAATTTTGGTAGATTTGAACCATCTCGGTTGCCGGTGTACCGTCAGAAATTCTCAGATGATAAAGACCGATTTGCTCCACTATGCTTATAGTTGCCGTATGATATGTGCTATTTATTGAATTAATTCTTTCTCTGCTGACACCATCTTTAAATTTAACTAATAATTCGCCCTCTTTGTAATCGGGAGCAGCTTCGGAATTTCCCGGATTAATTGTAGGAAGGCTCTGTGACGATGATCCACCGGATGTAGCTGAATTGGAGGCCGAACTACTGCCGGATGTATTAGTTGCGGTTTTGCCATTGCTCGATGAATCTGATTGGGCGTCAGAAGACCCAGTAGAGTTAATTTGCATAGGGCTGTTCAATACAAGCGGGTTTTCGGATTTAGTTGCGTCTGGTTTGGATGTGCCGATTGACGGTTCATGATTTCTTTGACCGGCAATTGTAGCCCGCTCCGAATTTTCTTCAACGGTACATGCCAAATTACGGGCATTAACCATGCTAATAAAGAAAAATAGAATTAAGGAAATGGCAAGCGTGGCCAGCAAGGTAAACCGGAAGGATCTTAAGGACCAAAGTTTTTTCACTAATTTCACCTCATAAAAAGGTCTGGCCCCTCCCTCTTTTTGAAAGATAAAGCCAGCTTAGTTAAAAATCAGCCGGATTAACTTAGAATGATCAGAATATACTAACAATATAATTTTACCGTTAAATGGGTATGAAAGTCAATAATTATAGCAAGTATTGATGAAAGTTATTCGACTGCTAAATATTGTTTTAGTGGTTAACAACAGCTGAGGATGATTGATAAATGTTTGAAAACAATATTGAACAAAAAAGGGTAACGTTGCTTACCGTGATTAATTTTTACAGAGCGATAACTGTGTTATAATGCTGCCAAATGTGAAGGAAATTCGATGCAATTCGTTGAAAAAGTTACTTCTACTTATATAGGGAATGTAGGCGTTGAGAAAAGGGGAAAAAGAAAGGCTTGGTGTAAAGAATGGGTAATCAAAATCAACTAGGGACTGTAAAAATCTCAAATGATGTTTTGGCTAAGATAGCAGGATTTGCAGCATTAGAATGCTACGGTATTGCCGGTATGGCAAGTCCGGGCCTACAAGCGGGTGTTGCGCAGCTACTGTCACGTGATAAGTTACAAAAGGGAGTTAAGATCAGGTCACAAAACAATGAAGTTGAAGTAGAGCTTAATGTTGTTGTTGAGTTTGAAATAAATATGGCAGAAGTTGCCAACAATCTAATGAGCAAAGTTAAATATGTTTTAGAGAAAACAACTGGGGTACAGGTAAAGCATGTTGATGTTCATGTCCAGGGAGTTAAGCTGAGAAAGGACTAATCTCTGCTGCAGAGAGGCATTTTCTATGATACCTTCAATTTCAGGCTCGGATATTCCAAGACTAGTGGAAGTAAGCTTACGGGCTTTAAAAAATCAGCAGAATGAAATAAATAAATTAAATGTTTTTCCTGTACCTGATGGAGATACAGGTACAAATCTTGTTCTTACCATGCAGGCAATGTCCGAAGAAATCGCTAAGAGCTCCGATAAGTCTATGGGTGGGCTGGCAAAAGCTCTGACTTTCGGTGCGCTTATGGGAGCGCGAGGCAATGCAGGGGTTATTTTGTCCCAGATTATACGGGGAATGTGCGAAACCATTGATTCAAATGATGCTGTAAGCTCATCAGATTTAGTTGAAGCTATGCAGAATGCGGTAAAGGTAGCTTACCAAGCAGTTCGTAAGCCGGTTGAAGGAACAATGCTAACTGTTATAAAGGATGCTACGACAGCGGCTTTAAGTATCCAAAAACAAAATTTGGATATAGACGTATTCTTGGAAAAAGTGTTAAGTGAGGCAAGACATTCTCTGGAGAGAACACCTGATTTGCTGCCGGTTTTAAAGGAAGCAGGTGTTGTTGATGCCGGTGGTTACGGATTAGTAGTAATTGGAGAAGGATTATTAGCTGCCCTTAAGGGGCAGGAACTGCAAAAAACCCATATTGATTTTGTTCCGAGTGTTGGTGAAGGTGAAGAGATCAATTTGGAGTTTAAGTATTGCACCGAATTTCTTTTAAGAGGTGATGATCTTAACGCTGAGGAATTACAACAAGAGCTTGAACTCTGGGGGGATTCGGTCATGGTGGTCGGCTCCGGTGAATTATCGAGAGTACATGTTCACAGCAATCATCCGGGAAAAATATTGGAAATTGCTGTTGATCTCGGAAGTCTTTCAAATGTTCGGGTAAATAATATGGAAGAGCAAGCTGAAGAAAGATCAAGAATGCTCTCAACGGCTGCTAAAAAAGAAACAGGGATTGTCGCAGTTGCTTCGGGTGGTGGGGTAAAAAAGATACTTGCCAGTCTGGGGGTAGATAAGATTGTTGATGGTGGGCAAGGAATGAATCCAAGTACGGCGGAAATCCTGGAAGCAGTTGAAGAGAGTTCTGCCGATAGAGTTCTTATTCTTCCAAATAATAAAAATATAACACTAGCTGCACAAACAGCGGTTAAAGAAAGCAAGAAAGAGGCAGCGGTTGTGCAGAGTCAATCAATTATTGAAGCTTTTTCAGCTCTTCTTGCCTATGATCCGCAAGAATCGATAAAGGCGAACCTGGAAGCAATGGAAGAAGCGGCATCGGGCGTAAAAACCGGTGAAATTACTCTTGCTGTTCGTGATTCAAAATCAAAGGTAGGGAAAATAAAGAAAGATGATTATATCGGTCTTTTTGATCATGAAATAAAGGTTGTTAGTAAGTCTTTGAGGGCGACAGCAAAAGCACTTGTTGATGCAATGTTGGATGAGGATGATGAGACAATTACTCTGCTTTCCGGAGCAGATGTTTCAATAAAGGAAGCGGAGGATACAAAGAAAGCAATATCTAAGAAATATCCTGATTTGGAGATAGAGCTTCATGCGGGAGGACAACCTCTATATCATTTATTAATCGGGCTGGAATAAATTAAAGCAAGTAGGACAAAAATCAGAGTTTTTAGCATGCTAATTTGAAGCTTGGGTGGTCAACTGCGCGAAGGGAGAGATGATGGAAAAAATTGCAATTGTAACTGACAGCACGGCTGATTTACCTCTCTCTTATTATGAGGAGCATAATGTAGAAATGGTACCTCTTATAGTGAGATTTGGTGAAGAGGCCTTTAAGGATTGGGTTGACCTTGGTCCCAAGAAGTTCTATAAGAGGATGAGGGGAACGGATGTTTTACCAAAAACATCCCAACCGTCTGTTGCGGAGTTCACAGAGGTCTATGAGAAAGTAGCGACAGAAGCGGAAAGAATAGTGTCAATTCATCTTTCTTCTGAATTAAGCGGAACTGTTCAAGCGGCTGAGATGGCCAGTGAAATGGTAGATATTCCGGTTAAAGTAATTGATGCCAAAATGGCTTCTTTGGGTACGGGTTTAATAGTCAACGCAGCGGTAAAAGCAAGAGAAGCCGGTTTATCGGCAGAAGAAGTTATAGAAACAGCCGAAAGGGCAACAAAAAAAATCAAGATAGTGTTTATGGTCGGAACTTTAAAATATCTGCATTTGGGCGGACGTATTGGTAAAGCTCAAGCGCTGGTTGGTTCTATGCTGAGCATAAAACCCATCCTAACTCTCGAGGACGGCATTGTGGTTCCCTATAAGAAGGTAAAAGGGATCAAAAAGGCTTATGCCGAGATGAAACAATTCTTTTTAGATAACTTAACGGGTCAAGGTGATCTTCATATCGGTTTTGCTCATGCCGATTGTCCGGAAGGGCTTCAAAAATTAAAGGAGACAATAGAGGGTGAAACTGCAAAAGCTGCTTCAGTAATGGAATCGGAGATTGGCTGTGTCATTGGAACATATGTGGGACCAGATTCTTTTGCCGTTGTTTTTTATGAAGATTGATTAGGGAAAAAGTACATGGTTGAAACAGTTGAAAATAAAACACAAAGTAGTTGTATTTCTGGAATTGGTAAAGTTCTGGAATTGGAAAAAAAGTTGGGTAGCCGTAATAATTCGGTAATTGGTGGTTTCTCAAGTCACATTGACGGATTGCTCAATAAATATGGATATTTCAAAAAAGAAGGTTTTCTTCCGGGTAATGAGGGTTTTGTTTCCTCCTATAGCAAGCTGCCGAATTCAAAAAGAACCCGGTTGAACAATGAGCTGGTGAACTTACTTAAAATAGACAAATTGTCATTCTTTGAGATTGATAGCCCAAAACAAGATACCGCCCATAATCAAGTTGCTCTTCGGTCTGATGTAAGATATCAAAAATTTATTGGCTCCGCTACTGCTGCAAAGCTAAAACGCCTAAAGATAGAGAAAATATCTGATTTGCTCTACCATTTTCCTCATCGTTATCTTGATACAAGTTCACTTAAAAATATTGTGGAACTAAAAGAGGGAGAAGAAGCAACAGTAATCGGATTGGTAAAAGATATTAGAAAGCATAGAAGCAAACGTGGAGTGAAAATTCTAAATATCGGGATATACGACGGGACAGCCTATCTTTACGGGGTGTGGTTCAACCAGGATTACATTGCCGATACCCTTAGCGAAGGCGTGAAAGTGGCTTTTAGCGGTAAAGTTAATTATCGATATGGGCAACTTCAGATTGAAAACCCCTTTTATGATGTCATTGATGACCAAACGGACGTTAATGAAGATACAGTTCATACAAATAGAATTATTCCCTTTCATCCTGCTACACAGAATCTTTCTCCCGGAAGAATGCGAAGGATTATTAAATATCTTGTGGATACAAAAACAAGGCTACCTGATCCTCTACCTACGGCATTAAGGATTAAATCAAGATATTTATCGAGGTCACTTAGCCTGAAGGAAATACATTTCCCTACAAATAATAATTTTTACAGGAGAGCTCGAGCCCGCCTTATATTTGAAGAATTGTTTTTGATACAAGTAGGCCTGGCCATTAAGAAAAAGCGGTTTGAAAAAGAAATGAAAGGAATCCAACATAAAATAAACAACACGCTCTTAGGCAAGTTTTACTCTTCTCTGCCTTTTAAGCTGACTGTTGATCAAAAACGGGTAATTGCGGAAATACAAGAAGATATGGCATGCAAAAAGCCAATGAATCGCTTATTGCAAGGTGAGGTTGGTTCGGGAAAAACAATCGTCGCCTTGGCTACTCTTTTAACCACTGTAGAAAATGGCTTTCAAGGAGCTATTATGGCTCCCACGGAAGTGCTTGCCGAACAACACTATAAGAAAATACGAAGTTTTATTGAAAATCTTGATCTTAATGTAGCTTTGCTTAAGGGAAGTCTTAAAACTAAAGAGAAAGCTGAGATTCAGGAAAAAATAAAGACAGGGGAAATAGATATTCTTATCGGGACCCATACTCTCGTACAGGAAAGTGTTGTTTTTAAGAATCTGGGAGCTGCGGTGATCGATGAGCAGCATAGATTTGGAGTAAATCAAAGAGTAAACCTAAAAGAAAAGGGTATTTGTCCTGATGTTTTGGTAATGACGGCAACTCCGATTCCAAGAACACTGGCACTTACTCTTTATGGCGATTTAGACGTATCGATGATAAAAGAGCTTCCTTTGGGGCGCAAGTTGGATGATCATGTGAAAACCTATGTATGCGATTGTAATCACCGCGAGAGTGCTTATAAGAGAATACGGAGCGAGATTGCTAAGGGAAGGCAAGCGTATATCGTATGTCCGCTGATTGAAGAATCGGATAAGCTTGAAGTAAAGGCGGTAACCGAAGAGACAGAAAGATTGAAGAACGACGTATTTCCGGATCTCAAGGTAGAGCTTATTCATGGGAAATTGAAATCTGCGGAAAAAGAAGAAGTAATGAATATGTTTGAAAAAGGGCTAATAGATATACTGATTTCAACTACGGTAATTGAGGTAGGCATCGATGTACCGAACGCGTCGGTAATGTTAATAGAAGATGCAGATAGATTTGGATTATCCCAACTACATCAGTTAAGAGGAAGGATCGGGCGGGGAACACATAGGTCGTATTGCATTCTGTTTGCCGATCCGAATACCGATGAAGGCAAGGCAAGGATGGAAGCAATTATAAATGTGTCGGACGGATTTCAATTGGCCGAGGTCGACCTGGAAATACGTGGTGAGGGACAGATATTCGGGGCTAGACAATCAGGCATGCCCGATCTAAGACTGGCCAGGTTAACACGAGATATGAATACTTTAATTGATGCTAGAAGAAAGGCGTTTGAGTTGGTGGAAAATGATCCTTCATTGGTTTGCGCTGAGCATAAATTGTTATTGTTTATGGTAAAGGAGCAATTTGCCGATCGGCTTGATTGGCTCTTTCATAGTTAGCAAAGGATATAATAGATAGTATTATCAACTGTTTTAAGTAAAACAAAGCTTGAGAGCCGTTTTCTGTTCATGTAGGTAAAACCTGAGAGTAAGGATTTTGGATAGAGGCTATGCGAGTTATTGCGGGGATTGCCAAGGGACACAAATTATCAGTACCACCCGGTCAGCATATTCGTCCTACTGCTGATAGAGCAAAAGAGGCTCTATTTAGTGTTTTGGGCAGAAGAGTGCTTGAAAGCAAGGTTCTTGATCTTTTTGCCGGTTCCGGAGCACTTGGAATCGAAGCTTTAAGTAGGGGGGCAATCAGCTGCGTTTTTGTTGATAACAGCAGAAAGTCAATCCAGGCTATTAGTAAGAACCTGGAAAAAACCAAATTTCAGGCAGAAGCGGAAATTATTCAAGGCTATGTAGTAAGTGTTTTGGAGCAGCTTGTTAATAGAGGTGAACAGTTTGATTTGATTTTTCTAGACCCTCCTTATAAAATTAAGCTTACTGATCTTAAAATGATTCTTGAAAGGTTAAGCAGGGAAGGGCTAATTAATCGCGACGGGATTGTGGTAATTGAGCATTCCTCAAAAGTTGATTTAATAGGCATTGACTGGTTAGTTAAACAATCAACCAAGCAATACGGGGATACTTGTTTGACTTTTTATTCCCTGGTCTGAGCAGGTATTTGGGGTAGAAAGAGGTTATATGACAACAGCTATTTGTCCGGGAAGTTTTGATCCGATTACCTTAGGACATATAGATATAATAAAAAGAGCAAGTTGTTTATATGATAGGGTAATCATTGGTGTAGCGAAATATCCGCCTAAGAAGCCTTTATTTTCAGCAGAAGATAGGTTAAGATTTGTCGAGGCCGTTATTTCCGAAAAAGAGGGGGTAACCGCCGAGATTTTTGATAGTTTGCTTGTTGGGTTTGCAAGAAAACATAAAGCGAATACAATTATTAGGGGATTACGGGCGATTTCTGATTTTGAGCACGAGTTTCAAATGGCTCAATTGAATAGAAAATTGGACTCTGAGATAGAAACTATTTTTATGATGGCCAGCCCGGAGTACGGGTATCTTAGCTCTAGCGCGGTGAAGGAGATTGCAGAATATGGTGGCTGTATTGAAAGCATGGTCCCCATTGTAGCCGAAGAAGCTCTAGCTAAGGTTTATTCTAAGCGAGGGGAAGGAGGTCGTTAGATGGATATAATGGCTTTGATTGATAAATTAGAAGATCTTATTGCCACAGGAAAGAAGGTTCCTCTTACAAATTCCGTAGTAGTCAATGAAAAAGAACTATATGACATTATTGACGAAGTGAGGGCTACTTTGCCTGATGAATTGAAGCAAGCAAGATGGATAGTTAAAGAACGGCAGGAAATGGTTGAAGAAGCCGAAAAAGAATCGAACAGACTGATTGAGGAAGCAAGAGAAAAGGCAAATGCACTTGCAGCGGAAACAGAGGTAGTTAAGCGTGCTGAAAAGCAGGCAGCAGATATATTAGATGCAGCGAGGGCTCGTGAGAGAGAGATCAGGCTGGGTGCTGAAGATTATGCGGATGAGATGTTGGCAAATCTTGAAGTAAATTTGGGCAAATTGTTAACAGCCGTGCAGCGTGGCCGGGATCGTTTGCAGGGAAAGATTGAGCCAAGAAGCTAAGTATTCCAGGTTATATTTGCAGTTAAACTTCATAATACTGCTAAAAAAGCGGAGTGTTTACTTATTGACTATGCGTTAAGTTCTTGTGGTATTTTAAAAGCAAGGACTTTTATTGTTTCTGGTATAGGTCTTTGAAATGAGGAAAATTGGATCCGCTTATTGTTGACATATCAGAATTGTATAAATCAGTTGGATCGGAAATAAGGGTCAAGAAAGAAATTGAACCGGCATTGTTGAAGGAAAGAAGAGTGGAGCTGGATTTTACCGGGCCGGTAGAAATAGATGTTGTGCTTGAAAATGTTGGGGAAGAGATCCTGGCGGAAGGGCGAGTGAAAGGTCAGCTGCAGCTGGAATGCGATCGATGTCTGTGCGCATATAAAGCTGACTTTTACCTGGATATAAAAGAGAGCTTTTGTATTCCGGGCCGGTGTGAAAACGGAGGAGAAGCATTTGAGATCAGAGAAAATAAAATCGATCTCTTTGCTCTTATAAACCAGGGATTAATGCTTTGGCTTCCGATTAAACAGGTCTGCCGCGTCAATTGTAAGGGACTTTGTCCCAGGTGCGGCAAAAATCTCAATGAAGACAGCTGTAATTGTATGGAAGAAAAGATTGATCCCAGAATGCAAGTATTAAAGGATTATTTTGATAAGTAGGGTAAAAGATAACCAGGCTTGTCAGTCAAGGAGGTGTTGCAGTGGCTGTTCCGAAGAGAAAAACTTCAAAAGCGAAAAGAAACCAAAGGCGCGCACATTGGAAAACAAGTGCTCCAAATCTGTCCGAATGTCCCCAGTGCCACCAGCCCAAATTACCACACCGAGTATGTCCTCATTGTGGTTATTATAATGGTGAAAAGATTGTTGATATTAAATAGTTCGTAATTATTACCGGCGCTTATTGGATGAGGTAATGCTAGAAGAACTTTTCTGTCCAAATTCCGTTGCAGTAATCGGTGCATCTCGAGAGAAACAAAAAGTTGGAAGCCAGGTTTTTCAAAATATCATCAGATCTGGCTTTGAAGGAGACTGCTATCCCATAAATCCAAATGCTTCAGAGATTGATGGTAAAAAATGTTACCCGTCAATAGGAGAGGTTCCTAATAAAGTTGAACTGGCTATTATTGCTGTACCCTGCAAATTGGTGCCAAAACTTGTATCAGATTGCGGAAAAAAAGGGGTAAAATATTTAATTGTACTTACAGCGGGTTTTAGAGAAAGCGGGATTGAGGGTGCGCGCCTGGAAAGCAAGATCCTCAAAGCTGTAAGAGAATATAATATGCGTCTAGTTGGTCCGAATTGTCTTGGCGTCATTGATACCTCCTGCCATTTAAATGCGACTTTTGCCCGAAGCATGCCCATGAAAGGCAATATTGCCTTCATGTCTCAATCAGGAGCTCTCTGTACTTCGATTTTAGATTGGTCAAAAGAAGAAAAAGTGGGATTTTCCCGGTTTGTCAGCCTGGGAAATAAAACCGATTTAAATGAAACCGATTTCTTTAAATCATTTGCCGCTGATTCTAAAACCAAAGTTATTGCCGCATATTTAGAGGGCGTTGATAATGGCGTTGAATTCATGAGATTGGCAAAAAAGATATCTAAACATAAGCCGATCTTAGTTATTAAAGCCGGAACCACCGGCGCCGGTGCCAGAGCTGTTTCTTCTCACACCGGAGCTCTAGCAGGATCGGACTCCACCTATAACGCCGCCTTTCGTCAAAGTGGAATTATCAGGGCTGAATCAATAGAAGACTTGTTTGATTACGCAAATTGTTTTGCCAATCAACCATTGCCAAGAGGTAATCATGTGGCCGTTTTAACCAATGCGGGCGGTCCCGGAATTATGGCAACAGATGCATGTGAAAGAAAAGGCGTCCCTTTAGCTGATTTTGAAAGAAAAACCATCAACTTTCTTCAGACAACATTGACTGATGCATCAAATGTTTATAATCCAGTCGATATTCGTGGGGACGCGTTAGCCAGGGATTATGAACTAGCCGCTAAAGCATTACTCCAGGACAAAAATGTAAACGTATTAATCGTAATTCTTACACCTCAAGCTGTAACCGAGATTGAGAAAACCGCCAAAGCGATAGTAAATGTTTCAAAGGAGTCAAATAAGTCCATTATTGCTTGTTTTATGGGAAAAGCGGATATTTCAAAAGGGGTAGATATTTTAAAAGAAAATGGGATTCCGCAGTATTATTTCCCGGAAAGAGCTGTGTCTTCTCTTGCGGCCATGCTTGAATATCAACGATTAAAGAATAAAAAACAGGAAAATGTTTACCGGTTTGAAGTGGATAAGAAAAGAGTACAGGGTATTCTTAAGCAAGCGGCAATAGCCGAACATGCAGTTACAGGTGTTGAGGCAAAGAAGATTGTGAAGGCGTATGGTATTAGTGTCACGAAATCGGGCGAAGCAACAGATCTTGACGGAGCTTGCAAAATCGCTACTGAAATAGGGTATCCGGTTGCTTTAAAGATCGCTTCATCGCAGATTCTACATAAAACGGATATTGGCGGCGTAAAATTGGGAATTAGGAATGAAAGAGAACTACGTGAGGCCTACGAAGGGATCTATCGCAATACACGAAAATATATTACCAAGAAGAAAGACTGGAATGTAAGTATTGATAAGATGGTTGAAGGTCTTTTAGAGGTGATTATCGGAGCAAGCAGAGACCCCCAATTCGGACCGGTTGTTATGTTTGGTCTAGGCGGGATATTTGTAGAAGCGCTTAAAGACGTGGTTTTTCGAATTGCGCCTATATCGAAGAGTGAAGCTATTGATATGGTAAGAGAAATTCGCGCTTATCCTGTATTGAGGGGAATAAGAGGTAAAAAAGGTGTCGATATCGATTCAATTGCAGATACAATTATGAGGATTTCTCAGTTAGCATTGGACTTTCCTGAAATTTCGGAGATTGATATAAATCCGCTGAAAGTTTTTCAAAAGGGGAGCACAGCGGTTGATGTAAGGATACTATTGGGAGTGTGAGATATGAGAACACTATATGTAGTTTCTACGGAATCGTTTTCCGGTAAAAGCGGAATAATTCTCAGCTTGGGTTTAAGGTTCAAAGAGCAGCAGCTTCGAGTCGGATACATGAAGCCCTTAAGCACTTTGCCGGTAAAAATTGAGGAAGTGTTGGTTGACGAAGATGCTTATTCTACATGGAAGAGCCTTAATTGCAATTACTCTCTTGAACATGTTTCTCCAATTGTTTTAAGCTCCCAATTTGTAAAGGATTCAGTAAGGACGCCAAAGACACAGCGGATTGCTCTGATAAAGGAATCATTTAAGGAGATATCAAAACAAAAGGATATTGTTTTGGTTGAGGGAGCCGCTGATTTGCGGCAAGGAAGATTTCTTGAAATGTCTGTTTCTCAGGTCACAAAGCTTTTGGATGCAAAAACACTTCTTATTGCAAAAGCCCAATCCGATTTTGTTGTCGATGAGATAATGGCAGCTAAGGATAGTCTGGGGCAAAGCTTATTGGGAGTTATTCTTAATACGGTACCTCAAAACTTTATTCGATCTCTGGAAGAGCTAATTTTACCAATTATTGAAAACGAAGGTATTAAGGTTTTTGGCGTTATACTTGAGGATAGAGTGCTCCAAGCAGTTACTGTTAGCGAGATAGCGGAACATTTAGGTGGTGAGGTTCTTTGTGCTCAAGAAAAAATAGAGGAATTGGTAGAAGAATTTATGGTTGGGGCAATGTCTCAAGAGCATGCCTTGCGTTATTTCAGAAGAAAGCAAAACAAAGCAGTTATAACCGGCGGTGATAGACCGGATATACAATTGGCTGCCCTGGAAACTGCTACTAAGTGTATTATTCTAACAGGAAATTTTCGACCGAGTCCCATCGTGTTGGCAAGAGCGGAAGGGTTGGGAGTACCAATGATCTTAGCGGATGTGGATACTTATAGTGCTGTTGATAGGATGGAAGAATTAATCGGACGTATTGATTTGCATGAAAAAAGAAAAATCGACCAGATGAAAAAGCTATTAGATAAGCATGTAGACATCAAAGAACTATACAAAGAGTTAGGTTTGAAGTATAAATAGTATGTTTATATTAACGCATGGGTGATTGCTCAGGTTATTAATAAGTTTCTACTTTCTCGATAGTCCTGTCCTTGTATTGGCTGTTTCTTCTGATGCATTAAGCCCTATGTCGCAATAATTTACTTCAATACGGAATCTTGCGAATGTGTAGAAACTTTGTTATTTATTCTTTTATTATTTAACAATATAATCATAAGTTACCAAGGAGGCTGGTTTGAGTCAGGCAGTAACTGTTGCTCTGGACGCAATGGGCGGGGATTATGCTCCTTCTGAAATAATCAAAGGTGCTGTTTTAGCAAGCTCTTTGGAATCTGATATTAATATAATGCTTGTTGGCCGGAAAGAAGTGCTAAAGGATGAACTGGCAAAACTGGGAGATAACTTTACCGGTATTCAGATTAAGGATGCGTCTGAAGTAGTTGATATGAACGACAGTGCTTCTTGGTCGGTAAGAAGAAAAAGCAACTCTTCGATTACTGTATGTGCGAAACTGGTTAAGGAAAAATACGCAAATGCTCTGGTCTCTGCGGGAAATACTGGAGCTGTTACCAGCGCCGCATTGATAATTTTGGGTAGATTACCCGGCGTCTCGAGGCCTGCAATAGGGATTACGGTCCCTTCGGAGAAAAAGCCGGTTTTTATTCTTGATGCGGGAGCAACGGTTGACTGTAAGCCAAAAAATCTGATGCAGTTTGCTAAAATGGCACGCATTTATACAGAGAGGGTTATGGGTGCGGACAATCCTTCAATCGGTTTATTATCTGTGGGGGAAGAAGAAGGCAAAGGAAACAAACTGACGCTAGAGTCATTTAAGCTATTAGAGAAGGCAAATCTTAATTTTGTAGGTAATGTAGAAGGCGGGGATGTTCCGTCAGGAAAAACTGATATAGTGGTATGCGACGGTTTTACCGGAAATGTTGTTTTAAAGCTGATGGAAGGAGTGGCAGGCCTTCTATTCAGTGAAATAAAAAGAGTTATGCAGACGTCGTTTGCCGCCAAAGCAGCGGGAGCGATCTTAAAACCAAGTCTTTTAGAGCTGAAGAAGAGTCTGGATTACGAGGAGTATGGCGGTGCTCCGTTGCTGGGTGTGGATGGTGTCTGCATTATTTGCCACGGAAGCTCGAAAGAAAAAGCCATAGGAAACGCCGTAAAGGTTGCCGCAAAAACTGTACGCGAACGTGTTGTTGAAGAAATAAAAGAAGAGATTGCTAAGGAGGAAGAAGATTAATCCGGAAATGATACAAGTTGGAATTATAGGGATGGGCTCTTATGTCCCAGAGCGGATCTTAACTAATCAAGACTTGGAACAAATGGTTGACACAAGCGATGAGTGGATAAAAACAAGAACGGGAATTACGGAACGAAGGTTGGCTGATGATGGTGAAACAACGTCAGATCTGGCATATGAGGCAAGCAAAAGGGCTTTGAATGACGCAGGCCTTAAAGCCAAGGATATCGACCTGATAATTGTTGCTACCGCTTCTCCGGATATGATTTTTCCATCGACATCCTGTATCCTG
>ENA-OSEO01001454-OSEO01001454.1-sediment-metagenome-genome-assembly--contig:-NODE-1454-length-42704-cov-5.821334_pt1 | contig 42704 bp, 41 predicted proteins | sample MGYA00237883_ERZ534232 | MGnify/ENA metagenome assembly ERZ534232 | reverse complement strand
ACGGATGGGTTGCCCTTCGATACCTCAGGGCAAACGGCTGCAGAGCGACACGATCACGCTAATCCGCGATGAGCCCAAAAATTGAGGCCTGTGCCGGCAAAACTTTTGCGTGACATCGGTCGTGTAAATTGTTATAGGCGACTTGCCTCAGCTGATATCGTCGAGAGCGGCCAACAGGCACCAACATGGGATGGATAATGCAATTTTCGCCGAGAGGTTACAGATAATTTTCACATCAGGAGGAATCGATGGGCTCAAAAACTCAAAAAACGGAAAAAATAAGAGCGCGTAAACATCGTGCCAATAAAGACAACCTCAAGAAAAGAGAGAAACAATTGCGAGAGAATTTGGAAATACTGCAAAAGATCGTTCAGGAAAAATAGTATTTGAAGTTCCTGACGCTCGGGATCGTCCCCGGATCTACCAATACAATTGTTCGACCCACCTGGAGTAGGGCGGTGTGTGTTTTCCGTCCTACCCTCCCCCCGAATGCCCCACGGTTTGTGAAAGCGTGTGAGCCTCCTGCCTCCCCAAAATGTTGGGCACGGCATGCCGCAGTCATTAAAAGGTTTTATCTACCTGGACAGCTTGATTGGACCGGCTCCCGGCCGGCATTCGGCATCTTTATCGGCCTCGAAACGGCAATTTAGTGCAGTCGGCATTTACTAATCTTCCAGAATTTCCACTACCTTCACCAGATTGGTCGTTCCAGCAACCCCCAAAGGGACACCAGCCGTAACGATCAGCAGGTCGCCGGACTTGGCCAAGCCATGCCGCAGCGCCCACGATTTCGCCTTCTCGAACATCTGATCCGTGTCTTCGAACAGGTCGATCTTAATTGGTATCACTCCCCATGACAAAGCGAGCTGCCGTTGGGTTTCGAGGCTCGAAGTCAAGCCTGCAACAGGGCACGGAGGGCGAAAGCGGGCAACCAGGCGCGCCGTGCTGCCCGATGAGGTGGTGGCAATGATGGCCGCCGGTTCCAGATCCAGAGCCAGTCTGTAGGCGGCGCGGCCAATAGCTGCTGCGGTCTTGGGTAAAAGCTTGGGAAGCGATTGATCCATCAAAGCGGAGTCGGTCATGTAAGGTTCCGTTGCACGCGCTACCCGGTCCAATATCATTACGGCTTCTCTGGGATATGATCCGATGGCGGTTTCGTCGGAGAGCATCAAAGCATCGGTTCCATCAAGGATCGCGTTGGCGACATCGGCGGCTTCCGCACGGGTGGGGCGCGGGTTTTCCATCATGGATCGAAGCATCTGAGTGGCTGTGATGACCGGCTTGCCCGCCTGGCGGGCGACCTCGATGATTCTTTTTTGAATCATGGGCACCTCCTCCAATGGCATTTCGACCCCTAAATCTCCACGGGCGACCATGACCCCGTCTACCTTGGCAAGGATTGCTTCGAGCCGCTGCACCGCCTGGGGTTTTTCAATTTTTGCGATGATCAGAGGACGCTGTGCGACCTGACGGAGCATTTCAAGAACCGGGTCGATGTCTTCTGCTGTCCTGACAAAAGAGAGACCAACGAAATCAACTTTTTCTTCCAAGCCGAGCTTGAGATCGTCGCGATCCTTATCTGTAAATGCCGGTATGCGAAGATCGCTTGACGGCAGATTGATACCTTTGTGAGACTGAATGGCTCCGCCGACCAAAACCTCGCACTCGACCTGTGTGAGCTGCTTGCGCTTTACGGTAAGCTCTACGGTTCCGTCTGCCAGTAAAATGCGATCGCCAACGGCCACATCTTCCAACAGATACGAATAATTGACCGGGATGGCGTCCGAGTCCGAGCTTTGAGCAGAGATGAGTGCCACGTTCTCGCCCGTTTGGAGCTCACGCTCCGGGGGAGAAAGGGTGCCAAGACGGATTTTGGGTCCCCCCAAATCCTGCAGAATGCCAACTTCTTTCCCCATTTCAGCCGAGAGGCGGCGGAGCGTTTGAATGGACCGACGATGAGTTGCATGATCCCCGTGGGAGAAGTTTAGCCGGGCTACGTCCATGCCCGCTTCCATCAGCTCTTTGAGCCGCTCGGGGGAACTGCTGGCGGGCCCTATGGTGCAGACGATTTTAGTCTGGCGCCTTTTCGAGTAGGACTTCATAACGCTCCTTTACAGGATGATGGTGTCATTGTGCCGGTCGGTTGTTCGGTTGCTCGCAGCACGCTGAACCATAATGTCTAATCGATCAGCAGGCAAATCATGTCCATCACGTTGGTACGAGTGGGGCCGGTTTTGAACAGATGGCCGATTCGATCGAACAGGCTGTATGAATCGTTTTGCGACAGGTAAACGAGTGGATCCATGCCTGCGCGGCGAGCGTTATCACACGTAAGGCCGTCGGCGAAAGCTCCGGCGGCATCGGTCGGCCCGTCGGAACCGTCCGTGCCGGCGCTTAGCAAAGCGATCCGGTCCCAGCCATCGAGTGCAATGGCAGCTGCAAGAGCCAGTTCCTGGCTGCGGCCTCCTTTGCCGGCGCCGCCCACGATTACCGTCGTTTCCCCGCCGGCCACAACACAGGCAGGCGGCGAAATGGGAATGCCGGAATTACGAATCTCTTTCGCCACAGCAGCAAAAACCTTAGCCACTTCCCTGGCCTCTCCTTCAATTCTCGATGAAAGGATCAGGGCTCTATAGCCCGTCGCAACGGCTTCTTCACTCGCAGCAAGCAGTGCAGCCCGGTTGTTGCCCACTATCAAATTTTGCACGCCGGAAAAAATCGGATCTCCGGACTTCGCCGTTTCCGACCGGCGGCCGGCGACTCCGTCTTCTAAAACCTCTCGTACTTCTACCGGCAGTCTCTCTGCCAGAGCATATTTTTCCATGATACGCAGGCAGTCCCGATAGGTGCTCTGATCCGGAACGGTCGGGCCGGAGGCTACGACGTCCAATCGATCGTCGATCACATCGGATAAGATCAAAGCGACAACGGTGGCCGGTGAAGCAGCCCTGGCCAGACCTCCGCCTTTAACTCGCGACAGATGTTTGCGAACGGCGTTGATTTCATCTATGGTCGCTCCGCACTGGAGCAGCAAACGAGTGGTCTCCTGCTTTTGGGCCAGACTTATAGAGGCTACGGGGGCCGGCAGAAGAGCGCTTGCGCCGCCGGAAAAAGCGCAAATCACCAGATCTTCGAAAGAGCAATGTTGCAGCTCCTGTAAAATCCGCTCTGTTCCATGAAGACCAGCGTTGTCAGGGATGGGGTGGCCCGCTTCGATCACCTCTGTTTTACGCAAGTGAATGCCATGTCCGTACTTGACGATGATGCACCCTGCCGTTAGAGAGTCTCCCAGCAATTCCTCCAGGGCCTTTGCCATTGGGGCGGCGCCTTTTCCAGCGCCTATCAGGATGATTTTCTTGAAATTGTTGAGGTCGTATGACCGATCGCCAACGCGCAACCGGCTGCCTGTCCGTCGGACGAGCTTCCTAACGGCCTTTTCAGGATCGACGGCACTCAATCCGGCCCGAAAGATCTTTTCAAGAGTCGTACGTTGTCGTATCTCCATGCTGTATCCTCAATTCCGACGCGGCCGGGCCGGAGCCAGGCAAGAGGGACCCGGAGGGCGGTCGGGCACTGTTCAATTCCTCTCCCACGGCCCCGTGGGGGGATACGGAGACGCGGTGATCCGGTGACGCGGGGACACGCTGAAACACTAATCCATCACACGCTCCAACGCAGGAGGTTCCCTCGCAGGAGCGCGGGAACCAGGTATCTTGTTGTTCACCGTTCACTGCTCATCGTTCACTGCAAAAAAGGCCCTGTCCGATACGAACATCTTGCCGGGATTAAGGATGTTGAGGGGATCCAATGCCTTCTTTATCTTCAACATGGCCTCGTATGCTCCGGGTTGCACTTCCCAGCCAAAGAAGGGCGATTTGGTTATCCCTATGCCGTGTTCGCCGGAAAGAGTCCCCCCCAGGGCGAGTACGGTTCTAAACAGCTCTTCAACCGCCATTTCGGCCCGGCTGAGCTCGTCGGCGCTCTTCCTGTCGAGCATGATGTTTGTATGGATGTTGCCGTCGCCGGCGTGGCCGAAATTCACAATGGTCAACCGGTATTTTTCCGCCAGAACGCCGATAGCCCTGATCAACGCCGGGATCTGAGTGCGAGGCACGGTCACATCTTCATTGATCTTGCCCGGTTTTATCTGCCCGAGCGCCGGTGAGATCGCCCGTCGGGCTTGCCAGAGGCGCTCCCGGTCCGTTTCTGTGCGGGCGACTTCGATTTCGGATGATCCGGATTTTCGGCAAATCGCTTCGATGCTGGAAATGTCCTCATCTACCAGAGCTGCTCGCCCGTCCACCTCAATCAAAAGCAAAGCTTCCGCGTCAATCGGCAAGCCAAGATGCAGATAATTTTCTACTGCCCTTATGCTTGCCTGATCCATGAGCTCGATGGTGGAGGGAATGATGCGCCGTTTGAGAATCTCACACACAGTTCGAGCAGCATCTTCGAGCACCGGAAAAACCGCTATCATGGTGCGAGCAGTTTCGGGTGCAGGAATCAGCCGAACAGTAATTTCGGTGAATATGCCAAGGGTGCCTTCGGAACCCACCAGCAAGCGGGTAAGGTCGTATCCAACCACTCCTTTTGCAGTTCGCGTTCCGGTTCGAATAATGGCACCCGTGGGCAAAACCGCTTCCAGGCCAAGCACGTAATCCCTGGTTACTCCATACTTGACCGCTCGTGGTCCGCCCGCGCACATGGCCACATTGCCGCCGAGGGTCGAGAACTGAAGGCTGGCGGGATCCGGCGGGTAAAACAAGCCACATTCCAGTGTTTTTTTCTGCAGCTGCGCGGTGACAACTCCAGGCTGTGCGACCGCGAGCATGTTATCCGCATCAATTTCCATTATCCGATTGAGTCGGTTGAGCGATAGAACCATGCCGCCAATGCCTGGGATGGCCGCCCCCACCATGCCGCTGCCGGCCCCCCTCGGATATACGGCGAGCCGCTCACGGTTGGCTAACTTGATTAGTTCGGCCACTTCATGGACGCCGCCCGGAAATGCCACGCAGTCGGGGCTGCCCTTAAGCCTGCTGGCATCGTATCCGTAGCTGCAAAGATCTTCCTCCTCAAGGAGGAGGTTCTCTTCACCCACAATGCGAGTGATTTGCCGCAAAGGAAGCTTCCTTTTGCCCATTATGGCCAGCTCTACCTGTCGTCAAACACAGTTATTACCAAAATGATCCTTCATACAGTTCATCGGCTGTGCTAAATTATAGTGCCATGTCGTGGGTTGCGCAATAAATAGCCCACCGATTGCGTTTCGCAAAGCAGTTCGGCTATCCGCTGCGGGTGAGATTGACCTGACCAGGTCTGAGGGAGGCAATGAAGCAAGGAATTCCCGAAGGAATAAGACGCGTTTTGGTCGTGGATGACGAGGAGGGAGCAAGAGAATCTCTCGAGCTCGTATTGGAAGACCGCTATGAAGTGGAAACCGCCGAAGATGGGTTTAGTGCTCTTGAGAAGCTCCAACGAGCTTCCTTTGAAGTGGTGCTGCTCGATGTCAACATGCCAAAGCTCAATGGTATCGAGGTGCTCAAGCGTATCAAGGAGTATGATGAATCCATTGATGTGATAATGGTCTCTGCTGCCGATCGAGCCCACGAAGCTACAGCTTCCATGAAGTGCGGGGCTTACGATTATATCACCAAGCCTTTTGAAGCCGAAGAAATTCTTGCTACCGTGCAACGAGCCATAGACAAGCGCTCCTTGGAGCTGGAAGTACGCTACTTGCGCTCAGAAATTGCCTTCCGCTTTGGCAATAGTGAAATTGTCAGTCAGTCCAGAGGGATGCAGGGAGTATTTCAACTGATCGAGAAAGTCGCCGGTACTTCCAGCAGTGTCTTGATCACCGGCGAAAGCGGAACGGGTAAGGAACTGGTGGCGCGGGCTATTCATGCCAAAAGCCTGCGGGCGAGCAAATCCTTCGTGACCATCAATTGTGCCGCCATTCCGCATGAATTGATTGAGAGCGAACTGTTCGGGCACGAAAAAGGGGCTTTCACTGGAGCTCATTCCAGAACCGTGGGCAAGTTTGAATTTGCCAACGGGGGGAGCATATTTTTGGATGAGATTTCAAGCCTCAAGCTCGAGCTTCAAGCGAAGTTGCTGAGGGTTTTACAGGAGCGGGAGTTTACCCGGGTAGGCAGTCATCAGAACATCAAGGTTGATGTTCGCATTATTGCCGCAACTAATACGCGCCTCGAAGAGATGGTTAAGGCCAAAGAGTTTCGAAGCGATCTTTACTTTCGGCTGAACGTGATTCCCCTCTCACTTCCCCCCCTGCGTGAACGTGAAGGCGATATTCCTTTGCTGTGCAACTACTTTCTGGCCCGGTATAATCGATTTTTGAACAAAAGAATCAAAGGCATAACACCGGGCGCCATGGCCTTATTGGAAACCTATCCATGGCCCGGCAACGTGCGCGAGCTGGAAAACATGATAGAGCGACTGGTTGTGCTTGGCACTGATGAACGGTGGGTCGAGGAAAGCGACCTGCCGTTCGATCTTTTGATTAATGAAGAATTAGGCGAGCGTGCACAATCCGGTCATTGCCTGGATACCGGGCTCATTAAAGCCCGGCAGGCATTTGAGCGCCAATACGTGCTATGCGCACTGCAACGCTGCGGATGGAATCAAACCGATACGGCCCGCCTCCTGAGAATTCATCGCAATACCCTCATCCAGAAAATGAAGTCGCTTAGCCTGCGCGCTGCTGACGAGTAGCGGGCTCAAAACAGTCTGCAAAAGAAGATTTTCGTCTCACTCCGATTCCCCTTTTTCCGCTTTTGGTGCACACAAAAATGTGCAGTGCTCACAATACAGGGCAACACCACTTTTTTTCTTTTTACTTCTTAGGCGCCACACTCTGCACGCATTTTCAGTTGCACTCAAATGTGTGCAATGTTTTTTTGTGCAAGTTCAGGGCATTTCTTGACTTATTAAATTTATTATACATATCAGATAGTTAATCTCATCGATTCAATTCGAACCAGTCTGGTACGGGACTTGCTCAAGCTAAATCGGATGTGGCTGATGGAAATAGACTTTTGCAGTAGTTTCGAAAGGTTAGGCAAATATATAACATAAACTCAAAAGGAGAGAAAAATGAAGAAGTTAGCTTTGCAGTTGTTGGTGATTGGTGCCATGATCGCTTCCTATGTTATGCCTGTTCTAGCTGGTGGCGGAGGCGGAATGTAGCTGCTTATTCGACCCTAAGTTGACCGTGATTTCCTCCAAAGCTTTGACATTCTCGCCCGAGGGGATATTGAAATTTAAGGTATGTGCTTTTCAGCACTCCTGGTTGTGCAGGAGCGACCAGGCGATTGGAGGCAAGGGGAAGCGATAGAGTTAGCTTGAAAAGTTGATTAGCATTCGTGCTAAAGGAAGGGCGCGATCCATGCATTGGTACGCGCTTTTTCTTTTTGCAAAAGGTGCAGCAAGAATATATAAAGATTACTAGTTTAGAATGGGCGAAGTTATTAACAGCACCTTGACGAGTTAAAAGAATAATCTATGGGTCACATTCAAGCGCTCTTCTGTACGCTAATCATGCCAATGCTTTTTCTTCTTTTATCGCCGGATTGTGGTGCAGGAATAAAGGAACAAGAATCTCGACGTGGGGGAGTTTATCGCGCACCATTGTTGAACAATCCTTCAACACTTGACCCACCATTCGTGCAGGATATTTATGGAATAGCGATTGTCCATCAACTCTTTGACGGTTTGGTTCAATTCGACTCAAATCTTTTTGTTGTTCCCGCACTGGCGGAAAACTGGCAGGTAACTGAAGGGGGAAGGACCTATCGTTTCTCTCTGCGAGAGAATGCCAAGTTTCATAACAGGCATCCCGTTACTGCAAAGGATGTGGTTTTTTCACTGGCGCGTGTCCTCCGTATAAACCCACCGCCTACCATTCAACCTCACCTGCTCAAGATTAAGGGTGCCAAAGAATATCAAAGCCATGATGCAGACAACGTTTCAGGGTTGGAGGTTATTGACGATAGAACTTTGCTTATCCGCTTGAGTGAACCTTATGTCCCTTTCTTGATCGCACTTGGCATGTACCAGGCGTCGATTGTACCTGGTGATCAAGTCATGAAAGAAGGGGTTAATTTTGGCCGCTATCCTATCGGCAGCGGTGCTTTCAAATTTGTGAACTGGCAGGAGAGCAGGAAGATCGTTTTGGAACGCTTTCCAGAATACTACAAAGGACCCACGCTGCTGGACTCAATAGAATACTTAATCTACCCGGGAGTTCATATAGAAGAGGTACTGGAGGATTTCAAAAGCGGAAAATTGGAGCAGATGCCCATTTTTGGAAATATCGGACAGAACTTAAGAGAACGGAAAGACTTACAGTGGTTGCATCGACCTTCCTTGAGTATTCAATTTTATGGAATTAATTGCCGGCATCCAAAATTAAGAGATCCAAACTTAAGAGCGGCCCTTTCAATGGCTATTAACCGGAAAGAGCTCATAGCGAGTGTATATGACGGAAGGTTCGAGCCTGCTAGAACGATCCTTCCGCCTGGTTTGCCCGGCTACGACCCTGGTGGTCAAAGAATTAGTGAAGATAAAAACAAAGCCTTGCACCTCGTAGATTCCATAAAGAACGAGAAGTCGACTACAGTTGGGCCAATCGAGATAGTCTCAAATAGTCAGTCTCCCCTTGCTACAGCAGAATTGGACTTCGTCCGCGAATCTTGGGGTGAAATAGGGATCTCCTTGGAACCTCGCTTCATCCCTGATTGGCCCGAATTCGAAGCTTACTTGAAGTCGGATTCTATGCAGATTTATCGCTACGCATGGTCTGCCGATATTCCGGATCCCGATGACTTTTTGCGAACGTTGTTTTCTTCGGATTCACCTGTAAATTTTATGCGCTATAGCAGCCCAAAAGTAGATAGGATGTTGCAAGAGGCTCTCGGAATAGTCGAGCCTGTTCAACGTGCCCAAGCGTATCAGAATATTGAAGGGATTATTTTACAGTCATCCCCGATAATTCCCATTTTATATATGAGCAATGACTTCGTCTTTCAATCGTACGTTGAGGGAATCCAAATAAGTCCACTGGGAGCCCAGGCAATGTCTTTCCATCAAGTCTCGTTGAAGGCTGATTCCTTACAGTGAGACTTTGATACCTCTTAATATGGAATGGTCTCGCAAGATTAAGATTCCACGAAAGCCACATTTTATTCCCCTCCGGTATCGTTTCATACTCTTAAGTTCTTTGCTGTTGATCACCCTTTTAGGAGCCATAGCTCTTATAGTTGGTCTGCATCAGAGTCGTGTCATTCGAAGCAATTTGGATAAGCGCGGACTTGCTGTAGCAAATAGCCTGGCCGCGACATCCAAGGCGGCGTTGGCAACATACAACTACATTGCGCTGGAACAGACTGTAAATCAGGCTTTACAGGACCCGGACAGCGTTTACGTGATTATTCATGACAAAGAGGGTAGGGTGGCGGGCTACAGTGGCCGGCCCGACCTGCAAGGCAAGCTTCTTGAAGATCAATTCACCGTGAATGCCATCTCGGAAAGTCGTCAGCCATTGATCCAAAGAGGGATATGGGGTGACAATAATATACCTGTTGTAGATGTCTCCGTGCCGGTTTTCCTGCCCGGCTCCGACTATCGATGGGGAACCGTTCGGGTGGCTTTATCTCTGCAGTCCATGTATCAACAGATTCGCCAAATCCAGCTGATCATTGGTCTCATTGGACTGGTGGCTCTGGCCCTGGGCGTGCTGCTATCATTTTGGGCAGCCCGCAGAATCACTCGTCCTTTGGGTGTGCTCATGGAGGCCACTGTCCAGGCGGCTCAAGGTAACTTCGACCAAAAGGTCGAGATCAAGACAAGAGATGAAGTCGAGGTTTTGGCAATTAACTTTAGCATGATGATCCGGGAGATTATTGCGCAAAAAGACCAGCTGGAAATGCAGTTAAAGCACATTAAGCGATTGCAGCGATACACCGAACAGTTGTTGACCACCATGAACGATGGCCTGCTGTCCGTTGACAGAACGGGGAAAGTTGCCACTATCAATCCAGCAGCTTCAGAAATGCTTGGATTCAGTCGGCGGCTGGAACAAGACCTCTCTATCAGGGAGCTATTGGATACGACTCCGGAATTACTCCGCTATATAGATGAAATGCTGCGCAATCCCCGAGCCAGAAGTCAGCAGGAAATTCACATCAATGGAGGCGAAGATCAACAGGTGATTCTTGCCGGTTCAAGTCAGCTCACCGATACAGAGGGCAATTTGCTGGAAGTAATTGTGAATCTTCATGATGTAACCGAGCTCAAGAAACTGGAATCCCGCGTCCGGCAGACTGAGCGTCTGGCTGCATTGGGCACTCTTGCTGCGGGCATGGCCCATGAAATCAGAAATCCCCTCTCCGCCATCAAAACATTCGTGCAGCTTCTGCCAAGAAAACTTGAGAAGCCCGGCTTTTTGGAGAAATTTCAGCGCACCGTCCCGCGAGAGCTCGATCGAATCAATCGCCTCATTGAAGACCTGCTGCAGTTGGCAAAGGAGCCAAAGTATCATTTTGATTCCGTCGACGTAGGATTTCTTGTGAAACAGTGCATAGAGCTTTTTGAAGAGACTTTGAAAAACTCTCAGGTTCGCTGCCGCACTGAGCTCTTGAGCGATCGGTCACTTCTGGTTTGGGCTGACACGGATCAGCTCACCAAGGCTTTCTACAATCTTTTCCAGAATGCAGTGCAGGCCATGCCGAACGGGGGTGAATTGGCCATAGAAGCAAGTTGGCAGGAAGTCATTCCGTTCGAGTCGCAGATCTCCCCTAACCAACGGGGATGGATACGCACATGTTTCAGGGATACAGGGATGGGAATACCGGCTGATAATATCAAAAGCATCTTCAATCCATTTTTTACCACCAAAGACACAGGCACTGGCTTGGGTCTGGCCATTACCCACAAAGTAATTTCAGAGCACGGCGGACATCTGGAAGTGAGCAGCCGCTTCGGTGAGGGGTCTTGCTTCATGGTATACCTGCCTGCTTTGAAGGAATCATAGCGACTATCCGCGTAATGGTGAATGAGTGGCCCTCCCATTCAATCAAATCACCCGATCATGATTTAACTCGCAGCGAGTTGGCTGTGATCTGATAACCACAATCCCATAAATGTGATGCCTTGAAGCCAAAAAATTTGAGACTCCATGGCGTTTGGAGTACGAGTTTTGCATTGGTTTATTGCCAGAGCTCGGAACCCCGGGAAAAGTAGTTTAACGAAAATATTGTTGAGGAAGGTTGATATCGAGTGCTGTGAAAATTATTGGACGATTGCTGCTGAAAGAAGCGAGGAGAAAAGATTATGGATAATTTGAACGGAGATGCGATTTTTGTAGTTGACGATGACCAGGGTATTTTGGATTCCTTTGATGCTATGCTGGGAGATGATTATCCGCTTGTCATGTTGAACAATGGAACCAAGGCATTGAGTATGCTTGCGGAAAAAAATCCCGCCTTACTTTTCCTGGATATTAAGATGCCGGGCATGAATGGATTGGACCTCCTGAGGTCCATTAAGGAACAGGGCATTTCCACCAAGGTAGTGATTGTGACGGCACTGCCACACGATAGTTATGAGGAAATGGCCTACCATTACGGAGTTTACAAATATCTCCGCAAGCCCCTGGATGTAGACGAGGTGGAAGGGATCACCCGAACAGTCATCCATTGAAGGTGGAGGCTTGGCAAGCTATGCTCGGGCAGTTGTGTTTGCAGCTTCTGCGGGTTTTTGTATCAGGCAGGCAAGGAATTCTTTCCCTTGCCGGGTGCACGGAGAGGATGTAAAGTTTAGCTCCGTTTTCGTACCCGTTGAAAATGGTCCCAACAAAGTTTAAAATTACGTTTGAATATTGTTCCTCGTGGAACGTAATAAAGAGAGGCTCGAAAGATGACAGGCACGCCCATTTTACTTATAGACGATGAGCCCGGAGTGCTCGAAGGACTTAGAGAGTTTCTCGAGGATGAAGGATATGACGTCCACGGGGCCCTTGAAGCAACCGAAGGACTTGAAGTTTTTCGTTCAGTCAGGCCGGATCTGGTTTTGACTGATTTGCGTATGCCGGGGATGTCAGGCATTGAGCTCATCGGCGAGATCAGGAAACTCGATAGGGAGACGCCGATCATTGTCGTTACGGGTTATGGCACACTCGAATCGGCAATTGATGCAATCAGGTTGGATGTTTTTGATTTCGTCACAAAACCCATCGATCTGGATTCACTGAAGGGAACCTTGGAAAAGGCGAAGACTGCCCTCACCAGAGTCGATCAGGTCGAGCGTGAGATGGCTTTACTCCGAGAACAGTTGGAGATCTTCCAGAGTCAATGGAAAGAGCAGCTTTCACGATTTTCGGAGGTGGAGCCGCTGATTCATACGGGGAGGTTGGTGGCCGGCATACTGCATAATTTAAATAATCCTCTCACGTATATCATGGGACAAGCCGAGCTGCTGAAGATAATTCATCCGGAGGTGGAAAACATCGATGTCATTCAGCAGCAAGCGACCAGAATGAAGAGGATAATGTCGACTGTTACGAAAAAGATGAGAGACGCTCAAAATCGACAATCTACCTGGTTGCAGCTGAATGAAATCCTAAAAGAAGAGATGTTCTTTCTGGAATCGCACCCCTGCTATAAACTCCAGATTGAAACCGAGTGGCGCCTGGCACAGAATCTTCCTCTAGTCAAAGGGATAGTGAGTGACTTTAGTCAGATTTTTGGGAACATCCTGCGCAATGCTGCCGAGGCCATGAACGGTCAGGCACTGAAAAGAGTAGTGATCTCTACCGAACATGACGAGCGGGCTATTTATGTGCAGTTCAGCGATAATGGCCCGGGAATTCCTGCGCATCTGCGCGACAGGATTTTTGAGCCGTTTTTCAGCACCAAGAGCTCAGGCACGGTTATGGCTGGCGGCATGGGAATGGGTATCGGATTGTACCATTGCAGGGAAATGATCCGTAATTATGGTGGGCAGATTGAAGTTTCAAGCAAACCTGGTGAGGGCGCTACATTTATCATCTCTCTTCCGCTCTCGCCGGTGAACGCTTCGTGCCATTGAACAATTTCAACCCTTCCTATGCCGGGTTAAGGATGAACGAACACAATGGTTAAGCTGGGATGTGAGGTACTGGCTGAAGATCCACCCTCATGGCTCCGCACCAGACGACTTGGCCTCTTGTCCAACCAAGCATCAGTCAGCCGTTCCTTCGAGCATGTGCTTAATATAATCCTAAGGTCGGGAGGACGACTCTGTTACCTTTTTTCGCCGCAGCATGGATTCTTCGCTGAAAAACAGGCGAACATGAAAGAGTCCTGCGATGGATGGAATTCTAGTCTTCAAATACCTCTGGTCAGCCTTTACAGTGATAAGCGTCAGCCCGCCGCTGAGTTGCTCGAAAGTATAGATGTTCTGCTCATCGATCTGCAGGATGTAGGAACGAGAGTGTACACTTACACGACCACCATGGGTTTGTGTATGGAAGCGGCAGCTGAAGTCGGCACAAAGGTGGTGATTCTGGACCGACCGAATCCTCTCAACGGCAAACAGGTCGAGGGGAATATGCTGGATGGGCGGTACCGTTCTTTTGTCGGGCGATATCCTGTGCCGATGCGTCACGGGTTAACGATCGGCGAATTTGCCCGCTACCTTGTCCAGTGCTGCAACCTGAACTGCGATCTCGAAGTTGTGCCCATGCAGGGGTGGAAGCGAAGCTGTTATTTCTCCGCCACCCGGGTGCCGTGGGTTTTCCCTTCTCCCAATATGCCAACCTGGGAAACGGCCCTCCTTTACCCCGGCATGGTGCTGTTCGAAGGCACGAATGTGAGTGAAGGGCGTGGAACAACTTTGCCCTTCCAGTTATTCGGTGCACCCTTCATCAGCCAACCGGAACTGCTGAATTTCCTGGCACCATTCGATCTGCAGGGGGTGGTGCTCAGGCCCGTTACTTTTGAGCCCGCTTTTGACAAATGGCACGGGGAGCCCTGCCAGGGGTTCCAAATCCACGTTACGGATGCATTGAAATTTCGCCCGTATTACTTCGGTCTGACATTACTGCAGGGCCTTCTGCAGGTTCACCGGGAACAATTCCAGTGGCTGCCTCCGCCATATGAATATGAATATGAGAAGCTGCCGATTGATATCATATCGGGTGATCCGGCGGTGAGGGAAGCACTGGAACGCGGGGTGGACTTAGATCGGCTGGCGGCAGGTTGGCAAGGGGCGCTCGGTAGTTATCAGGATTCGTGCCAAAGCTGCCTGTTGTATAAAGAATAAAGATCATCCTTCCATTGTAAGAATGACTGCCTCAGCTACTTCCCGCATCGATTTGCGGGTATTCATGCTACGTTTTTGCAGCCACCGGTATGCTTCTTCTCCCTGCAGATGCAAGCGCTTCATGAGTAGGTCTTTTGCTCGTTCGATGATTTTTCTTCTCTCCAGCTCTTCCTGGATGACTTTGGTTTGCACCATCAACTCTGTTTTCTCAATAGCTACCGCCGCTTGATTGGCCACCGTGGTCAATACGTTCAACTGCAAATCGCTGAAGGCGTGAGGATGAGAGGTGTAGCAGTTGATAACCCCGATCACTCGCTCCTTGACCCGCATGGGTACGGAGAGCATGGAGACCAGCCCCATTCGTCTTGCAAGCTCTTTTTCCTTGTAGTACGGGTCCATTAAAACATTGGAAACGATGTAGGGCCGGTTTTCAGCCACCACTTTTCCGACCACACCTTCACCAGCTCTTAGGACACGATCCTTCAGATATTCACTGTCGATGGACTGGGTGGCCCGCAGCCGCATAACGCTTTCTTTTTCATCCAGGAGCCAAAGGGAGCAGACGCTGGAATTCATCACTTCAGCGGTTACCATAACGATGAGCCGCAGGATATCCTCCAGGTACTGATCTGAAGTGATTGCTTTACTGATAAGTGTCAAGGCTTCGATGCTTTTGTCGTACGTCTCTTGAATTTCCACCGACGCCAGTTCTTTGCCGACAGGCGCCTCAATCAGGGACGATCGAAACTGGGGAAGTCTCTTACTGACAGCCGCCTGCTGCATCTCCTGGATCTTCATTTGGATGTTTACCGGCAGATCTATGACGCTCCCGGCCAGATAAGCATCCAGCTGTTGCTCGCTGATGCCCGCTGCAATTTCGCTTTGTGAATTCGCACCAACCGACTCTCTTATGAGAAAAGTAGGCAGGTTCAAGCTCTTAGCTAAAGTGCGCAACTCGGTTTTTAATAAATGAAGAATCGGGAAAAAATCAGCCGCGCCATCTCCATGCTTGGTAAAATTGCCAATTTCCCAATCCGTTCTGGTGAGTGTCCCCAAGACAATGCAGTTGCGAGCTGCGGAATACTGGTGGAGCGCCAACATGCGAAGTCTCGACATGAGCTCTGCGCAGGCTGCCGGGGATGAGGAGGGAAGAGCCTCGACCAGCAATTCAAATGCGCCGGTCAAATCCACCAGTTCGCAGGGAATGCCCAGATGTTGGGCCAGCTGCTTAGCAGATTCGATTTCTTCAGAGGAACTGCGACATGAAAGGATCATGCCCAGAATGTTGTTTCCGAATGATTTCTGCGCGAGGGCCGCCGTTGCAGCGGAGTTGATGTCGGCCCGCAGTTCGAAAACCGCTCCCTTTGTTTCCAGGATTTGCGCATTCTGGGACAGCCAGTTACAAATCCTCTCCCTTTGCAGCTCCAAACTGTCGAGCATTACCATCCTTTTACCGTGAGAAGGGTGTTAGGCTTCGCTAGAAGCTTCTGCCATTGGTCGAGTTTCTAATGCAGCCATTTTCCAATTCGATTCCAGCGAATATAGCTCTCATCCGAATTCAAATTGAGGCGCCCCTCCCGGTTCCAAGACCAGTAGATGATAAAGGCTTTCCCTTTCAAGGCATCCATGTCGACGAATTTCCAGAAGCGACTGTCATAGCTCTCATCGCGATTATCACCCATGACGAAAAGGCTGTGAGGAGGAACGACAATCGGGCCCATATTGTCTCTTGGACTCACAGCTGTCGGCAAGATCTTATCGTCGCTATGTACGGCATAGGGTTCGACCAGCGGCTGATCGTTCACGTACACCTGTTTATTTTCAATGCGTACCGTATCGCCAGGCAAGCCAATGACTCGCTTGATAAAATCCTTTGACGGATCTACTGGATATTCAAAAACAACTATGTCAGTGCGCTTGGGATTGCTTATATGCACAAGCTCCTTATCGGTGAAGGGAAGTTTGATCCCATAAATGAACTTGCTCACCAAGATGTGGTCTCCTATGAGCAGCGTCGGTTTCATTGATCCGGACGGAATTTTGAAGGCTTGGATAATAAAGGCTCGTATAACCAGAGCCAGCAAGATGGCAATGATAATCGCTTCCGCATATTCTCTTATTACGCTCTTGGAGCGGGTTTTTTCAAGCTGTCGGGGCGAAGTATAAGGCAAGTTCATCTCCTCACAAAATCGATAACTGGCAACGCAATAGATTCCCTTCACTACAGCCGAAGCTCGTGGATCGGGAAATACAAGCAAGATCTTAAATAGCCTCTTGAAGGCGCAAAAGCAATGATGGTAAAGTAAAAATCTGGCAAATTGTCAATCAAAAACCCATCCTTTCACTTATGGGTACTCCTTATATGTTCCGAAGAAAAGCGAATCTGACTGGCTTAGACATCGGTTCTCATGCGGTTAAGATGGTCCGACTAAAGGAGAAGAATGAAAAACTGCAGCTTTTGAATATCGGCCTGCTGCCTATTGCTTCGGAAGCTGCTATCGCAGAAAAGGCGGCCAGGCAAGAACGTCTTGCAAAAAGCATTCAGAAATTGGGCTCTCACCTGAAAACCAAAAGCAAACCTTTAGCCATGTCCATCTCGGGTTATGAGGTCATGATAAAAAAAATCGAGCTCCCCATGATGACGGAGGAGGAGCTCGAAGATCGTATGCATCTCGAGCTGGGCCAATATATTCCATATAATATCGATGAAGTAGAGGTCGATTATCAAATTCTCGATGTGGCCAAAGATCGGCCGAACTTCATGGAAGTACTGCTGGTTGCGGCAAAGAAAGAATCCATCAATGACTACGTGGAGCTGGCCAGACTTGCTGGTTTTGAGCCAACCGTTATCGATGTGGATTTTTTTGCCTTGTGTAATGCCTACGGTGCCACATATGGCTCGGATGGCAAGGAAAACGTGGTCCTGATGGACATTGGTGCCAGCAAAGCAGCGATAAGTGTCCTCTACCAGGGGATTCCCATCTTTACGAGGGATATTCCAATTGGCGGCGAACAAATCAATGAGGCAATCCGTGAGCATTCAGGAGTTTCCGAGGAAGAAGCCGAGCGCATCAAGCTCGGTGAGACACGTCCCGTCATGGAAGATCGAGCGTTGGAGAAGATTTTTGTTGGCGTCATCGGGAATTGGCTGAGTGAATTCAAAAGGGCCATCGACTTCTATTATCGCAATTACCCCGATAACAGCATCGAGAAAATCTACCTGAGCGGTGGTTCCTCGAGAATATCCGGACTGGCGCGCGTGTTCCAGGAAAACATAGGAATACCGGTAGAGATTCTTAATCCACTGTCACGCATCGACTACGACCCTAAGGTTTTTGATTCAGCCTATATCGAATATCTTGGCCCGCAAATGTGCATCGCATTCGGACTAGCTCTGAGAAAGACAATAGAATAATGATTCAGGTAAACCTGCTCCCCGTCAGAGCGCAGAAAAGAAAGGAAAATGTCAGACAATTCATTTCCGTCTATGTTCTTAGTATCGCGTTGCTGCTTTCGGTGATGGCCTATTTCTGGATTTCGCTGCACAATGAAACTCAAAGGCTGGAGCGACGAGATGCACAGCTGCGCAATGAAGTAAATCAATATCTCAAGTATGACAAAATGCTGAAGGAGCTAAAACAGAAGAAGGAAATTATTGATAAAAAGCGAGCAATCATTAAAGAGTTACAAAATGATCGCGATCGTGTTGTGCGTATCCTGGCGGTTCTTGGCGTCGAACTGCCTACAGAAAAAATATGGTTCGAAAAACTTTCACTCTCTGGCAACACGGTAACATTAAATGGAGTTGCACTTAGCAATGAAGCAATTGCAGAATTTATGCGCAACTTAGAGTCATCGCCTTATGTGGAGAAAGCAAGTGTCAACCTGGTGCATTCCCGGCAGGTGGCGATGAGCAACATGAAGCTGAGGGAATTCCAACTTGCCTATCGTTTCCTGCCGTTTTCCGCTGTGCAGAAAAATCTCAAAGCGAAACAAGCTGTTACGCAACCTGACAGGGACACCGCAGACAAAAGTTGATTGATTTCAACGCAGTCTCGCAGGAGCTTTGATTGTCGGCCTTCAAATTCGAGTAACCGCATTTCATACAAATATTTGGCACGATGGCAGCTAAAGCGAGAGTAATTACTACTTTAGCCTTGACTTAAGGTGCGAAAAGTGATGCTCTATCAGGTACGACTTGAGAAAACGCTCCTTTCGTAAAATGAAATGATGTTCAATCATACTGTAAAATTATAAATTACCGAGCGCTGCGGAATGAGGAAGCTTTCCCTGCCACCTTCACTACAAGAGAAGCTTGAAGGCCTCACTACGTTACAGAGGGTTCTGTTATTTTGTGCAACGTTTCTCGTTTTAATTGGAGTTTTTTATTTCTTTAAATATAAACCTGATTCAGAGCGTATTCGTAGCCTCAAGGGCAGTATTACGCAGCAGGAAAAGCGATTGAGCGAGCTCAAGCGAGCGAGTGTGCAGGTCGAAAGTCTCGAAAAGGAATTGGCTGCATCGGAGAGTGAGTTCGCTCACCTGCTGACACTACTTCCGGACCAGAAAGAGATTCCCGGCCTACTGGACAGCGTGTCGCAGTTAGGGGCTCAAGTGGGCCTTGAAAACATCCTGTTTCAACCGCAGCCCGAACAACCTCATGAATTTTACGCGGTTATTCCAGTTCGACTGGATCTGCTGGGAACCTATCATGAACTGGGGGTGTTTTTTGACAAAATCAGCAAGCTCAATCGTATCCTCAAGGTAGAGAATGTAACCATTTCTCGACGCAAGGATTCCTCATTGCAGGTGGGTTGTACCATTGTTACCTATCGATTTTTGGAGCAAGTGAATCAAAAAGCCGGGGCTAAGTCCAAAAAAAAGTAGGGGTGCTAAAGAGCAGCCGAAGCTCGAGCTCCTTTCATGGCAAAAGCAGAGAAGAAGAGGGGGCGCATGCAAGGGGCCGTGAAATACATCCGGATATACCTCTTACTGGGTTTCGTCATATCCGTTTGCTCGGGGTGCGCGACCTCACATCCTGTTGACAAACCGGTTGGAGCTTCGGCAGAAGTGCCCCTTCCTGCCGGGAGCTCTCTGCCGAAGAGGTCCGATCCCGCGCTCCAACTTCACGCCGATCGGATTTCAATCGTTCGAATTTCCGAGCAAGGCAGCGAAGTATTCGTTACGATCCTTGGGACCGGCACATTCAAGAACTATCAATTCCAAAGGACGGGGGAAAACCAGTTTGTGTTGAATCTTGCCGATGTCGCAAAGGATGCGCCACGCCCTCCACTGCCCACCACTTCCGGCGCGATCAAATTGGCCTACCGAGACTCACCGTCATCTAAGGGTTTACAGGTCTTTGGAACCTTGAAAAATCCTCTTGATCGGTACTATTTGAGTACAATAGACAATGGTCTCGTATTACGACTCAGTGTGGTGTCAAAAGAGCCCAAAACTCTAAAATCACCGCTGCATGCCGAGAAAAAGTCGTTATCAATTCCTAAATTTCAAGATAAGCCGAAGGCTCCTTCAGGTGCGGCCATGGAGCCGCCCAAAAGGCTTGGACCTTCTTCCAGGCTGGAATCGGGTTTGAACCTTACTAAAACCTACACGGGTAAAGCTATAAGTCTAGATCTGCTGGATGCGGACATTAAGAACGTGTTGCGCCTGATTGCCGAAATTACGGGAAGTAACATGGTCATCGAACCCGACGTGGCAGGCCAGGTGACGCTTAAAGTAGAACAGGTGCCCTGGGATCAAGTTCTGGATCTAATTCTGTCAATGAATAATCTGGGTAAAGAAGAGGTCGGGAACGTTATTCGCATTGCCACGCGGACCAAGCTCAAACAGGAATGGAAAGAACAGGAAGAGGCTCTAAAGGCTCAACAACAATTGCTGGAAGCGGCCAAGGATTTTGGTGATATCACGACCGAGTACCTTGCGGTCAACTATGCGAAACCCACCGAGATTGCTGCCAAGATAAATGAGATAAAGAGCTCAAAAGGTAAGATTTCTATAGACGAGCGCACCAGCCTCATAATTTACACCGATTACCAGTCACGGCTTCAAAATGCCAAAACTCTCATTGCACGACTGGACAAACCGACGACTCAGGTGATGATTGAAGCACGGATCGTTCAGCTCAATAGAAATGCCAGCAGAGATCTGGGAATCACCTGGAACTTCTTTCTGCAGCACGTTTCGGATGACGGATCTTTTTTTTCGCAGGATTTCTTGGTTGACCATCCAGGTTCTGATAAAGATTTGTTCGGATTTGCCTTCGGTCAGCTCACCGGGCAGACTATCTGGGCCGTCGATTTGGTGCTCACTGCCTTGGAAAGTTCGGGTGAGGGCCGTATTGTCTCGGCTCCGCGAGTGTTGACCCTCGACAATGTTCAGGCACTCATAGAGCAAGGCACTCAGATTCCGTACCTGGTTTTGAGCGATCAAAACGTAGCTTCTACCACGCTTGTAAATGCAACGTTAAAACTGCAGGTCACACCGCATATCACTCCGGATGAGAGAGTGCGACTAGAAATTGATGCTCAAAAAGACCAGCCTGATTTCGCCAATCCCGTCGGAATTCAGGGTCAAGTCCCCATCCTCACTCGTAAGATTCAAACGGAGCTCCTGGTGGATAACGGCGCCGTCATTGTCATAGGTGGCATCATAGAAAATACTGATGAAAGAAGCGAGGAGGGGACGCCGGGCCTCAGCAAGGTTCCTATTCTTGGCAGACTGTTCAAGAGAACCTCGGTCAGGTCTGACAAAACTGAGCTGCTCATTTTCATCAGCCCCAAAATTGTGGGCTTCTCTTCGCCGGCTGAAGGCTGACAGCATAAAAAAACAACGGATAGAGATTTTTTTGTTTGAATAAAGTGAAGAATTCGTTAGACTTGCCTGGGTTCAGCAAAGGTTGGTTTGGTAGGTGCCTGCCGTGAGGTTTACGTAGGGGGTACGTAGATCATCACATAGACGGAAAATTCCCGAAAGCAACTGTTAGGAGGCTGCGCGAAGTATGTGTCCATCTACTCTGAAAAAGTCCGAGTTAGGCTTTCTCATTGTTTTGCTCTTTTTGGTCGCCATGGCTCCCGCATGTTCCATGCAGAAGACCGGGTCGAAAGTCGATTCCGCCACTCTGGACAATCTGACTGCGAGTGCTGAACAAGCTTCTGAGAAGCGCAGCGTTAAAGACCTGGTTCCGCTTGAGGTAGATTACCTTACCCCTTTGTCCGCCATCGGCGATCCGAAAATCTATGTCTATAAAGAAAAGCGCAGGATGTACGTCATTCAGTCGAATGTTCTGGTGCGTGATTACCCCATCGGATTGGGCTTTAGTCCCCAAGGCGACAAGCAGAAACAGGGCGATGGGCGAACCCCGGAGGGGAACTTCTTGATATGCATGAAGAACCCGACAAGCCGCTTTATAAAATCCTTGGGGCTGACTTATCCCGATAAGAAGCACGCTCAACGCGCATTATTCGCGGGGGCTATCACCCCATTGGAATTTCAGGACATCGTCAGAGCTTTGGAAAGGCTCGCGCTTCCTCCGGCAAATACCGCTCTGGGGGGGGAGATATTCATCCATGCAGGCGGGGCGCACAAAGATTGGACCAACGGTTGCGTGGCCTTGTACAATCGTGACATGGATGAACTGTTCAACATCGCCAAGGTAGGGACGCCGGTCTCAATCAGGCCCTGAGTCCGCCGGCTGCTCCTCCGAATCCTTTTCTTCCGAGCTTCGCTTCGATATCCTTGATTGTTAAGAAATCAGCCGATTCCTTATGTAGAGCGAAGGTGCTGCGTGTATCTCTCTTTCAAATGCTGTTGTTCCCGCCATTCGTGATAGCTTTTCAAGACGAACTTCCGAGCAAAATGCGGTCTGGAAATGTAGTCTAAATTCGCCTTTAGAAATTCCTTCTTAAGACTTTCTAATGCTTCTTGCGTTTCTTTGAGGTCGACGAAATTTCGTATTTTTTCAATCTGAAAATAAATGGTTTTTCCGACCGCTGCAGTGAATGCCTCGCAGGCTTTCCGAGAGTCTTCGCAATGCGCGAAATAGATTTCATCGACTTCTATGGGGATGCGGATCAAAAGCTGGACCTGCCGGCGATCTGCTGCTACCTCTCGCGATTGGTCGGAGAAATGGACTGACAGTCCGTTGTCAAGATCTACTCTTTCCATACGGCGGTCTTCTGGTTTCATGGTGCTCCTCGCTTTGCTCATTCTTGAGCGTCCCTCAGCCAGCAGCAATTAGCCAAAAGCAACGCGAATTGCAAGATTAAAGAGCAGATTTGTTGACTCCATGCAGACAAAAAGCTATTAAAAACATCGCGAAGGCTCAGAATCGGACCGACAGGATTTCGAGCCGTTTTAGCGGGGCAATCCTTTCTTTGTACACGGTGGAGAGCCTGAAGTAAGGTCTGCAACGATTACAGGGGTCAAGAGAGATGCGAAGAAATTGCGTGGAGGTCAGATGGCACGGCCGCGGAGGTCAAGGTGCAGTTACGGCTGCTATGATCTTGGCGGAAGCGGCTTATTACGACGGTTACAAAGGAGTTACGGCCGCTCCGTTTTTCGGGGCGGAACGGCGTGGAGCGCCCATCATAGCCACTAATCGATTGGGACGGCAGCCAATCAGGACCTTTTCACTGGTGGAGTATCCGGATGTTGTGGTGGTATTGGATGAGACACTGCTCAATGTGGTCAATGTAGCGGCCGGCATTCGTCCGGAAGGGCTTGTGCTAATCAACACGCCGAAGCCTCCTGACGCAATTCATCTAGATGCCGTGGTTAACATCGCCACAACAAATGCCAGTGAATATGCCAGAGAAGCCGGTCTGTTGGTGGCGGGGACGGTACTCTTCAACACCACGATTTTGGGAGGCTTTTCACGGTCCACCGGGTTGGTCGGTTTGGAGAGCATTGAAAAGGCGTTACGCAACCACTTCAGTGGTCAGGCAGCGGAAAGGAACGTAAAAGGAGCCCGTTTAGCCTATCAAGGAACAGCGGTCGCTAAAGAGTTTGGGCTGGCCTGTGCCTGACTGTCTGCAGTTTGATCACAATTGAACCGAGAAGGACTTATCTATGGCACATAAGAAAAGGGATGATTTTATTCATGCTCATTCCAAATTGTGTGAGGGAGAGGCAGGTAAGACGGGAGAGTGGAGAACCTTTCGACCTGAAATTGACGAGGCGAAATGCACACCCGCCAAAAACAAGCGTCCCTCATGTTTCATCTGCTGGCTCTATTGCCCTGAAGGTGTCGTAAAACGGAGCATACCCGTTGAAATCGATCTGCTATACTGCAAGGGATGCGGTATTTGCGCCGAAGAATGTCCTACCAAAGCAATCAGCATGATTGAAGAAGAGAAAAATGGGTAGCGGGAGCTTTTCAGCCATTATTTCTGACATGAAAAGTTGGTGCGATAGAGCAGGTCCTGTTCCTCTTGCCTCACCAGAACGGTCTTCCTGAATCCGGTAGATTCGAATAATCTGGTTAGCTCAATTTCAGTGCATGCTCCACTCATGCACCAGGCCCAGGCATCTTTTTCCCGCCGAAAGGAATCTGGAAGTGGAGATGCAGCGCAAAGGTCGGTGCCGAGTAGAAAGCCGGAAGGTTTCAATACCCGCCATATTTCCCGGAGCACCGTGCTTTTTTCGGGGAAAATATTCAGTGCTCCGTTCAGCAAAATCCAGTCGAATGACTCCGACCGCAGGGGAAGACTTTCCCCGTCTCCACAAATCCAGCGAAGGGTGTCTGCGTGGCAGCTTATCTCTGCATTAACGGAAGAAGCTTGCCGTAAGATGCTGAAAACAATGTCCAGATTGACCACCTCCGCTGACGATCCATATGCTGCTTGAATCAGGAAGGAATCGATAGCTGCTCCGCAGCCCAGATTCAACAAGCGGTCTCCGCTGCGCGGGTCTAACAACGTGAACAGGTTTCCACACGGCAAAAACTTCTCCCAATAATCTTCCGGAATAGAGGGCAGCAAAGCTACCGGGTAGCCTAAAAATTCCGCCAACGTTTTACCTGTTTTGATGGGCAAGCGAAGGGGATGGTTATCCTGGAATAAATTGTTGTAATATTTTCGCACATGCCGCTTAATTTCCGTGTTTCGCATACTCTGTACTACTCATTCTGTATTTGAGGACTTGAATTTAGACATGGTTTCGAATTTTCGGATTTCGATTCGAATTTGGCTGCAGCTATGGGTGATCTGTGCAGCCCCGCGTCCCTGTACCAAAGATGCAATACACTTACCGACCCTTGCAGAATCTTTCTTTTTCACTGTAGATGCATCCGCAATACTGCTGTCGATAGATTCCCAGCTCTCTTACCTTATCTTGACCTTCTTTCCAACTCTCGCGGAAGTCCTCGTAATAAAATGGAATCCCGAATCGATTCGAGGCCTCCCGGGCTATTGACCGGATCAGCTCGTGTTTTTGCCATTTACTATAAAGCAGGGTGGTGGTGAATGCGTCGAACCGACTCTTTTTTGCCAGGCGAGCTGCTGCTTCCAGTCGAATCGAGTAGCAGTACACGCAGCGCTGACTCTCGCGGAAGGCGGTTTGGCGCAGGAAAGTCTCCAGCTCATAATCGGGACGAACAATGAGTTGAAGTTCTTCCATTCGGGCAAATGCCTGCAGGGTGTCGAGGCGCTTTTGAAACTCCTGATAGGGCTGGATGTTGGGGTTGTAAAAGAAACCATGGACGGTGCAGTTCCGGGCTCGAAGGTTTTGCAGGGGAATTAAGGTGCATGGACCACAACAGGTATGTAGAAGTATTTTTTGCATTATCCTTTTCCCTGTAGTGCGTTGAACAGCTTCAGCGGCAATCCGTCAAAACTTCCGTTACTCATGCATAATACCAAATCACCTGCATGACAACAGCCCACGAGAAAGTTCAACAGTCTTTCCGTGTCTGTAAAATAATAGGCCTGATCTTTTTTCTGCCGAATATCATCCACCAGTTGCCCGGCGTCGAGCCGTTCCGACTGTGGAATGCTATCCAACCCGGATGGCTGCCTGATGCAGACGCAATCTGCGTCGCCGAAGGCATCCGCATAGGCCTTCTGAAACACCCGCCTGCGGCTGGAATTTGTCCTTGGCTCAAAAACAGCGATCAATCGGCGATCGGGAAAGTGGTTTCTCAACGCCAAGATAGTCTCCTTCACCGCAGTGGGATGGTGAGCAAAATCATCTATGATGAGAACCCCGTTGCTTTCACCTACGATATCCTGTCGTCTGGAGACTCCGTTAAAGGTCAGCAGGCCTTTCTGAACGTGGGCAGGCGACAATCCAACGATAGACGCCGCTGCAATGACGGCCATGGTGTTGCTCAGATTATGCCGGCCGGCGAGTTTGGTGATCATGTCATGTTGCTTCGAGACAGGATCGCTATATCTAAAATGAATCTCTCCCGGCTGGTGCTTGATGTCAAGGAGCCGCCAATCTGCCTTGGCGGATTCCCCGTAGGTGATGACCGTACCCTTGCATTCGTTTGCCAAAGCGAGGCAGTTTGCGTCATCGGCATTTACAATCAAGTGGCTGTGTGCGGGAAAGAGATTTACAAAGCGGCGAAAAGCAGTCAGCACGGCTTCAAAATCCGGAAATATGTCTGCATGGTCGTATTCGATGCCGGTGATGATCCCAAGCGAAGGCCGGTAGTGCAGGAACTTAGGACCCTTATCAAAAAAGGCCGTGTCGTATTCATCGCCTTCGATGACCATGAATTTTCCCCGTCCCAGCCGATAACTGCTGTGCCAATCCTTTACGAATGCGCCGATGAATGCGCTTGGCTCCAGTTTCGCATAGTCCAGAACCCACGCCAGCAGTGAGGATGTTGTGCTCTTGCCGTGAGTGCCGGCCACGACTATGCTCCGGTGAGCCGACAGAAAGAACTGCTCGATGGCTTGTGGCATCGAAAGATACGAAAACCCGTGATCAAGAACATAGAGGGCTTCGGGGTTGTCTCGCCGAATCACATTGCCTATGATCACGAGGTCCGGGGTGGCCTCTTGCAGGTTCTCCGCACGGTATCCCTGGAACATGGGTATCCCCAGCTTCTCCAAGTGCGTGCTCATCGGGGGATAAAGGTTCTGATCGGAGCCCGTCACGCGAAACCCTTTTTCCTTCAGCATGGCCGCCAGTGTTCCCATGGCAATCCCGCCAATGCCCATCATGTATATGGTTTTATTGTTTTGAGAATTCATGGAATGCTTTCATTGCAAGGTTGTGAGCCACCGGTCTAAACTTTTTTATCTTATCATTGTTGCGACTCGGATAAACCCGGTTGGTCAGCAGAACGACCATGACTTCCTGTTCCAGGTCCACCCAGAAGGAAGTACCGGTAAAGCCCAGATGGCCGATGCTATGAGGAGAAAAGTAGCTGCCTGCACTCGATTGTCCGCTGCTCGGAGTGTCAAAGCCCAAAGCCCACGTGCTGCTTGGCGTCAAAACAGGTCGTGCCCAAAAGGTCCGCACCAAATCGGGAGAAAAAAGCGCATTCTCGAGTTTTCCCCGGTACACCCTACATAAGTAGGAAAGCAAGGAATAAACGCCCAACGCCGTGCCAAAGAGTCCCGCGTGTGCTGCAACTCCTTCTAGACAGTAGGCGTTTTCATCATGGACTTCGCCCTGGAGGATTCGTTTGCGCCACGGGCAGTCTTCGGTGGCTGCGAAAAGAAAGGAGCTTTTGTGCGGAGTCTCTTGCGCAAGGGTCGGGTCCCCGGGGGAGTGCAAGGGGACGAATTCCAGTTGTTCGATGGCAAGCGGCTTGAAAAGGATTCGACCAGCCAGTTGATCCAAACGACCGTTCAAGACCTGCTCTAGAATCATTCCCAGCACCAGGAACCCCAGGTCGCTGTAATGGGATTCCGTGCCAGGAGTCGCCACCAGGGAGCTCTGCAGGATCCACTCCAGCAATTTCGAACGTCTAGCCGAACCCGGCACTCCGATAAGGTCGCGGTAGTAAGGATGGTACGGGGCCAGCCCCGAGCAGTGATTCAACAACTGTTGAATGGTGATGGCTCGCTTGTCTGATGGCACTGCTGCCGCGGGGGAAAAAGCTGTTATGGAATCTTCGAGACTGAATTTGCGTACGCTGATGGCCCACAGACACAAAGCTGCCGTTACCAACGGCTTGGTCAAAGAGGCCAGGTCAAACCGAGTGTGCATATCCACCGGAATGCCGCCTGCTCGGGTGAGTCCCCAGAAGCTCTGCAGCAAAACGGCGTCGGGTGTCCCCATCAGCAAGCCGGCTCCCGAGAAAGTCTTCTCCTTCAGCGCCGTTTTGAAGGCGCGATCGATCTCGGAAAGCAAAGGGAATTCACTCGGAGAAGGGACTGTGGAGTGCTCTAAGCGTACGTTCATATGTGTTCAATTGAAACGGAACCCCGAAGGGAATGACTTCGTTTAATCCATCGTGCCCGAAGGGCAGGCCGGCAACAATCGGAAAATGAAAGGGTCCGGCATGATCCAATACCATGCTCAGAATATCCCGGGATTCAGCGCAGTCTTTAAAATCGCCAAGAATAAGGCCGGAAATACCGGAAAGCACGCCGGCCAGCTTGAGATGGTTGAATATACGATCCAGTCGGTATAGCGCCTCACTGCAGTCTTCAACCAGCAGCAGAGCACCTTCTGCACCGGGAAAATAAGGAGTTCCAAGGAGGTGAGAAATACACGTGAGATTGCCTCCAAAAAGTCTTCCGGTTGCGATACCTGCGCGGACGATATGCTCGTCCTGTAAGGACCATGAAAAAATGCCTTCTCCTTTGAGAGCATTCAAGATTCCATCAAGCTTTCCGGGGCTGGAATCTGCGTCCATCAAATTGGGCCCATGAAATGTAATCCACTCCATCTGACTCAGGAAGGCAAGATGCAGGAAGGTGATGTCACTGAAGCCAAGAAAGATTTTGGGGTAGTCCTGCAACACTGAAAAAGGCAGCCATGGAATTAGCCTGCCGCTGCCGTAGCCGCCGCGCACACAGACAATTGCGGCAATGGAAGGATCTCTGATGGCTTCAATGACATCGTTTGCCCGGTCGGCCTCTGTGCCTGCCAGATAACCCTCCTGGTGGAAAATGCTGTTCCCCGGGGCGAGCTGGAATCCCCTACTTTTCAAGCTGTCGCAGACGCGTGCGAATTTTTCTACTTGAAAGGGGCTGGCTGGAGCTATCAGCGCAATTCGATCACCGGTCCGAAGAGGAGTCAAAGTCATGGTTGCTTTCGATTACGTTCGAAGATGATTCTAAGCCCCTTTAGAGTCAAGTATTCGTCGACTTCGTCGATGGCCGGGCATTCACTTGCGATGAGCGGAGCCAACCCCCCCGTAGCGACAACTTTGAGATCCTTGTTCATCTCCTGCTTGGTTCGCGAGATGATCCCCTCGACCAGTCCGGCGTAGCCATAGACGATTCCGGCATTCATTGAGGCGATTGTATTTTTTGCCAGGATAGAACGGGGCCGGGCAAATATTTCCACCCTGGGCAACTTGGATGCTTTTTGGAACAATGCTTCGCAGGATATCATGATGCCGGGGCTGATAACCCCCCCCATATATTCTCCCCGCTCTGACACGTAGTCGAAAGTGGTCGCGGTGCCAAAATCGACCACTATCGTTGCTCTCTTATAAGCTTCATATGCGGCAACCGAGTTGACTATGCGATCCGCACCGACTTCCTTTGGATTGTCATAGAAGATCGGCATTCCAGTTTTTATGCCAGGTCCGACAATGAGCGGGGTGATTTGCAGATACTTTCGGCAGAAGCCCTCAGCGGCGTTGAGCACCGGCGGAACTACACAAGAAATTATGACGTCGGCCACTTTGTCGGAAGAGAGATCATTTGCAGCAAAAAGGCTGCGCAGCAGTATCCCGTATTCATCGCTGGTGGCGTTGACTTCGGTGCGGATACGCCAATCCTGGATCAGTTGTTCTTCCTCAAAAAGTCCCAGGACTGTGTTCGTATTTCCGATATCCATGGCAAGGAGCATTGTGTGTCCTGTTTGTTCGAAAGTGTACAGTGAACAGTGAGCAGAAAAACGATCACATTCATGGCTCGCTGTGACTGCTGATTTATGAAAGTGACATAGTTTTTCGGCAGTCATGGATCGGAATTCAGAATTAAATCATCAATTCCTTCTCGTGCCTGCCTCCTCTTCCTCCGTCCTCTGTCTTCTCTTCTCCCTAAGCCATGAATCTTTGTATCTGCAGAGCCATCTCTTGAGCGCTGTGATCTATCAGTCTCTGATCCGCCCCTTCCACCATCACACGGATAACCGGTTCAGTGCCGGAAGGCCGGATCACCAGCCGGCCGTCATTGCCCAGACGTTTTTCCAGGGCTCTTTTCAGTGCAACCAGCTCGGGTATGTCATCGAGAGATTTGGAGTTCTTGACGGGTACGTTGACAAGGGTCTGCGGATAGAGGTCCATGCTCTTTTTGAGCTCGGACAGGGGGCGCTCCTCGCGCAACATAACGGCCAGTATTTGCAGTGCGGACAGTATTCCGTCGCCGGTGGTGCTGTAATCCAAAAAGATCAGGTGACCGGATTGTTCTCCGCCAAGGTTGAATCCTCCCTGCCTCATCTGCTCCACCACATAGCGGTCGCCGACCGGGGTGCGCAGCAGGCATCCTCCATGCCTGCGAATAGCCACTTCGAGCCCCAGATTGCTCATGATGGTGGCAACCACCGTTTTGTTTTTCAGGCAATCATTTTTCATGTAGTGGCAGGCACAAATTGCCATCAGCTGATCCCCATCGAGGATTTCGCCTTTTTCGTCGGCGAAAATGACCCGATCTGCATCCCCGTCAAATGCAAGTCCCACATCGGCGCTATGTTGACGCACCAAAGACGCCATATGTTCGGGATAAAGCGAGCCACAATTTGCATTGATATTTTTGCCATTGGGGTTGTCACCGGTCACGATGACTTCCGCTCCCAGCTCTTCAAAAACCGTTGGGGCCACTTTATAAGCTGCGCCGTGGGCACAATCCAGCACCACTTTCAAACCTTCCAAGGTGAGCGACCCGGGAAAGGTCGATTTCAAGTATACGATGTAGCGTCCCTGGGCATCGTCGATCCTGCGTGCGCGCCCGATATCGGAGCTGGAGGGGCGTGGAAGCAGCTCAATTTCACCACTCAGAATGAGATCCTCCATGTGTTTTTCTGTTTCATCAGGCAGCTTGAAGCCATCGGAGCCGAAGATCTTTATGCCATTATATTCGTAGGGGTTGTGCGAAGCCGAAATGACGATGCCCGCATCAGCCCGCATGCTGCAGGTGATGAATGCGATGCCCGGAGTGGGGAGCGGTCCAACCAGTAAAACATCCACCCCCATGGAACATATTCCTGCCGTTATGGCATATTCGATCATGTAGCCGGAAAGGCGAGTGTCCTTGCCGATAATGATTTTGGGTCGACGATGTCGATTCTTGAACACATGGGCAGTGCTGCATCCCACTTTCAACGCCATATCGGTGGTCATGGGGGGCACATTGGCCACTCCGCGAATGCCGTCGGTTCCAAACAACTTCTTCATCTGTTACTCCTCAACAAGTTCTTAACCATCAGGAATTCAAAGTGAGTTGCGGAGGGCATCGCCCATGAGTGCAACTTGCCTGTTTATAGCTACGTGGTGGGCGCGAATGATGTGCGCTCCGGCGGCAATACCGAAACTATTCACGACTGCTGTCCCAATCTCGCGTTCCTGCTCCGGACGATCGAGAATGGTGCCGATGAATCGCTTCCGCGATGCACCCAGCAAAACGGGGCGCTCCAGGCAGTGAAGATAGTGCAGATCTCGAACTAAAAGCAAATTGTGATTAACAGTCTTGCCAAAACCGATACCGGGGTCCACCACAATTTGCTCTCGGTCGACGCCGCGTTGGATGGCAAAATCAATGCGTTCTTGAAGAAAAGCGATGATTTCAGAAAAAAGCGATGAATAGGCGGGATTCTGTTGCATGACCTTAGGTGTTCCCAGCATGTGCATGAGAATCAGAGGAACACCGGTAGCGGCAGCCAGCTCCGCCATTTGGTCGTCGAAGCGCAGAGCACTCACATCATTGATGATGTTCGCCCCTGCCTGCAAGGCGAGCCGGGCTACTTCTGCCTTCGTCGTGTCGATGGAAATGGGAATGTCGCTGAGCTTGCGGATCGCCTCGATGACCGGAATAACGCGCTCCAGCTCTTGATCGGTGGAGACCGGCTCGGAAGAGGGTCGCGTCGACTCGCCCCCTACATCAAGAATGTCGGCCCCCTCGGCGATTATCGATTTGGCTTGGTTTACGGCCGGCTCGAATTCGAAAAATCGGCCGCCGTCGGTAAAAGAGTCGGGGGTGACATTCAGGATTCCCATGACCAATGTACGCTCACCCAATTCCAGTTTCCCGGATTTCAGGTCAAGCGCGTAGAGCTTTCGAGGAAAGACGTTCATGGGTCGGTTTCTCCCTACTGATGGGAGCCGCTTTCCTCAGTCGGCTCATTTTGCTCCGGCTCGGCACCATCCACCGGCTGTGCAGGTCCTTCCATGGCTGCAGTAGAAGCTTCATTCAGCGAAGGAGCTAGCACCAGCCCGGAATCGGGGCTTTCCCCTTTCTTGAGCGGAACGGTCTCGAGGAGCTCCGGATCGACCTCCGCGATGATTTCGTCGACCGCACGAATATCCAGTGTTTCTTTTTCCAGCAAGGCACCTGCAATGCGATGCAAGATGTCCATGTGGCGGGTGAGCAGTTCTTCGGCGCGCTTGTAATTTTCTTCGACAATTCGGCGCACCTCTTCATCAATGCGAATGGCCGTTTGTTCGCTATAGTCGCGATGCTGGGAAATTTCTCTGCCGAGGAATATTTGTTCCTCCCGCTTGCCGAAGCTCAGAGGTCCCATTTTTTCACTCATACCCCATTCGCACACCATCCGCCGGGCCATTTGAGTCGCTCTCTCGATATCGTTGGAAGCACCTGTGGTACGTTGATTGAAAACCAGTTCTTCCGCCACCCGGCCCCCCATCAAGACTGCTATGCTACCCAGAAGATAATCTCTGGAGTAAGTGTGGCGATCGTCCTGTGGTAGCTGCTGTGTAAGTCCCAGCGCGCGTCCTCGTGGAATGATGGTGACTTTGTGCAACGGATCAGTTCCCGGCAGAAGCCGTGCCACCAATGCGTGTCCGGCTTCGTGATAGGCCGTGGTGCGCTTCTGTTCCTCGCTGATGAACATACTCTTGCGCTCGAGGCCCATCATCACCTTATCTTTGGCTTCCTCGAAATCGACCATGTTGATCAGTTCTTTGTTTTTTCGAGCTGCCAGCAGGGCGGCCTCGTTGACGAGATTTTCCAGATCCGCACCGGAAAATCCCGGTGTGCCTTTTGCCAGGGTCCGGTTGTCCACGTCCGGAGCAAGGGGCTTCTTGCGCATATGCACCGCAAGGATGCCCTCACGACCCCGGATATCGGGTACTGGAACGACCACCTGCCGGTCGAATCGGCCCGGGCGCAACAGTGCTGGATCCAGGACGTCGGGGCGGTTGGTCGCAGCGATCAATATGACCCCTTCGTTGGATTCAAAACCGTCCATTTCCACCAACAACTGGTTCAATGTCTGCTCGCGCTCATCGTGGCCGCCTCCCAGTCCGGCTCCGCGATGGCGCCCTACGGCATCAATTTCATCAATAAAGATGATGCAGGGAGCATTCTTCTTACCCTGCAGAAATAGGTCGCGAACGCGGGAAGCGCCGACACCTACAAACATTTCCACAAAATCGGAGCCGCTTATGGAAAAGAAAGGGACTCCGGCCTCGCCGGCGATAGCTCTGGCCAGCAAAGTCTTGCCCGTGCCGGGAGCCCCAACCAATAGCACGCCTTTAGGTATCCTGCCGCCAAGTCGGGTGAATTTCTTGGGGTCCTTCAAAAACTCCACTATTTCCTGGAGCTCCTCTTTGGCCTCATCGATGCCTGCAACGTCTTCGAAGGTGACCTTCTTGGAGCTTTCGCTCAGCAAACGAGCGCGGCTCTTGCCGAAACTCATCGCCTTCCCGCCGCCCATTTGCATCTGCCTCATGAAAAAAATCCACACCCCGACCAGCAACAGCATGGGAAACCAGCTAATTAATATGGTCATGTACCAGGGGGATTCTTCCTCGGGTTTGACTTGGATCTCGACCCCGTGCTCCCGCAGGGTGCGAATCAGATCCGAGTCCCGCGGGGCAAAAGTGCGAAAAGGCTTTCCATCGACATAGACCCCGGCTAGATTGTTGCCCTGGATGGTAACCTGGGTTACTTCACGTTTTTCGACGGATGTCATGAACTGGCTATAATTGATCTCATGGCTGGCCTGTTGGGGTTGGTGAAACATGTTGAACAGCAGAATCACCATCAAACTTATGACCAACCAGAGGGCTAAGTTCTTGTAGAACGGACTCAAAACCGCAGCCTCCTTGCTTTGTTATTGGTATTTGACTGACAAAATTTATCAACATCTCGGGCGCTTCACCGCTTTAACCAATTCTATTCCCTAAATAAAGAGATAACAAACATAAAGTCACACTTAACCGTTCCGCGTGGCGAATTCTATATCAAATTCCATCGGCATCGAAAAGCAACAATCCCCGGAAGATCAGCCAACACACGATTAATCCGTGACTTGCATGTGATTCCATCGAAGAGCCATGGACCGAGTTGCGGAAAACTTGGTTGCTTCCTGCCGATTTGAATTATTCTATCAGGAAGAGATTCTGCTGCAGCCTCGCTGCATGCTTCTCCAATCGGGCATCTAGCGCTCAACCAGAGCTTCCAGTCCGGATTGGGTTATCATCCAACTCTCGGCTTCTTCGGAGTAAAACCATTGCTGGCGGACTGTTTGGGTTTGCAGATGCGGGTCGTTAGTAATGTAGTAATGAAATCTTATAATCACCGGAAAAGATTCACCGGCCGTTCCCGTAGAAACGTTTCTTATATCGTAATCGGTCAGCCTTATACTTTTTTCCATGATGTCCGCCTGCCGCCAAAACTGCTCCTGCAGATTTGGAGAAACAAAGGCAGACGCCATTTTGTATTCCCCCCAGCGCAAAGCCGTATTGAAGCCTTCCACTGCGGCGCTAAAATCTCGCATGCTCTTTTTTTTGTCACCGAATGTGGAACAGGCAAAAAAAGGAAAAACAACAACTAAAAGAAGCATGCTTCGCAATAACATCTTGCAAGAATAGGAGGCGGTTCTGTGAGATAGAATCTCATTATTCGTTTTCATCAATTGCTCTCACCACTTTTTAGATATTTCGATACACTGGGACGAGCCCCTAAAAAACCCATTCTCAACAAGTGCGTGAAACAAATTATAGCAGAAAGATGTTCAATCCTGACAGAATTACTTGAACTGATATCAAGAGCTGGGACGTTTCATTTGCCTTGATTGGTGTCGCAGCTTATATTTTCTTCGACATTAAGTTGTGATGACAATAGCGATCGAGATGAAAAGTGGCATAATGGGTAGCTGGGTTATTTTTCTTCTTATTTTTTGGGTGATTCCAAGCGATGTCCTCCCCGCTGACTATAACAGTTATGCGATCGTAAAGGAGGATGGCTCGCTGAGAGTTAAGGGGCGCACTATCTGGTTGTACGGCATCCAAATCCCGCCTACTTACGAATCCTGTTTAACGTTTATGAGACCGGAGCGCTGTGGACCAAGGGCAGTACTTATGCTTGAATTGAAAATCGATCCGCATTTTGTTCACTGTCACGAAATGAGCCAAAATTCGGATGGAAGCGTCAATGGCCTGTGCACCGTTGAAGGGGAAGACCTGAGCGCGTACATGTTGAAAAACGGTTGGGCAAAAGCTTTGCCCAATGCCCCCAACGAATACTTCGCCATGGAAAGAAGCGCCCGCGCAAAATACCTTGGCATATGGAAGTTGCTGCCCGGAGACATGGTCCGCGAGCCTTCCTTGAAGACAAAATAACCTTTTCCGCTTTCAGAAGCTCCCGTCATTTTACGTTGCTTCACAGCCGAAGGAGTACCGATCGCGACACTACCGCTGAATATTTGCTTACGCTGATCGCATCGTGAAAAATCGCTGTGGCCGGTGCGGTTTCTCCGTTTACTGAAAAAGGCAACCGGATCGGTTATATTTTATAGTAGTTGGATGGTTCGATCTGACAATAGACGTTGGAGGTGATACAGATGGAAGAAACCTTTCGTGAGAAAAAAAAGGATAAAGACGAACAGAGAGCAAGCCGCGAGCAGGAGAGCTTATGGCTGCGCCTTTTTTGTCCCGAGCATCGATGTTCGATTCGCGACTTCACCGACCTTCCCTAAGAAATGAACATTGTCTGAACAAGCAGAGGAGGTCACTGCAAATTAGCCGGTGACCTCCTTTTATGTTGAGGGGATGTTTCGAGAGCTTGGGACTAATGATCTGAGGTGTTATACGCGAGCTCGCTTCTCGAAACCGGCAGCGCCTGCTTAACCAATATTTTCGCTGCGCCCCGTTAAAAGATTGTGTGTTGACTGAGGCGTCATGGCCGTCAGCCTGATAGAGCGACAAACCTTCTCGTTTGACCTCTTTGTACCAGGAGTAAAAGGGAGCTCTTACCCTCGGCTTTGTCGATCTCTTTTTTCACCTCTTGTACTGTCTTCACGGGCTGGCGATTGACTTCCAGAATGACGTCTCCCTGCCGAATCGCCGCCTCCTCCGCCGGACTCCCCGGCTGTACGCCGGCAATCAGAACACCCTGGTCCGTTTCGAGACCGAGTTGGCGGGCAATATCCGGGGTCAAATCCTGCAGCTGCAGACCCCATTTGCCTTGAGTGGGTTCGGCAAAGCTCTCATCACTGCTTCCGTCCGAGGGAAGCTCTGCAACTTTAACCTTGATATCCGCTTTCTTGCCATCACGCAAAACAGTCACGGCGGCCTTGTCGCCGACCGCTGTTGCAGCAACCATAGTCGGCAGGTCATGACTGTTTTTGACGGTTTTCCCGTTGAAGCCAATGATGACGTCACCGCGCTTGATTCCTGCCTCATCTGCAGGGCCGCCTGGAATGACATCCGCCACCAGGGCTCCTTTGTCAGTGTCAAGCTTCATTGCTCCGGCAATATCAGCTGAAATCGACTGGATGTTAACTCCAATGTAACCGCGGGTCACTTTTCCGCTTTTGACAAGTTGAGGAATAAGAGGCTTGGCCGTATTGATTGGAATGGCAAATCCAATCCCCTGGCCATTAGGGACGATTGCAGTGTTGATGCCGATCACTTCACCATTCATATTGAAAAGTGGACCGCCGGAATTTCCCGGGTTGATCGAGGCATCAGTCTGTATGAAATCGTCATAAGGGCCGGCGCCGAGAATGCGGCCCTTGGCGCTCACAATGCCGGATGTGACCGTATGACTCAGCCCGAATGGATTCCCTATGGCGATGACCCAGTCGCCAACTCTCAACTGGTTGGAATCTCCCATTTTCGCTGCCGGCAGGTTCTTCGCCGCGCTGATTTTCAAAATGGCCAGATCCGTTTTGGGATCGCGGCCGACCACCTTTGCCTTGAAATCAGGCTGATCGGCCAGGGTGACGGTAACTTCCCGGGCTCTGTCGACCACGTGGTTGTTAGTCAAAATGTAGCCGTCAGCGCTTATGATAACGCCCGATCCGGCCCCCTGCACCGGTCTCTGCTGAGGGGTGCGGAAGTTATCTCCGAAGAACCGCTTGAAGAATTCATCCATGGGCATGTCGGGCGTTTGTCCGGGACCGAACCCGGCGTGCTCGATTTTTGTCACCTTTACGTTAACTACGGAAGGGGCCAGCTTCTCCGCCAAGGGCGCGAACGATTCCCGAGCAATTGGTGCAGCGGAGGTCTGAATGCCGCCTGCTGAATCCTGTGCGGCCGAGATACCGGTCCAATTCAGTCCCGTCGCCGTAAGAACGCCCGCTAACAGGCAGGTGACGGGCACCATCGTGACTGACCTGATGCCTAACTTTGTGCTTTTCAGTCGCTCTCTTATTCGGTGAAACATAGTTGCTCCTCCTTTGAAAAATGAGTTTTGCTCAGAGTCTAGTTAGATTGTGGTTACTGCTTGATAGAAATATAGGGGAGGAAAATTAGAGTGGGATTAAAGGAAAATTAAAATTTTCTAATGTTTTAAGGCGAGGCTTTCGCCTCCTGGTGAGGAATAGTGACGCGGAAAGTGCTTCCCGTGCCGGGTGCGCTCTGGACCTCGATGCGGCCGCCGTGTGCCAGTGCGACGGAATGAGCGATAGAAAGACCAAGTCCGGCACCTTGATGTGGTATGGCTTGAGGGGCCCGATAGAAGGGCTGAAATATCCTTTCCTGGTCTTCAGGTGAAATGCCGACACCGGTATCGGTGATTTGCAGCGCTATAAATCTATCGTCGTGCTCCAGGATTATGGCGACCGCGCCTCCTGGCTCCGTGTATTTGATGCCGTTTTCCACCAGATTGATCAAAAGCTGTCTTAACCGTTCCCTGTCCGCCTCGATCATAGCCGGCGCCGGGGCATTTAGGATGAGGTCGACGCTATGAGCGTCGGCCAGAACTTTCAGACGCCAGTAAACCTCCTCCACAAGCTCCGCCATGTCAAACGGCTGTCGATCTATCCGCACTACTCCAGCTTCTGTTCGGGACAGCAGCAGCAGTCCTTCGACCAGTTGGGAGATTCTGTCGATTTCTTCCAGGGCGCTCTTCAGGGTAGCTTGATATTCTTCAGCGGGACGCGAGGATCTCAGGGCAACTTCGAACTCTCCCCTCAGAATGGTCAGGGGCGTTTGCAGCTCGTGGGAAGCATTGGCACTGAATTGGCGCACCTGACTGAAGGCAGCGTCCAGCCTCACCAGCATCTGGTTGAGTGTTTTAGCGAGTCTGTCCAACTCGTCACCTGCTCCCGTTTCTTCGACTCGCTGGGCCAGGTGCTCGGCACTGATCCGCTGTGCGGCTGCTGTCATCCTATCCACCGGCTGCAGTGCCCGACGCAGCAAAACCCAGCCGCCAAACCCGGCCAACAGTAGAGCTACGGGCAGAACCGCCGCCATGACGAGGAGAAAACGAAAACGAGTTGCTGCTACGCTCTGCATAGGCATCCCCACTTGAACAAGGCTGGAAAGGCGCCCTCCCTTCATGACGGGCATGGTCACGATACGCACTGGATGATCGTCCAGGCCGTGCACCGTCTCAAAAGTCGAGAGCCCGCGCGATGCGTTATCCAGGGCTTTTTCGCTGAGGGGTAGTTTTCCCGAGTGCGGCGCCGGGTGATCAGACCCTCTGCGGCCAAGGGGATCAATCATCTGGTAATATCGTTGCACCGGAGAGAAGCCAAAGAAGCGGCGGAAAATCTCGTCCACATCTCCCGGGAAAAAAGTCCTGGACTCAATGTCGGCCCGTTCGACTAAGACTCTTGCCACACCTTTGAGAGCATTATCCATTTCCTGGTTGAGACTATAGGATAGAAGCAAATAGGCGGCTCCTCCCAGGATGAAGAAGGTGACGGTCAGAAGGCCGACATACCAGAGGGTAAGGCGAGTTCGGATAGACCTGAAGGACAAAGCTCACTCCTCTTTCAACACGTATCCGACTCCTCTGACCGTATGAATCAACTTCGGTTGCCGGTTGGAGTCGATCTTTTTGCGAAGATAGTTCACGTAGACATCTATCACGTTCGTCATGGAGTCAAAATCGTAGTTCCAGACATGTTCCGCGATCATGGTTCTGGTGAGAACGCGGCCGGGATTGCGCATCAGATAGTCGAGCAGAGAGAACTCTTTTCCCGTCAGCTCGATCTTTTCGGTGCCCCTGTAGACTGTTCGATGACCGGGGTCCAGAACAAGATCGGCAACCCGCAGCACAGCTTGTTTTGTTTCACTTTGGCGCCGCAGAAGAGCCCTGACTCTGGCTAACAGCTCCTGGAAAGCAAACGGTTTGGTTAAGTAATCGTCGGCGCCCGAGTCGAGCCCCAGCACTTTATCCTCAATGTTTGCCCTCACCGTAAGCAGTAGAACCGGAGTTGCCAGCTTTTGCCGGCGCAGTTCCTGCAAAATGCTCAAACCGTTCTGTTTGGGGAGATGGATGTCAAGGAGAATCAAATCGTGCACGCGATCCAGGGTCATCTGCAACCCGCTCTCCCCGTCTGCGGCAACGTCCACCGCGTAGCCCTCTTCCTCCAGGCCCTTCTTGATGAAACTGGCTACCTTCTTTTCATCCTCAACCACCAGCACTCGCATGCCCATACGCCCGCCCTGATAATGAATTGCATCCGCCCTGCTAAACCTACCTCCTTCGCGGCAAAACACATCACACATTCCTATACTATTTTTCATCACCCGCCAAGAGATCTGCACCTCGATGTTGGGCTGCTCGCCAAAACCTCGAAAATGCAATCCATAACAGGCTTCGGCACCGCAAAAATTCTTCGCCCCGGATCATCTTATGAGAATGTGCGGATGGGGGCTCTTGCAGGCCCGGGCTGGAACCTCGAGACGCTCCTAACTGTTACAACCGGCATCCGCTATCTTTTCGAACGAGGGAGTCACTTCCGCCCGGCTGTAGGAGTTACCGTCCCGAAATTGTGGAACAGGCGGACTAATGCAAAGCAAAAGAGTCGGGGAAGGCAGCCGTGTCTTCGACGCGTCGACTCTCGCCGACCACACATCGGAATGCATTCCACCTGTTGAGCAGATCAAGAGGTCTGAATAAAGCTGGTGTCCGGCATCCGTGGGGGCAGACCGGGAAGCCTGCCCCCTGGAAAGGATCGTTTCGGGAGAGCTGCAATTCTTCCTTGAAACACGGCCGATCTCCCGAAGTACTTGAAAGTTACCCAAGGCAGGAATTTACGAAATCCCAGTTGATGAGCTTTTCCATAAATGTCGTAAGATAGTCGGCCCTTCTGTTTTGGTAATCCAGGTAATACGCATGTTCCCAGACATCGACAACAAGAAGAGGTTTAACAGCGTGTGCTATCGGGGTGTCTGCGTTTGCAGTCTTGGTGATTTCCAGTTTGCCGTCTTTCAAAACAAGCCATGCCCAGCCGCTGCCAAACTGGGTGAGCCCTGCATTTTTCAATTCTTCGACGAACTTCTCGTAGCTACCAAGGTCGGCGTTGATTTTCTCGAGAACGGCCCCGGTTGGCCGCCCTCCACCATTGGGTTTCATGCAGTTCCAATAGAAATTGTGATTCCAGACTTGAGCCGCATTGTTGAAGAGACCGGCTTTGGATGCATCCGCCCCAGCCTTCCTCACAATAGTTTCGAGGTCTGCACTGGCAAGATCTGTGCCCTCAATCAGCTTGTTCGTATTATCCACATAGGTTTTGTGATGCTTTCCATGGTGGAATTCGAGGGTCCTGGCACTGATGTGAGGCTCAAGAGCTTCCTTTGGATAGGGCAAATCAGGTAAAGTTATCGACATAAATCCTCCTTTCTGTTCCTTGCTTTCCAAGTTTCACGGTTGATCATGATGCGCGAAAGACTTCCTGCACAGCTTCGGGTCCTCAGTGCCCGATCAATCATCAAGGCAAACAAGCTGCTACATAGCGAGCAAATAGCACCATCTCGTCTATAATCTGTAAGATTAATCCTGCAACGTGGACAACCCTCGGGGTCTCCTCTTGTTTTGAAAACAGCCTTGGTACTGCAGCGCGATGTTTGCTTTAAAAGAAATTGCATCATGGATCATGGAAGTTGGCCCGCTGCCATCACCTCCCTTTTTAAGCACGACGATTTCACAATACAACTCAGAGGTGCAATAAAGTTGACGATATGATCCGATTCCTGCTCTCCCAGGACCAGGCCGCTCTTCTGCAGGAGAGTAGTGGATGCTGCCAAACGGGCCGTCGAACTTTACTATTTTCAGTATCGCGAAGGGGCAGTAGACTAAACTCGCATGCTGAATTCTCAGCAATTCCTGGTCCAGGCCCAAGACCGTCTCACTTTGAGTAGAGGATCGGTCCCAACCAATCTCATTGCACTTTACAGGGCGTTGGGCGGCGGCCGGATGATACGGCTTCGCAAAGACTTCGTTTCGGAGCAAAACGTGGCAATGATGAAATCCGGGACAACCTGGGGAAGCTTACTGCCGCCCGGGGACCGGCCCGAAACTCTAACCCCGCCCGCACCCGCAGACGTTCATGAATGGCCGCGTGCGCCCGACTGGTAGAGATCGTCCAATTTGTTATTGGGCAGATATTTACAGAGGAGGTATGTGGAAGTCAGGAGCAGCTCTATCAGACCCAATTTTCTGCGCGAAGTCCGGGAACCCTCCCGAATTCTCGAATATTGTTTGTTATGAGGATGAGAGAAAGGCTTCTGGCATGAGCAGCGATGAGCAAGTCCATGGAACCAATGAGGTTCCCGCTCTTCTCCAGATGAGCTCTGATATTCCCGTAGTGAGCAGTTGCGCTTTCGTCAAAAGAGACAATCTCCAGCGGAACAAGAAACTCAGCCAGAGCTTCCTCATTCCTGTCCGGCCGACTGCTTTTACAAACGCCGTACTGGAGCTCGGCCACAGTGATGGAGGAAACGGCCACTTCCCCGGGCTCAAATGTCCTGAGTCTGTCAACCACATGGAACGGTTTCTTTTTGATCAAATAGATGCAGATATTGGTGTCGAGCATGCAGAGCATCAGAAAGTCTCTCTTGCATCCAGGGGAGGCTGGGCTCTCTCTTCCAGGAAATCCTTACTGAATTTATCCAAACTGTTTAGAAGAGGCCCCCACCGGTCATCCTTTGGCATCAGAAGCAAACCGCGCCCCACCCTCTTAATGTAGACCTCGGTGCCTTCCAGCCGGAATTCCTTCGGCAGTCTCACTGCCTGGCTGTTGCCGCTCCTAAAGATCTTTGCTGTATTCATAAGTGCATCCCTCTGCAGTGTATATTATTTAAAGTATATACAAACAGAGCTGAAATGTCACCCTAAATACATACTCTTAAGAATGGTGGAGCTTATGCCTTCGATCCAACCTCAATCCGATTTTTTCCCCGCTTCTTTCTGCAGCTGTTCCTCCTCGTCCAGGGCAGCTGCAATGGCCGCCGCTGCGCCGGCGGATAAAACTTGTTTGCTTGGAGCTGCAGCCGCTACGTCTCCGGTTTCTCCTGCTGCAGTCGGCTCGGTTATTTTTTCTTGAGGCAGCTGAACGATGACTTGCCGATGGGCGAACTGGATGCCACTTTTCTCAAAAGCGGCCTGTAATCGGCTGAATATTTCGCGGCGAATGCCGAACTGGTCCCCCGGTCTAGTCTTGAATTTGATGCGCATGATCATGCCCGAATCATCCAGTTCTTTCACCCCCTGGGATTTAATGGGCGCCAACAGCTTCGGTCCGAGCTCTTCGTCTTGTTCTACCTTGTCATTTATCTTTTTGATAATCTTCTTGACCTTGTTGATATCGGTTCC
>ENA-OSEO01001452-OSEO01001452.1-sediment-metagenome-genome-assembly--contig:-NODE-1452-length-42735-cov-5.850391_pt1 | contig 42735 bp, 40 predicted proteins | sample MGYA00237883_ERZ534232 | MGnify/ENA metagenome assembly ERZ534232 | reverse complement strand
CAGCGGTGGCGGCAGAATGACAAGCTTCAAAGGGACTACACGGAATCGAATTTACACCACCTTGACAGACGTGACCCGATCGTCAGACGCAAACAGGTCGGCGCCCGTCAGGATGGCGCCGACCTGTTTGTCAAGTGCAGTGTGAGTTTCTCCTTTGCCTAGTAGGTGCTGGTGTGAATCACGGAACCATCAGGATTGTAGAATGTCCAGAGGCCTTTCTTGAGGCCCTTGACGTAATCGCCCTTCCAATACCTACCGTCGATCCCCCAAGGCTCCGTCCAGGTGCCCTGCCGATAGTCGTCGAGGTACGGTCCTTCCGCCGGCACCTTGACACCGTCGCCGGTGCCCCACTCTTTCCAGTGACCGGTGCGCTTGTCCGCGCGGTACTCGCCTTGCGCCCGGAGCTGATTTTCTCCCCAGTACAGCGTCCATGGACCTTCCTTCATGCCGTACTGGTAGTTACCCTCGCTCTCCTTTGCGCCGGATTGCCAGTACCAGGAAGTGAAAGGGCCGTGCCACAACGAGGCGTTGCGTTCGGGGAAGTAGACGTTGATCCCCTCCTGCGTCTTGCGCCCATTGCTGTGATACCTGGAGAAATAGCCGTCCTGTTTGTCGTTGTGATACTCGATCTCTTCGTACAACTGGCCGGGAGTCTGGTAGGAATACGCACGGTACATGCCCTCGCGCAGGCCGGCCACGTAGGTAAACTCTTTGTCCTTGCCGCCGTGCTCAAAGTAGGTGACCCACATTCCTTCCTTTTTGCCGTCGACGTAGCAACCGGTTTCGCGGACCTTGGTCATGGCGTCGTCGAAGTGAGTGGCATAGATGCACTGGCGCTTGCCATCAGGATCCACGAAGTAGTAGGTCGCGCCGTTGGTGCGCTTCTCCAACGGGCCGTGGACGTGGCCGCATAGCGGGCACTCACCCTCCTGGCCTGTGATCTCGACCTGGATCCTATCCTCGGCGAGGTGCTGCTCGGATTTGAATTTGTCGTAGAGACGGACCGTGAGATCGTAGGTGCCGGCGTTTGCGTAAGCGTGCTCGACAACGGACTTGCCGTCAGAAATGCTCTGCCCATCACCAAACGTCCACTCATAGCGATAGTAGAATTCGGATGGGAGACAACTCGCTTCCACCGGGAAACCGGTCCGGCCCGTCAGGCGGTTCGGGTAGATCTGCACTTTGACCTCACGAACGACCGCCGTATTGGACGCTTCCGCGAGCGGCGCGCCGGTGGTTGGGTGCAGAACGCGCGTACTGATCTTGTACTCGCCCGGTGCCTGGTAGACGTGTTCGCCGAGGTGCGACGCCCTGGCATCAGTGACGCTGACCGTTACGGTTTCGGGGGGCGATCCATCGCCAAACGTCCACTCCACTTGGACGGTCTTGAACTCGGCGGGGACCGCAGTGATCATCGCGTCGAGCTTGACCGGTTGCTTGACCAGGGCGGCAGAGAGGCCAGTTGAGCTGACCCGCAACTCTGCCCCACCGAGGACGGCGGGGTCGGTCTTGATCACGTAGCCCCCAAGGTCCCAGTGCAGGGAAACGACCCCGCCCGGATCGACCTCGAGCGTGTGTTTGACCTTGTTGCCGCTCTCGTACGACTCGCGCGGCAGCCAGATCACCTGGACCGTCGACGAATCCTGTGGTTTATAGCGGATAAAAGCCCCGTTACTGATTGCAGGGGCGGATGGCCACACCTCAGTGGGGCTGTGGTGCAGGCTGCCTTTGATCTCAAACGACTTGGCGCCCGTCTGCTTAATCTCGAACTCTGCCTTAAACCTGGGCAGGAAGCTGTCTAGGACGCGAGAGCTTGCCTCGATCGCCGTTGGAATCAGCAACCGCCGCTGGGCCTGCAGTACCTCCCAGTCGAGCATGCCGACGGGGATGGCTTTGTCGTCCGATGAGACCAGCAACTCAAACTTGCGCAACAGCGATGTCGCGAGGATTGGCGTCTTGGTGCCATCAATGTCACGGTAGAAGTAGTTGCCCTCTGGCTTGGGTACCCCCGGCGACCGGTAGGCCGGCTCGCCATTGGCGGTACGGGGTATCAAACCCTCTGATTGGACGGTGTCGCCTGAGTAGAAGTTTGCGTTGGTCCATCCAGCCACGGAATCAAATAGCTGCGCTAGATCCTGGGCGCTGTAATTGATGCTCGACGAGGCGACGCCGCCAGCGTTGGCGGAGATCTCGGCGGCGCCGATGGTGCTCTCGTAAGGATCGGAGTTGCCGATCTTGGTGACCTTCACATCGATGTCAGGATGACTGTCGTTGCGCACGTGAGCGGGCACCGTCATGTCGGCTACCAGGTGCATCGTCTCGCCGACCGCGCGCCAGGCCATGCCGTACTTTGCGTTGGTCCGCACCGGCAGGCCGTCCGAGCCCAGAGTAACCGGGGCCGTGAGTGCCTCGCGGAAGTACTTGATGCCATTTGCGTATGAATATCGGTTATCTGGATGCGTAAGCGCCCATGTCTTGGCGTCGATCTGCGGGTTCTTGGTGTCGAGCGTCGGCATGAAGTAGCCGGCGGTCTGAATCAGTGCCTTGCCCAGCGTGCCGCTCCACTCGATAACGTCGTCCAGGTGATCGGTTAGATAGGTGACCCCCGAGTTGGCGAGCGGATCATAGAAGTGACGGAACGAAGCCGGCAATTCGGGCTCGTCAGCCGACATGCCGCCGTGCGCGATCCATTCGGCGACCGTCATCTTCTGCTCTTGTTCCTTGATCTGCAGCAAGCCCGGCTCAGTAACCGCGACCCCCGAAACCTCGCTGTCACCAAACTCGGTATCGACGAGCCACTCGTCCGCTGCGGCCCGGGCCTCAAAAGCACGCACCGCGAGTTTGTTGATTTCCGGATGCGCGCTGAGGTTGCCGTACGCCGCCGCGACGGTAGGCGCAGCCAACGACACAGCCAGCAGGACTGCCAGTGACGCAAAGGGACGCACGCGACGGACACGGCTGGGGCGTACGTCCGTGCGCCTGGTGGTTATAGCTCCGCGATCAACCACTGGTCGCCCTCCTTGACCATTAGGAAGCTGAATGTTTCCTCGCCCACCTTGGTCTGGTAGACACGGGTGGCTTCGTAGGAGGCGATCAGCGTGGCGTCGCGCAGGGCCTTGGCCAGACCTGCCGCCCCATCGCCGGAAACGTCCAGGCTCTCGCCAATCGCGTCGCGCAGCGGTGTCGACAGGGTCGCCGCAAACGCTGAGGCATCGTGCTTGTCCAGCGCTGCGGCCGCCGTGCCTAGCATCGGGCGCCCAGGATCGGTTACCGTGTCTCCCGGGGTCGGATCACTAGTTGCGGGCGGCTTGGGGCCGCAACCTGCCGCGGTGGCCGTGAGGGCCAGTGCGATGAGGCAGATCATGACAATCATAGATGTGGCCTTGCGGTGAATTCTTTCGTCGTGCCGGTGCGGGTGGCTGCGATGATACGGGCTCGGTGTTTGCGGCATGATCATTAAGTGTATGCACCCCCACTGAGTGTGTCGGCGGGACTGACGGCCAACTGAAGGCCAGGAGCGCGCAAGGAACTGACGCGGCTCAAAACCGGGGCGCGGCAATCGACATGGGAGCACAACTACGGCAAATGCGGCAGGGCATCCTTTCTACCTATGGGTAGTCCTGAGACTGCGAACGGGAGGGCATGCCTGTGCCAGCAGCGCTTATTGGTCCACTTGCATTCGTCTTCGCATTACCTACGGCCGCTTGAACGACCAGTATCGGTTCTGGGCCTTCCGCTCAACCTGCAGCGTCCTGATCCGGCCGAGCTGATTGAGATCATCGAGTTTGCGAAGGTCGTGGCGCAGGGCGAGGCCGGCACGGTCGGGATCGTCCTTGGGGTAAATCTCATGGGCAACGAGATAGGCCATAACGTCGGCGGGTTTGACGACCTGGGTTTGGTCAAGTCCGGTGCGCTCGAGGTAGCGAGAGATTAGGCGATCGATCAGTTCAATGCGGGAGTCAAAGTCCAAAGGGTAGCCTCCTTAACGCCGTGCCGCAGGGTGCACTGTTCGCCGCGATGGTAGGTGGCGTCCACGCATCGAAAGGCACCATTGGGCTGATCCTGAACCAATGTGGCAGCACACAATGACAGCCCCGCGAGAATCCGGGCAATTCAAGGCGCTGAAGCCTTGCTTTCTTCTCGAGCGGGGCTGGTCCGGCCGATTGCTGGAGCAGCCATCCTCGCTATATTGCGTTTACCTGCGCAAACCTTCGAGGATGCCCTCAGACGCGATGTTCTTGCGAATCCCCTTTTCCACCCCGTCCGGACCCGCAACCCGGGGCGATCGAGGCGTCATGTGCGGATGATGGGGATTGCGGCGGCAAGCGGCTAGCCTCCTTCGCCACGCCGCCATGGCGACACCGGCGGCTCGGCGGGTGGCTCCAACAACTCGGCAGGTTCGATACCGAGGCGGACAGCGATCTGCCGAATGGTTCTCCGCTGCGCTCCGCCTTCGCCACGCTCCAGCCTGCCAATGGTGCTCTCTGACAGACCAACGCGACGGGCGAACTCCAATGGACCAAGTCTTAGCTGATAGCGCACCGAGCGCAACCCTGGCAATGGTATGCCGCGTGGACCGGGTAACCCACTGGCCCACGACGGAGGCTCGGCGGGCGACGGCACTGGCCGGCGCGGCGGCTCCTCCTCCGGATGGAGCGGCTTGCCGAACAAGTCCTCCGTCGTCACACCGAGGGCGGCGGTTATCTCCTCAAGCCGCTGCCGGGACACGCCCATACGATAACGCTCCCACTGGATGATGGTCCAGCGAGTCACGCCGATACGGGCGGCGCACTCCGCCTGATCAAGTCCTAGCTCCAGCCTAATTGCCCGAAAATTGGGCAGGAGGTAGCCGGGTTTTCTGCCGCCTTTGCCTTTTGCACGATCGTTAACCACTCTCTGCCTGCCCTCCTTCGAGGTTCTATTGCCAAGATAACACTAAAGTACCCTTGGAGAGTACTCGGCAGACGCAGGGGATTGCCTATCATTAAGGCCGAATCTCTACGAAGAATATTGCAGGTGATAATTGCGGGCAACCCCCGCACATAGGAGGTAAGACGGAATGATGATCAAGATCAACAAGATGAAGGGACGCAAGGGCTTCACGCTCGTCGAGCTGCTTCTCGTAGTGGCTATCCTTGCGGTGCTGGCATTCTTGGCCGTCCCGGCGATTGCTGAGACAATCCGGAACAGCCGGATGCGGACATGCGCGTCGAACGAGAAGATGATTGAGACCGGGATCTGGCGCTGGTATTCCGATCAGATTGCAGCCGGTAGAGTGTTGGCTGACCCCACTGACGAGGGAGCAGTTGTGACTGAGGGTACTGTTGCCGACGTTACAGCGCTGATAACGGATGCTGACAATCTGGCGAACTACTTCACTCCGGGTGGAATTCCAACCTGTCCATTCGATGCCACGGTCGAGGAGCCTTACTTGATTTCGGTTTCCGTCTATGCCGGCGGACTTCTGGATGTGTTGGTAGTTTGTGGTAACGCAGAGGACACCGTTGGTGCAGGCGGCGGACATCCCAGGGCATTAGACCCGAGGACATTGGAAGAGGCGCCCGAGTAATAGGATATCGCCCGGCGCAGTCAGTCATGCTGAAGCGCTAGACACTACCGCCCAAGGATACCGCTTGATGGTCTCCTTGGGCGGTAGCGGCGTTCATGGATGAGTAGGGTTCTCTTGGGCTCGGTCATCCTCTCGAGACTGCACCGCCACCTTGGCCCTGGGGATGCCTGCTGTAGCAGGACTACATGAGCGGGCAAAAAAGACGGAGCAAGATGCGGAAGCACCGGCCACATGCAACCGGCAGCATGGATGCGCAGTGACCGGTGTCGGAGTTCACTTGACTCACAGTCAAGATGCAGGCGCTCTGAAAGCGCTGCCGACCGCCCTCATATGCCTCAACGATATATCGTTAAACTGTAATGTACAGATTCAACTCGACCTGCCCGAGACCACCGCCATCCCCCCAGCTTGACGCCATTTGACACCCAGCACCGCCACCGATACAATCAACTCGAAAGCATCAGGAGCGGCTTGGGCAATTTGCCTGAGCCCGGCAACCTGGCCAGGGCGGCCAAGGTGCCTTCCCCAGCAGTCTTGGGGGATGCGGGCGGGTAACCGTCAACCAAGCGCCCTTTGCCTTTTTTGCCCGTGCTCCCGTTGCTGCGGAGGGCGGGCGTTTTGCTTTTCTGGAGCAGCATCCTGCCCCCGCCAACAGGGGAGGAACACCAAAGTGGAGATCGAGAGTTCATTCGTCAAAGGCCGCCTCGCTGAAACTTCCTACGCCAACCGCGAGTCAATCATGCACCTGCGGATGATCGAAGATTGGTGTCGGCGACGGCCAAACAACACCGCCAGCAGTATGCTCGTGCACCACCTGCGCACGACCTACCCGGTGGAATGGCGGATAATCTGCCGCGAGCTCCTACATGGCATCGTCGCGACGCCGGAGGAGATCGAGGCCGCCTATGCCGAGCATGCCGCGAAGATCGTCGCCGAGCAGGAAGCGGAGTTCCGGGCAATGGCGGCTGCGGACGCCGCGAGACGAGAAGAGTGGAAGAAGGCGGGTGGTCGGCCATGAACGCCCCACTGATGCCCGTCCCAGCAATCGCGCGGCCGTCATTGCCTACACCCAGAATTGGAGGTGGCAGCCGTGGCTAGCATCACCAAACGTGGTTCTGGTTACCGCGTCCAGGTCCGGGTCAAAGACCCCGGCACCGGAGAGTTCAGGACCGTTGCCCGCACGGTCAAAGGGTCCATGCGGGATGCGCAGCGCGTTGCCAATGAGTTGGAGTCGGTCAAGGAGCTCGGGGTGCTCGGCTCCATGCACAGGATCAAGCTCGGCGCCTACCTGGATGAGTGGTTGGCCGGTGCCCGGCCCAACCTTGCCTACAGCACCGCCCGCGGCTACGGGCTCAACATCAACCGGCACATCAAGCCCTCACTGGGTCAGGTTGGCCTGACCGATCTTAACCCGGCAATGATCCGGAAACTCTACGCTAAGCTAACTGCAGCCGGCCTGAAGCCGCGTACGGTGCGCTATGTCCACGCCACCCTGCGCCGGGCGTTGGCGGTCGCCTTGCTCGATGGTCTGATCACTCGTAACCCTGCGCTTGGTGTTTTGCCGCCACGCATTGAGCCAGCCGAGGTGACGGTCCTCGATGAAAGAGAGGCCTGGCGGCTTCTCTCCGCTGCTCAGGATAGCAGCATCGAGCCGGCGGTGGCTTTGGCGTTGCTCTGTGGATTGCGGCGGGGCGAGATCCTCGGCTTGCGCTGGGGGGACGTCGACCTTGATCGCGGCACGGCGATTGTGCGCCAAACGATCCAACGGCAGACGGGGCAGGGGCTGGTCGCGCAAACGGTCAAGACTCACCGCAGCCGCCGCATGGTGGAGCTGTCGGGCTACGTCGTCGCGGTATTGCGCAAGGCCAAGAGGGCGCAGGCGCAATCCCGCCTGATTGCCGGTCCCGCCTGGGATGATCTTGATCTGATCACGACCACGGCGCATGGCACCCCCCTGGACCCGGGCGAGCTTAGCGCGACCTTTCGCACGGTTCTGGGGCAGGCAGGCCTGCCATTGATGCGGTTGCACGATCTGCGGCACACCCATGCCAGCCATCTCTTGCGAGCAGGGGTGGATATCAAGACGATCCAGGAGCGACTGGGTCACTCTTCGCCGGCGTTTACTTTGGAGGTCTATACGCATCTCTTGTCAGGAATGCAAAAGGAGGCTGCGGCGGCTGTGGAGGGGTTGATCATCGCTGCCAAGGATAGGCTGCCTAAAATGGATTGTAGCCAAATTGTAGCCATCTTTGTGCCGAGGGAGCGGACCGACATTTCGATCCGGCGGGATCATGCCATCTAGCAGGGACTTTTTGGTGCCGAAGGAGGGAGTTGAACCCTCACCGGGGGTCGCCCGACACGATTTTGAGTCCGAGCCGATAGTCCTTGCCCGTCTCTTGGCGTCTCACATCATCATCGTTAGCTGGGTTTTATCTGAGCGAGTGTCGTCTGCTGTCTGTTGCAGTCACTCGGAACGCCGTCTCCGTTGCTGTCAGGTTGCTGTCAGCGGTGAAAACTATAGCCTAACAGATTTGAGCGATTTGCGAGATGCTTAAGCGTGGGCGATGTCGCTGAGTGTGCGTGTCTGTACCGTCCTCCATGTATACGGTCCGGCTTCGCAATTGCAGCGGCCCCGGAATATCTGTCTTTCGTCCGGCGCAACTTGTTCGCGTGATGACGAAGCCTGGAGACTGCCGGCACGCGTCTAGCTACCATCCCTCCTTGAGGTACTTGGCAGTAACGGCAGGAATCGTGATCTTCCAGCCAGCAATCGACGTATAGGTGTAGTCTCCGTAGATGTCCCCCCAGAAGGTGACGATGTCATCGTTAACCAAGGTTGTTTTTCCTGAGTACCACACGTAGATGATGTCGTCCCAATATCCCCAGCTATCTCTATTGACCGCCACTCGCATGTACCCACCACCGGAGGCGTCTTCCTGAATTTGCTGCACTTGCCCGGTGTATTTGACCACCGTCCCTTTGTACCGGTCTGCCCCTTTTTCCAATTCTCCATACGATATTCGCGTGGCCCGGCGCTTGTAGGCGGTCTCCGGCCCGATGTAGGCAACGCTGAAGTTCTTGTTGTACACAACTGTCCCTGATCCGTTGCGCACGACCACCGACACCGAATATGTCTTCTCGCCGTCGAGCAGAGATACGGGATACGAGAAAGCCCCAGTTTCACTATTCACGGCGGCACGCTCGCCGAACACGGTAACTGAGAAGGAAGGGTCTACAGTGCCTTCTATTCGCACCAATCCGTTGCCCACTTCACTCGCCGGTGTCTTGATGGCGACAGCAGGCAGTCTGGTGACAGAGAGATTGGTCTGGTTCTTCAATTCACCCGTTCTCGACGCGGTGACGGTGAGTTTGTTGTCGCCTACTACCGCGAGCGGCACGTCAAGCGTGAAAGAACCTCCATCTCCAACTACTGTCGACTTCCCAGCACAAGATACCGTCGCCCCGGGAGATGTGGTGCCAGATAACTTGACCAAGTTGGACCAGGTTTTTGGTGTGGGCGCCGTCACAGATAGATAAGTATGTCCCCCAAGTTCCGTGGAAGTTGAGATAGTACCAAGCTCACCCGTCGCAGATCGAAAAACCACAGGGATGGTGACTGGGTTAGTCACAGTAGAAGTAAGGCTCCGCAACAGCTCTAGTCTGCGGAGTTGGAAGCCGCCAGTCGTCGAGCGCTCCGTGACGAGCCCGTTGACCTCGACGGTAACAGCTGTGGGCACCTCTCCGAGTTCGAGCGTGATGATAGGCTCATAGGCAACCAGTGTCTCTTCGAAGACGGCACCGCTCGCAATTGTCTGCAGGTTGCATTGCGATAGCGCATCCCATTTGATTGGGCAGGCGGACGAACGGTCTTCGGCGACTGGCTGGAAACTGTCAAGTTGAGCCTTCTCCACTTTGACTTCTATGTCACTACGCGAGAGTTCAGCGCCACATGTCTTACAGAAGCTAATTACCGTTTGCGTTTTGGTTACCGTCGAGCTACACCCTCCAGCACAGAGTGATAGCATGCCCAGCATAAGGAAGAGAACAGGTAGAAAACGGAATCGCCAAGTCGACACCACCGTCACTGCTAATCCCCCCTCTGGCGTTGGGCTTTCGACCTCATGGCAGCAATCCCTAGCAAAGAGAACCATAGTGCGGACGTAAATGCATATGATTACCAGGAAATCAGCAGAGCATGTAGTAGAGTCTGCAATGTAACGAGTTTCTCGCATCTGTGAGGCGATTCTGATGGCCGAAGAGTCGGCGCCGCAGGAGCGGAGCGGTTCCCCTGACTTTCGCTGTCCAAAGTGCAGAGCCCACATCGATGACGGTCAAATCTACTGTGGCAACTGCAAGACGGATCTTGCGTGGGTCAACGGCATACCCCAGGTCTCTGCTGGCCAGAAGCTGCAGGATGCGGGGAACAGCCTGATGAAGGTGGGCAGTGCTCTGCAGGGACTCGGATGTCTGTTGACGCTCTTGGTGACCATCCCAATTCTGTTCGTCATGTGCGGGGTGTTGGGGAGGTAGGCGTACTACCAACGGCAACGCCTTGAGTGTTTGCGCTGTCGGGGCAGCACTCTCAACGGGGATTATCTGCGCTTGGCAAAAGAATGAGCGAAGTTCTCAACGCCCCCAACTTTGCGCTCAGCGTGAGGCAGGATGCCCCCCCCCGCCGCATAGGAATAAGGGCCCAAGAGCCCGTGCGCTCGGCAGGAGTGACGGTCCACAAACAGCAACCGGGGATCGTCGGTTTACTTCGCCCATATCCACGGCGGCTTGGTGGGGCTATTTGCCGGTAGTATACACAATCACCATTATGGGACACTAACTCTCTCTTACCCATAACCGCAGGCAGACGCGATTTACGGAATAGCGCCGGTTTCTGATACCCCCGCGACACCTCTCCACGACCGGATGTCAACAATTCCGAAAGACAAATGCCCTGCTATATCGCTTATGGCCTCGACTGCGAGCAGCCGCAACGTGTCAAAGACTAGGCGACCCCCCCTAGGCAAACTTGCGGCGATTCGTGCGCATCCACCCGTTCGGTCCCGGATCCAGAGGGGCAGGGATTGACCCTGCCCCCGATCGTCGTCTACTTCCGCTTGCCGTGCCGCAGTTGCTGCATGATCTGCGGCCAGCGTTTGTTGATCTCGCCGGCTGACATCTTATTCACGTTCAGCCGTGCCGGCGGCTCGTGCCATCCTCGCGGATCTCGCCCGTGCCGGCGAAACCGCTCGTCAACCTCGCGGTCGGCAGCCTTCTGCAGTTCCAGCCGTAGCTGGTCTAGCCGCACGATAACGGCTGCCTCATCGTCGTCGCCGTGATCCACCAGACCCAGTAGCGCACCGTTCAGGCCGCGTTCATGCGCTGCGGCCTCCAGTCTGGTCAGCCGGCGCATCTTGGTTCGCTCGGTCCTTACGCGCTCGATCTCGGCCTCCACTAGCCTTGCCTTCGTAGCTTCGTAGCTTTCGCCGTCGTCGGTCGTCATTGTGGCTGCACATCCTGCGTCGCGGCTTGATAAGCGACGTTGACTCGCGCCGGCGCATCGCTGGCCCTTGGGCTGCTCATGTACTGGTCGAACATCGCGGCCAGGTCGATCTTGGTGCTGCCCTGCTGCTCCAGTTCCTTCATCGCAATGTCGGCCCAATCCTCGACGCTGCCCAGCACATCGCCCAGCTGGATCAACTCAGCTTCGCGGTCTTCGTACAGCGCTTCCAGTGGCGTGACGAACAGCCGGCGCACCTGTGCGAAGTCCTGCGCCTCCGCTTCACCCATCGCCACCAGCTTGCCGCCAACAACGCGGTCGAACTCCTGGCGCGCCGCAGGGCTGACCTTGCCGGCGTGCTGTCTGTAGTAGCGAACCAGACTGGCCGCATCGCTCAGGCCGGCAACGTCCTGCGCGACCGCCTGCGCGTAATACACACGCTCTTGCCAGTCCGCGAAGGTTGGTGGCTGGTTCTCGACCCGGTCGTGGATGTAGGTCTGCCGCCCGCGGTCCTTGCCGGCCTCGATTGCAGATCTGGTCTGTGCCGCCACCTCTTGCTTGCGCCTGCGTACCCAGTCATCGGATCTGCCCTCCAGCCGGTCGGTCTTGAGTTGCTCCTGCCCCCGGCGAATCGCTGCCTGCATCTCGTTGATGTGCGTGATGTAGCTATCGTATCGTCCCATTGGGACCGCCCTCCGTTCGATGGTAATGCCCCTCAGCTCGCCGGCAGTCGTCACCAGCATCTCGGTGCTGCCGGTGATCGCGATGCCAACGGTTTTTTTCGACCAATTTGTGCGCCTTTTTTGGTGTGCGCGGTGTCTCATAATTGCGTCCGATATCGCTATTAGCTGGTCTTTTGTCCTGTTGGCGGAGGGATTTTGTGCGCCGATATTGCTCTTAAAATCGCCTCGTGCTGCATTTTGCGCCATCTGGTCGCACGCGGATCCGTTCGGTACAGACGACCAGCCAGAAGCCAGACAGATACTTACTCCGCCTTGGTGGTGAGCGATGTCGCCACGGCAGCTGCAACTGCCTCCCAGGTCGACACAGGTTGCGCCACTACTATCCTCAAGGCTACTGATGTTCGCCCACACCCTTCCTTTGTGTGAATCAATAGATGCGGTTTGACGGCGGGCCTCGCAACCTAACCGCCACATTACTGCTCGACTTCCCTGGTGGGCTCGAAGCGGTATCCCGGTACGCCTGGGACATCTGGGGCGCTTGGGACAACTTCATCGTCGTCAGTGGGAATGTAGCGTTTTCGCAGTACCTCGAGCTTGGCGCGGTCGGCCACGACGAGTCGCTGTTTCACTCCACTGACTCGCACCTGGCGGGTGCCCAAGCCGAGCGTCTTGAGTAGCTGGCCGACTTTGGTGGCGGCGATTCCCGTTTCTTTCTCAAGCTGGCCGGGTGTCACATTGAGGACTAGCAGCCCATCTTCCGTATCTGGCACCTCGAGTGTCTCGACAGCACCGGGGACTGCGTAAGGGACTAGTGCAGCCACGAGCTGCCCTTCACGCGTACCGGCCCGCTGCTCAACCAGCTCGCGCTGGTGCTTTCGAATGAACTGAACGTAATCCGCGAAGACATCCGGTTGATTAGCTAGCAGTGCCGCAAAAGCGCTCGACACTTGCTTGAGCCGCGGCTCGATGCCGTCAAAACGCAAGGCTTCGCCCGCCTCGGCGTTGGTTGTTGCCCAGTTTTGCAGTCTGAACATGAGTAAACGGCGGCGCAGCGCTGCCTCGGTATCGTGGAAGGCACGGTTGAGGACCGGGGGGATGTCTGTGCGCCTGGTCTCGCTCATGATCTCTGTGAGGCAACGGGCCTCTAGAGCCGGATCCTGAAATCGCCTTCTTGTTGCGAACACCTTCGGTCCATAAGTTGGGAAGAACTGAAGCCTATCGGGGTTATCCTTTTGAGCCCGAATTACCGGTCGGTTGCGCTCGAAGCCGCAGTTGAGAAGGGTGATGACGGTGTTGTATTCGTCCGAGTTACGGAGATCCGCTTCGTCGAGAATCAACGTGCCTCCCCACCGTGCTATCAGGCGGAAGATGGGTGCAGGAGTCACGGCGCCTGAGCCAATGATGGCTTTGTAGCAGAGCCCGCCAATCACATCCAGAGCCCTGCTCTTACCAACGCCTGTATCTCCGAGCAAGCGCAGATACGGGATGGTGTTGAAGCGGTCATACAGCCAGCTAAGAAGTGCGTAATAGGCCGCGAAGCGGCGGTAACCGTCGGAAACGTCCAGCCATGTATGGATGTGTCGCTCGATGTCGGCGAGCAGGTCGATGGCAGTACCGTATGGTTCCGCACCATCTGGCAGCTTCACTGCTCCAAGGTCAACCTCCGGGCCGACAATCGGAAGGATCTTCGTCGTCTCACGCATCAGGTGCGTTGCGGCGTCGAGGCGGCACTCCTCGGGATTCCACGACATGAACGCTGACTCGCGGTTGTGGTGAATCTGCTCCCAGACCCGACCGTCCAAGATGGCCAGGCTCGTGCGCTCGACTTGTTCGCCGTTATCGCGCGGTTGTGCTGGCTTGCGCGGCTCACGCATCTTGCCGGCAAGGTGAACGATCTTGCGGCGGTCTTCCGTCATGACAGCACTCCCCGGCGCCGGGCTTCCGCCTCGGTAATCGAGGCCACAATTCGCTCAACCTCAAGCGTTGGGAGCGGGGGTTTGCAGTGGATGCCGTTCCAGGCGCTGACGAAGCTCAAGACTACCAATGGGTCAACGCGTCGTCGTAGAAGGTGGCCAGTCAGTCTGCAGAGTGTGTCGTTGCGCGCCCCCTTCTCGACGGGTGTGCCGGCAAGATCACGCCAGTGCTCGACGCTCTGAGGTTGCCCGTCTGGTGACGACTTGACTAACTCAAGCAGCCACGGTGGTGCTGGCGCGACCCGCACATCATCCGGCCCTTGGCCCGGCAGCCACCGGTATGGCGCACCGCTCGGATGTACACTTGGTGGCACGACGATGAACCCGCCGTCGCCGCGAAAGTCGAGGCCGGGCAGGCGACGCGCGAAGTTGCGGCACTCGAAGCCAGGGTGCTGGTAGAGGTTGTGCCAGCCACCTCCGCCCGTGGCACTGGCGACCGTGACGGGCAGGCCGCGTTGAATGGCGAGCGCGTTCCCCTTGGCGTTGTCCGCGTCGAGGACGATCAGCCCGGAGACCTTGCCGGTGACGACACCTATGTTGGCCTTCGGCCATTGCCGGCGCCACTCTCTGACCTCGGAGGCGGTGGCATGGCGCTGTTGGTAGACAGACCAACCGACCAGAGGGCGCTTACCGCACGGCTCGACGGGGATCACCGACCAACCACGCGCGAGATAGCTATCCGCAAGTGTCAGGGGCTCAGTAGTCACGACGCGCCGCCTCCTCAATCAGCCGCAGTATGGCTTGGCGCTCCCAGTAGCCGCTGTTGAAGTGCTGCAGGCCGACTCCAACGCCGCACATGAAAGCCTCGCGCCAAATGTGGCGTTCGCGGTCGTGACGCAGCTGGTTCCAGGAGACAGGTTCGTCGATAAGTGCTTGGAGGTTAACCACTTCACTTCGCATCATTCTCACCATCCAGGAATCGGATCAGTGTCGCCTTTGAAACGAGAATCGTCCGGCCAGCGCGAATGTGTGGTATGCGTTTGGCACGCAGAAGTTCGTAGACAGAGTTCTTGCCCAACCCGGTGATCAGAATGATGTCTTTGGGTCGTAACACGTCCGGCATGTCATTCAGGGCGGGTCGTGTTGTCGTAGCCTGTCACCTCCTTCGCGAACAAGTCCTCCTGTGGCACCTTCAGTGCCCGACTGATGCGCTGTCGCCAGCCGGGGTAGGCGAAGATGTGCTCACGCTCGATGCGCGAGAGCGTTGCCTCGCTGATCCCTGTCAACTGACACAATGCGGCGAGGCTCAGTCCTCGCTCCTTACGGGTCTGTCGCAGTCTCAACATCTCGGAATGCCTCCTTGTGTTGGTGCATGTTGCATGTTACGATTCGAGCATAAAAGGTCATAAAAATGGACACAAGGACCGCTAAAATAGGTCTATATACCAAAAAGAAAGGAAGAGATGAGGTTGGCAGACGATAGGCCGCGACGTGGCAGACCGAGGACCGACCGCTTCTGGGTTGAGTGGGTCAAGTCGCAGGTTGTGAACGATCCGAAAGCAGCCATCCGCTCACTCGTTCACAAAGCCATGATAGAGGCGGTTAGGCAAGGAAGAAACGATGCGCCTTCGGAGACGACGATCAAGCGCATCCGCGCCGACATTCTGAAAGCACCCGATGAGGTGCAGCGTGACTACCGGTTCGCGTATTGGCCTGAGAGCTTCGAGCGAGGCGACCTACCCTGGGAGGCTCAGGGGGCTCTACTTGAACTGCTCCGTTACGCAGTTGAGCACAAGATGGCACCAAGCCCTGGTTCTGCCTGGTTTGTGTTCGCCGCTGCTCTGGGGGCTCGGTTTTTCATGGGCAGCGGGGACGAACATGCGACGACTGCGTCTGGGGACCCGTCCAATGCGCTTGATGATGCTCTTCGGGCTAAAGTCGATGAATATTGGGGCAGGGCGGAGAAGGCGTTTGACCGGGCGCTACTGAGCGAACAGGTCCCCGAGAGCCCAGAGTATTGGCGTCCCACCGTTCGTCTGGCGCGTTGGTATTGGCACGTGAGGCAGGCGTCACCTGAAGCCCCAGTCGCTTGGGCTGGCTCAATCGCGCTTTACAGAGATTATCGTGACTCCATCGCGGAAGTGATCCAAATCACTATGCCAAAGAAGACCCTTCGTATGCTCGAAGCGTTTGTCGTGGACGGGCCAGAGAATCACTGGGGCGAGGACAGCACTACATCTTTTTGGCAACTGCTCTGGTCGGGCCATTTGATTGCTGCGCAGAGGGGGTTTGAGTACTTCGAGAAGTTGAGAGCTATGCATCAATTGGACACCACAGACTCTGCGCAACTCGCCTCAATAGGTGATGATGATACGAAGGTGGGGCCAAATGGCAGAGAAGCGTAAGCCCCGCAAGCGGGCTAACAGCGCAGGTAGTGTCTACTGCCGCAAGAGCGATAAGCGTTGGGTCGGTAGCCTGACCAAGGGCTACGACGAGAATGGTAAGCCGATACGCGTGCACGTCTACGGCCAGACGAGGGCGGAGGCCGAGGACAAACTGCTTGCGGCCATGTACTCCCACCGTACTGGGTTGCTGCTCGACCCCGCCAAGGAGAACGTGAAGCAGTTCCTGGGCCGGTGGCTGAGAGACAGCGTTCAAAACAGCGTTCGACCGCTGACCTACCAGTCCTATGAGATCAACGTCAGGCGGCACATCGTGCCCGTGCTAGGTCAGGTCCTACTTCGCCAACTCACACCGGCGCACATCCAGGCCCTCTATGTTCAGAAGCTCAGAGAGGGCCTCTCGCCGCGCTCGGTGCAATACATGTCGGCCATCCTGAGTCGGGCCCTGCGGCAGGCGGTCAGGTGGGAATTGATTCCGCGCAACCCCGCTGACGCGGCGGACAAGCCGAGGGTCCAGCGCAAACCTATGCCAGGGTTATCTGCTGACGAAGCGAAGCGCCTCCTCGAAGCCGCCCGCGAAGACCGACTTGAGGCGCTGTTCGTGCTCACGGTCACGACGGGTATGAGGATAGGGGAGGTTCTCGGTCTTGCCTGGGATCACGTCGACCTTCACGGGGAGCGCCTTGAGGTCGTCAATCAGCTCCAGCGACTCCCGAAGCAGCCGCCGCAACTGGTCCCGCCGAAGACGGCACAGTCCCGTCGTGTGATCGTGCTTTCCCCGATGGCTGTGGCAGCGCTCAGGCGGCACCGAACCCGGCAGGTGGAGGATAGACTTGCGGCAGGATCTCTATGGGCTAATGACTGGAACCTTGTTTTCACTGATGAAAGGGGTGCGCCACTCAGTCGCGAGCGGGTTTCGCAGGGGACATTCAAGCGGCTTCTCAGGAATGCAGGGTTGCCCAACATCCCATTCCACGGCCTGCGCCACACCGCTGCCACGATGCTCCTGGCTGCAGGTGGCAACGTGAAGGCGATCTCGGAACTGCTTGGTCACAGCACCGTCAGCTTCACACTGGCGACGTACACTCACGCCACATTCGAGATGCAGAAGAACGAGGCAATGCGCATGCAGGACATCCTGGGCGGGAAAAACCAGGAATCCGCCCCAACTGTCCCGGTTGTCCCAGGCGTACCGGGTACCGAGAAGGGCTAGCCTTTCTTGCCCCAAACAGAGAAAACGCCACGGACCCCCATGGCGTTTTCGTTATTGTGCGGTTGCTGTCAGGTTGCTGTCAAACCAGTTTCAGCTTGGTCCATTGTTCGTTTCAAAAGTGCCATTTAGCTGGTGCCGAAGGAGGGAGTTGAACCCTCACCGGGGGTCGCCCGACACGATTTTGAGTCGTGCGTGTCTGCCAGTTCCACCACTTCGGCACATCTTCACCAAAAACAGAGCCCACTTGCAGGCGAGATTCATGATAGCACAATGCGGCGGCGCAAGACAACGAATGTCGGCAGGCTTCAGTCCTACGCATCAAGTCCACATCATCGACCACCCACAGGACAAGCAGGGCGTTTCGCCGAATCGTGCACCGCTGGTGGAACCGTCAGCCGTCATCCGGAGTCTAAGCTGCCTATGGACCACTCCATAGGGGCGACGGTGCTCCCCGCCGGGATGCCGAAGGAGGCCCTGCCCTTGAGCTTTGATGAGGCGCATCTGATCAGCCGCTCGCGCGATGGCGATGCGGCTGCTTTTGGCGAGCTCGTGCAGATTTATGAGCGGCGCGTCTATAACCTTGCGTATCGCATGTGCGGCAACCGCGAGGATGCTGCCGACCTGGCGCAAGAGGCCCTGGTCAGGGCGTTTAAGGCGATGCGGCGGTTCCGGGAGCAGGCGCAGTTTTCGACCTGGCTCTACCGGATCGTGGTCAACGTATGCCTTGACCACCAACGCAGCCGCATGCGTCATCCGACCGTGTCCCTGGACGAGCCGGTGACGGGCGACGACGGAGACATCCCGCGGCAGGTGGTCGCGGATGAGCCCGATCCGTCCGAGCATTACGACCGCGCCGAAACCCAGGCGGCTGTCCACCGCGCCATCGGACGACTGGCGGCCGACCATCGGGCCGTGGTGATCATGCGCGATATCCAGGGGCTGGCCTACGAGGAGATCGCTGAGGTGCTGGGCATAGCGCTGGGCACAGTCAAATCCCGTCTCAACCGGGCCAGGATGGCCCTCAAGGAAGAACTCCAACGCGCGGAACTTTTGACACCTCCGGGCGTCTATGCTGGTAGCCGCGATGTTTCGCGTGGGGAGGAATCGCAACGATGAGCTGTGACCGACTCAAGGACCTCCTGTCCTTGTACATAGATGACAAACTCCCTGCTGAGCAGCGCCGGCAGGTGGATGAGCACCTGGCCAAGTGCCCGGATTGTGCTGCGGAGTTGGCGATGTTGCGCCAGGCCGTGGCACTGGCCGGCAGCCTGGACGACCTGGAGTTGCCGGAGGGATTCCACGTTGCCGTGCAGGCTAAGCTGGCGGAGGCTGCGGCTACGGCCAATGCAGCGCCGGCGGCCGAGGCGGTTTCGAGTGCGGCACCTGGCCCAATACCGATCGCGCAAGGTCTGCTGATCCGGACCCGGACGGCCTTGCGTCGCCCGCTTTGGCGTGGTGCGCTGGCTACGGCGGCCGCTGTGGTCCTGTTGTTCGCCGTCGTCAGCAACGCACTGCCGGGCTGGAACGGCAACGTGTGGCAACTGCTTAGTTACCGTGATACGCAACTGCGCGAGCCGGGTGTCTTGGGCGGCGGCACGGCACCTGATGCGGGTACGGATACCGAGACCAAGGCGCCGGGAATCAACCAGGGCACCGACGCGGCTGGTAAAGGTGACGGCACCGGTGTTTCCGAGGGTGGGGACCGGCTGGTCGGCATCCTCACCGACACCAGTGTGGGCATCGGTAACATGATTATCCGCACCGGTACTCTGACCGTGCAGGTTGAGAAGTTCACCGAGGCAGAGCGTCAAGTCAATACGATCGTCGAGGACGCCGGTGGCTACATCGAGCAGTCTTCGGCGTCGCTGGACGATACGATCAAATCCGGCTGGTTCCGTATCCGGGTACCGCAGGATGAGTTCACGGCTGTCATCGCCAGGTTTGAGGAGCTGGGCACGGTTAGGCAAAAGGAGATGGGCTCGGAAGACGTCTCCGCGGCAATCGTGGACACGGAGGCCCGCATCGCCAACCTGCGGCGGCAAGAGCTGCGGCTCGGCGAACTGCTCGGCCAGGCAAAGACCCTGGACGAGATCCTGCGGGTCGAGAATGAGCTCAACCGCGTCCGTTACCAGATCGAGTCCTACGAGGGGCAGCTCAAGTACCTGCAAAACAGGGTCGCAATGGCCACCATCGCGCTGAGCCTCAAGGAGCCCGGTGATCCTGCGGATCCGCCGGTGCCCGGCGCCGACATCTGGCGTCAGATCTGGAAGGCATTCGTCAACACGTGGCGTGGCATCGGCCGCTTCGCTGTGGGGTTGGTTGTCTTCGTCGCCAGCGTCGCACCGGTGGCCTTGTTGATCGGCGCTGCATGGTGGGCGTTTGCCCGCTATCGTGGTCGCCGCCCGTCAAGCGGCAGTTAGCCGGGGGCACTCCAAGCACGAACTGAACGCGCATTAGGGTGGGGGATGTGTTTTGACCCGCCTGTGACGTTCCAGCACGAAAGGCCAGTTCCGGGGCCGTTTGGTCTCGGAGCTCTTGCTTTGATGTGCAGGATATTGGGAGCAGTTCACCGCAAAAACGCATGCGCTGCTATATGTCCAAAGTGGATGACAGCTAATCTCCGGACAGCACCCTGTCAATGATCGCCTGGATGGCGAAGTGGCAGCAGACACCGAGAGGATTGTTCTCGACGCAGTCTGATACAGCCATGGCGCCGGTTAGCTCGCAGATGTCGTCCACTGACCTGGCTCCCAGGTTGGTGATGGCGTGCTCAACCTGGTTCGCGGTTACCCGACTGCAGTAGCAGGCATAGCGAGGTTCGGCGCCGTCTTTGAACCAGATCGGCACCCGGACGGCACCGACTTCGAATCTCGGCTGACCGCCCGGGCCGAAGTAAGCGACCGCACAGCCGCTGGAGGTGCAGATCCAGTAACGGTCGCCCAATACCTCGCTACAGCGCTCTGGGTAGACCAGATGCCGGACTGTTACCGGGCTGACCGGTTCGCCTACTTGGCCACAGACGGGGCATACCCCGTCGTCTGGACAGACCACCGTAATACCCCCCTTGGTATTGCTGGATCGTATTCAAGTGCTCTTGCTGGCGGCAGCGTGAGGACAGCAGCCAGAACAGGCGCGCTAAACCATGCTCGCCGCAAACTCCGCCTTGGCTCGCTCAACCATCGCCGGGTCGGCCAGCAGGTCGATGGCAGTAAAAGCCATCGCGGCGGCGGCGTCGGTCAGCGCTCTGCGTCCGGCGGCGGTAATCGTCGACGGGGCAAACTCCGGGCTGTGTGTGTTGCCCACGACTTCCGCGGGACCGAGCGAGATGTAGCCATGCACCGTCGGGACGACCTGCGATACGTTGCCCATGTCCGTTGAGCCGCGTCGACGCGTCCCGATCGGCTGAGGAGACCGGCCGATCATCCGCAGATTATCCTCAAGGGCAGTGGCCAGGACTCGGTTGTTGACCATCTCCAGGTAACGTTGCATGTAGTAGCTAAACTCAACCTTCGCGCCAATTACCATCGCTGCAGCTTCGCCGCACTTCTTGATCGTTTCCAGGAAGGACTCCAGTTCCCGGTTGCTCGGCGCGCGCACATGCAGCCGAAGCGCAGACCGGGCTGACATGATATTCGGCGCCGGCCCGGATTCAGTGATCATGCCATGCACGAAGTAGTCCGGGCGGAAGTACTGCCGGCAGGCGTTGATGCAATTGTAGGCAAGCACGGCTGCCTCAAACGCATTGACGCCCTCGTGCGCCGATCCGGCGGGCTGGGCTGTCTTGCCGTGGAAACGCATCTCCAGCGGCTGCACTGCCAGGTTGTTGCTCCAGGCCGAATCATGGTTGGTCGGGTGCATCATCATGGCGGCGTCCACTCCCGCAAGCAGGCCTGCTTCAACCAAGTATGCCTTGCCGCCGCAGTCGTCAACGGTCGAGGACTGCTCCTCCGCCGGCGAGCCAAAGACCACCAGCGAGCCGGGCAGATCGGGCCAGGCCTTGGCCACGGCAATTGCCGCGCCGAGGGCCGAACACGCAATGATGTTGTGGCCGCACGCGTGGCCGATGCCTGGCAGTGAGTCGTATTCGGCGAAGATGGCGACGGTCGGACCGGCGATGCCGGAGCTGAAGCGTGCGGCGAAGGCGGTTTCCATGCTGGCGACGCCCCGGTCAACCACAAAATCGGCGCGCTCGAGCATGCTGGTTAGCCGGCGAGCGGCCTCGTGCTCAGTGAAGCCGACTTCGGGGTTGCGGTACATCCATTCGTTGAGTTCGAACAGCTCTTCCTCGAGCGCAGTCAATGCCTGACGGGCAGCCTTCTTGCGGTCCATCGATCGAACCTCCCATATCGTGCTGCTGATCGCAGCCGGCGTGTTCCGGCCTTCTTCTCCGGGTTAGTCCCTGATCACTGTGCCGCCGTGCAGGACCATTACGACCTTGTTCAGGGTGCCAAGGTCCGCAAGCGGGTCCCCCCGCACCACCAAGACGTCGGCCACCTTGCCGAGTTCGAGCGTCCCAAGCAGGCCGTCGAGGCGGCACACATATGCTGCGTCGCGAGTCGCGGCGAGGATTACTCCCAGTGGCGTCACGCCGGCCTGGTAGAGCCATCTGATTTCGTCCATCGGCAACCCAAGATCGAGTCCCTCAAGATAGCCTGAGTCATTACCCAAAGCAATGCGACCTCCTGCCGTAACGAAGCGGCGCAGGTTATCGATACCGCGACCGCCCAGGGCGGAGATCGTCGGCACCCAGGTCGTGCCTTGGCTCACCATCTGTTCGATCAGCCGATCGGAGAGCGAATCGGTCGCAGCGTGGGCCATATCGTCCACGCCGGCATCAGCCGCGCGGGCCATGGCAGCGGCCGAGGTGACGTGTGCGGAAACCACGACCCCCTTGCCGTGAGCGGCGTCCACGATTGCCTTGACCTCTGTTGCCGTCAGGGTCGGCAAGTTGCCCTCCGGCGTGATGGTGATCTTGACCAGGTCAGCGCCACGATCGATCAGGTCGGCAATCTTCCCCGCGGCGTCGGCCGGCGAGGACACGGTGAGCGACGGGAAGTTGTTCGGCACGATCGGGTACCCGCCCGGCACCGTGACCAACGGCCCTGCGGCGATGATGCGGGCGTTCTGCGGGTCGGCGTTCAGGCGGTCCCTGGTCGTGAATGCCGGGAACTGGACCGGTGCGCCAACATCTCTGACCGTGGTCACGCCTGCCTGAGCCCACTGGCGCAGATACTCAGTGTTGAAGGCATTGTGGACATGGGCGTTAATCAGGCCAGGCAGAATGGTGCTACCCGGCAAGTCCACCACGGTCGCCTCTTCCGGTATGCCCACGTCCGACCGGCTGCCGACGGCGACGATGCGCCCCTCTTGGATAATCAGCACTCCGTCAGCCAACGCGTCGGCACCCGTGCCGTCGAGCAACCTGCCGCACAACGCCAGCGGCGGTTGCTTTGCACGCACCCAACAGGAAATTTCAATCCCTGTCGTCCGCGAGCCGGCGGTGACGGAGAAGGGGACTGGTACCCTGGTGGCGGACAGGCCGTCCTGGCCGACCGGCGCATAGGTGCCCTTGACCGTGAAACCCGGTAACCAGACGTGTACTCTGTACTGACCCTCCGGTAGCTGGACTTCGAACGAAGCGTCGGTGGTGTTCACCGGGACGGTTGAGATGCGGCCGACCGGGAGGTCCTCAAAGCAGAGATCGACCGTCGCGGTGCCGTCTACCGCAAGCCATTCCGGCCAAACAATCGAACCAGTCACCGTGCCGGTAGGTGTGGGGCGCTGAACAACGGGTGCAGGCAGCGGCAGCGCCGACATCGGGGTGGCCGGAACGGAGCCACAGGCGGCGACCACGAGCGTGATTGCGATCGTGATGGTCAGTGTAACGAGCGGGACGATTCGAGCACGGCAGCGAGGGATAGAAGGGATTGGCTCCACGGCGAGACCCCCTACCCGGCGGGTCCCGCCCATCCTGGCAGATGCCAACCGCCGGTTTCATCCGGTTCACGCTACTATCTACGTGGGATCGTACGCGCGCGGTTCAGTCCGGCAGGGGCGGCGTATGTGATGGTAGGTGGTTACGCCGGCGCACGCCATCCGGCGCATGCGGTTCTCCCGCGCCGGAGGGGCTATCGGCCCCGATGGCGTAAAGAGCAAGGTAGCCCGACCGATAGGAGTGCTCGCCGATGGATCCCAACCCTGGGGCCAGTCCCCGGCTGCTTTTGGTGGACGGCCACAGTCTTGCGCACCGCGCCTACTTTGCCATGTTTGCGTCGCAGCGGCGCTTTGCGACCTCTGACGGCCGCCCCACCGGCGCCGTCTATGGCTTTCTCAACATGCTGTTGCGCGTACTGGATGACGCCCAGCCCACGCACGTGGCAGTGGTCTTCGACGCACCGGGGCCGACCTTCCGGCACGAGCGCTATGAGGAATATAAGGCCCAACGCCCCGGCATGGCGACCGACCTGCAGCCCCAGATCGAGACGATCAAGGACCTGCTAGAGGCGATGCGGGTCGCCAGATACGAGTTGCCTGGCTTTGAGGCCGACGACTTGCTCGGGACGATCGCCTGCCGTGCCGCCGCCGCCGACCAGCAGGTGCTGATCCTGACCGGCGACCGCGACGCACTGCAGCTTGTCAGCGATAACGTTAAGTGCATCCTAACGGTCAAAGGGGTCAGCGAGACCGCCGATTTCGACCCGGCAGCCGTGCGCGAGACGTACGGGATTGAGCCGGCCCAGATGCGCGACCTCAAGGCGCTGATGGGCGACACCTCCGATAATGTGCCGGGCATCAAGGGCATCGGCGAAAAGACCGCGCTCAAGCTCATCCGCGAGTTTGGCACCCTCGAGGGGATCTACGCCGACCTTGCGGCAGTGTCGGGGACCAAGTTGCGCGAGTTGCTCGCAGAAAATCGCGAGCAGGCCTTTCTCTCGCGCGAGTTGGTGACGATCAACTGTGAGGCGCCGATCGAGTTTTCGCTGACTGAGCTTGCGCGGCGCGAGCCTGATGCAGCAACCCTCCACAGTTTCCTGCTCGGCCTTGAATTCAAGTCGTTTGCCAAGCGCCTTTTTCCCGACGGGGTAGGGGATGCGTCGGATCAGCAGGCCACAGCCGAGCCAGGGGCGGTTTCACCGTCCGAGGACCATCTTGCCTCTGAGGCAATCGGGCGGACGCTCCCTGCCGCCCATGCCGCCGAGCCGACCCACGTCGCTGACCATACCGTTCTCGAAACCACCACCGCCCCAGCGATCGCCGCGGCAGCTGAGTGGCTGCGCGGCTGCGACATCGTGGCAATCGAGCTGCTGACCGACGGGGGGCGGGCCTCGCGGGCCACGATCCGCGGTTTTGGCCTGGCGGGTGCTGTCGGTGAGGGTGCCGAGCGAGTGGTCAGGGCGTACGGGATTCCCGTGCTTGCAGCGCCGGTTGATTTGTTTGCCGCGACCGCCGGCCAAGCTGCTGGTGGGATTGAGCAACCTGCTGTGTTGGCGCTGCTTGCCCCGCTCTTTGCCGCCAAGGTGCCCAAGGCCATGCACAACGCCAAGCCGCTGCTGGTTGCGTTGGGACACCATGGCGTCGCCGGGTGTGGCGTCGACGCCGCCGGTTGGGTCAACCTGCCCGGCCTGGTCATGGACGCGTCAGTGGCCGCCTATCTCATCGATCCGGCGCGCAGCCGGTACGAGCTCGAAAAGCTGGCCCTTGAATACCTGCGCCTGGAGGTGCCGCCCGCCACGGCGGAGCCGTTGCCCGAGACCCTCGGCCGCCGGGCCCTCGCCGCCCTCCAACTGGTCGGACCGCTCGGCGCGGAGCTCAAGGTGCGCGAGCTGACGCCCCTCTGGGAGCAGGTTGAGCGGCCCCTCGTAACGACGCTCGCCCACATGGAGGTGACCGGCGTCAAGCTCGATCTGCCGGCGCTCAACCAACTGGACGCGGAGTTTAGCAGCCGCCTGGAACAGTTGACGCAGGCCATTTACGGCCATGCGGGCGGCGAATTCAACATCAACTCGACGCGGCAGCTTGCTGAGATCCTGTACGACCGGCTTGGCCTGCCGTCGCTTAAGCTGACGCGCAAGGGCAAGGTGGCTTCGACAGATAGCGAGGCCCTCGAATCCCTGGTCGACCAGCACGAGATCGTGCCGCTGATCATCGAGCACCGTTCGATCCAAAAGCTCAAGAGCACCTACGTGGACGGCCTGCGCGCGCTGGTCGACCCGTCGGATGGTCGGATCCGCACCGTGCTCCACCAGACCGTCGCCAGCACAGGGCGGCTGTCCAGCGCTGAGCCTAACCTGCAGAACATCCCGATCCGCGAAGAACTCGGCCGCCGCATTCGTCGCGCTTTCGTCGCATCGGGGCCGGCCTACCATCTGCTTGCCGCGGACTATTCGCAGATCGAGCTCCGCGTGCTCGCGCACCTGTCGGAGGACCCCGTCCTCATCGAGGCCTTTGCCCTCGACCAGGACATCCACCGGCGCACCGCCGCGGACGTCTTTGGCGTCGATCTCGACGCCGTCTCGCCGAGCATGCGCCAAGCGGCCAAGGCGGTCAATTTTGGCATCATCTACGGCATCAGCGACTTTGGCTTGGCGCGCAATCTCGGTGTGGGCCGCGCCGAGGCCGGCGAGTACATCGCGCAGTACTTCGCCCGCTATCCGCGCGTCAACGAGTTCTTCATGGAAACCATCGCCCGCGCCCGCCGCGACGGCTTTGTGACGACGATCCTCGGGCGCCGCCGTTACCTGCCGGACCTGTTTGACAACAACTTCAACATCCGGTCGTTTGGCGAGCGCACGGCCCGCAATACCCCGATCCAGGGCAGCGCGGCGGATATCATCAAGCTGGCAATGGTCCGCCTGGACGAGGAGATCCGCTCTCGCTGCCTGCGCAGCCGGATGGTCTTGCAGGTCCACGACGAGCTCCTGTTTGACGTCGCCAACGATGAGCGGGCGCAGGTGCGCGAGCTGGTGCTCCAGGAGATGCAAGGCGCGTACCCGCTGCGGGTGCCGCTCAAGGTTGACGCCAAGACTGGCGCCAACTGGTACGAGGCAAAGTAGGCAATGCCAGAGCTGCCAGAGGTTGAGACCATCCGCCGCACGATCTGGCCCCAGCTGGCCGGACGGACGATTGAGCGTGTCGACGTCATCCATACCGATGTTGTCGCCGGCGTGGCGCCGGCGGAATTTGTTGTACTGCTGACCGGAACACGGGCGATTGACCTGGATCGCCGCGGCAAGTACCTGATCCTCTCGCTCGACCGGCCAGACTCTCCTGCCGTTGCGCCGCTGCGGGTCTTAATCCACCTGCGGATGACCGGGCGCCTCGGTTGCGTGGCGCGGGGCGAGGCAGCGCCCGCCCACACCCACCTGCGCCTGGCCCTCAGCGACGGCAACGACCTGCTGTTCACCGATCCCCGCCGTTTCGGCCGTTGGACCGTGCTCGACTGCCCGCAATCGTCGGGGGAGCCAGAGGGGTTTCGCCAATTGGGACCGGAGCCGCTCAGCCCGGCATTGACGCAAGCTGCCTTTGCCGTGGGCCTGGCCACGCGCCGGGGCAAGCTCAAGGCGGTGCTGCTCGATCAGTGTTTTGTCGCCGGCATCGGCAACATCTACGCCGACGAGATCATGTACCGAGCGCGAGTGCATCCCCTGCGGACGGCGGACTCGCTGACGCCGGATGAGGCCGGGCGGCTCTACGCTGCGATGCGTGAGGTTCTCAGCGAAGCGATTGGCAAGGGCGGCACAACGATCCGCGACTACGTGGACGGCAGCGGGCGCAGGGGCGATTTTGTCTACTCCCTCTGCGTCTACGGGCGGACCGGCGAGGAGTGTGCAACGCCGGGTTGCGGTGCTAAGATTGAGCGGATCGTGGTCGGTGGGCGGTCGACACACTTTTGCCCGCGGTGCCAGACGATGCCGGCGTCGCCCAGCGAGTGATATCCCGCGATTAACATCCGACCTGCCCGCGGCCCCTTTGCGGCAGGGATTTTCCCGTTGCTGGCGAACTTTTGTTTGTCCGAACATATGAGCGCGGATACCGCGCCTTGCTGGTCCAGATTGTGATTGGAGTGATTCGCACTTGGTTAGTTTTTCGCTTGAGTTTGACACCGAGACCGACATCCGGGAGACCGCACGCCGTCTCCTCAACGTCCACGGAGTTACGGGGGAGATCGGCTGCCACCGTCTGCAGAGCGGCCGTTGGCGGCTGGATGTGGTTTCGGAGCGCGAGCTCAAGGACGGTATCGTCGAGGCGCTCAAGGGACGGCGGCTCTCGCAGGCCTCCGACGCGGCGAGTGAGTAGCCAGCGCCGGGTCGTTTCGATCAATGTGATGATGAGATGACGAGATGTACGTGATCGGCGTGACCGGCGGGGTAGGGACCGGCAAGACGACGGTCGCCGGGATGCTCGCCGATCTAGGTGCGGCGGTTATCGACGCCGACCATCTAGCCCACCAGGTTATTCTGCCCGGCGGACCAGCTTACGCCGGGCTTATTGCCTCCTTTGGACCCACGATCGTCCGCGCCGATGGGAGTATCGACCGGCGACGCCTCGCTGACCTTGCATTTGCCGACGCGGCGAGCGCTGGTCGACTCAACGAGATTGTCCACCCGCCCGTGATTGATCTGATCCAAGGGCGCCTCGCTACGCTTGCCGGGGCGGGTCAGAGGGTCGCCGTCATCGACGTGCCCCTGCTATATGAGTCTGGCCTTGATGCGATCTGCGATGAGGTTTGGGTTGTGCGCGCCCAGCCTGCCGTCCGGCGTCGTCGCCTTGCGCGCCGCAACGGTGCCGCCGCCGATGCCATGATCGAGCGCGAGGCCTGGCAGATGCCGATGGCCGCCAAGATCGCCCGTGCCCACGTGGTGATCGACACCAGCTTTGGCTTTGCGCGGACGCGGGCCCAGGTGGAGCAGCAGTGGCATGCGTTGCAGGACCGGTTGGCTTGAGGAGTAAGTTGGCCGGTACAGCGTGCGCAAACGCCCCCGCCGCGGAGGTGAGCCATTGAGTCGCGCAACCCGCCATCGCCAGGCACACCCGCAACCCGCCCGGCGCGGCCGGGCTCTCCGCCTTGGCGCTGCGGTGGTCCTGGTTATCGTCCTGGTCGGTGCGGCTGCTGCCCTAATTGCGCCGGATGCCAGCGGCCGTCTGTGGCGATCCGCGCGGCAGGCAATCGAGCGGCTGCTGGGTGGCGGCGGACCGGCAGCCAGTTATGTCGAGGCCCTCGGCGGTGAGCCTGCCGGGCTCAACCCCTTGCTCCACCTTGATGCGCCGAGCCAACAAGTGAGCTCGCTGTTGTTTTGCGGGCTGACGGTACTGGATGGCGCCGGCAACGTCCTACCAGGCCTGGCGACCAGCTGGCAAGCATCCAACGGCAACCGGACCTGGACCTTTAGCCTGCGCAACGACGCGGTCTGGCACGATGGGCAGCCCTTAACGGCGCGCGACGTGACATTTACCCTCAATAGCCTGGCGAGCGCGGACTTCCCCGGCGATGTACGCGGGGAGTGGCAAGGCGTCTCTGCGCGCTACACCAACGACTACACCGTGATCGTGGACCTGCCTTTGCCCGAAACCTCCTTTGCCACGCGCGCGGCGGTGGCCATCCTACCCCGCCACATCCTGAGCAGCGTCCCCTTTGTGCAGTGGCTTGAGCATGCATTTAGTCGGGCCCCCGTTGGCTGTGGCCCGTACGCCTTCGACGAATGGCAGGAGGGCCGGGAGCTCCTCCTCCAGGCCAACCAGAGATACTTTCTTGGGGCCCCACGGATCGAAGAGATCCGCCTGCGTTTCTTTCCCGTCGCCGCAACGGGGGGAGGCGTTGACGTTGCGGCATTTACCGGCTCTGACGCCGCCACCGGCGGGCGGGTTGCCCCGGCGGTGGCCGCCGAGGTGGCACGGCAACGCGGGGTTACCGTCGAGCGTTATCCGTCGAGCGTTTTCTGCTCTCTGGTGCCCAACCATCGCCGGGTTGCCGGCGAGCAGGCGGTCAGGCTCGCGATCCATGCTGCGCTGGATGTCGAGCGCATCCTGGCGGCGGCAGGGATCCCCGCGATGACCGTGGGCGGGCCCTTTGTGCCGGGAGCGGTTTCGGCGGCGGCGCAGCCAGAGGCAGGGCGACGCAACCTGACCGAGGCCCGCCGGCTGTTGGCCGATGCGGGCTGGCGCGACGCGAACAGCGATGGGGTGCTGGAGCGGCAGGAAACTGAGCTGCGATTTGGCCTGCTGATCCCGACGGGGCGGGACGACCTGGCTGCCGCTGCGGCGGAGATCGCTCGCCAGCTCGGCGAATGCGGCATGGCCGTCCAGGTAGAGGCACTGAGTTTGAGCGATTACCTCGCGCACTGGGCGTCTCCGTTTGACTGGGACTTGATGCTGGTTGAGTGGGTCAGCCAGCCCGATGCAGATCTGTTTGAGATGTTGCACAGCTCGCAGCAGCCGGTGCGTGGCGCAGGCGACGTCCTCCGCGGCGGCGCCAACATCGCCGGCGTGAGCGACCAGCAGCTCGACGCGCTGCTGGCAGGTGTCCGGGCAACCGCCGACACGGAGCCCAACGTCGCGGCGCGGGCCGGCCTCTATGCCGCTCTGTGCGATCGCTGGGCAACCCAGTCGCCCCAGGTGGTGCTGTGGCGGGTGGTTGAGTTCTATGCGCACTCCGCCGGCCTCACGGGCGTCGCGCCGGGACCGTACGGCATCTACTGGAATATCCACGCTTGGGAGTGGCGCTAGCCGCAAGCTGCTGTTATACTCGTGTTTGGAGCAGGCGATTCGTGGTGGGCGCAGGGATTGAGCGGCGCAAGCCGCGGGTGGGGCTGGGCATCGAGCAGCAGGCATTTGTCCTGTGGGACCTCAACGGTCTCACGGGCTTTTTATTTACCCGCCAGGTGAGACGAGCAAGGCAGCCCATTGACGGGGAGAGATTGTAGTGCGGTTGGCAGATCGGCTTTTCGAGAGGATTATCCATCGCTACGCTCCGGTGGCACCGGGCGCAAGCCTGCAGGAGACGCGGGCGCGCATCGGTTTCCTTGAGGCGTGGGTGAGTATTGTCAGCAACTTGCTGCTTGCGGGCTTCAAGGTCGCCTTCGGACTATACCTCAACAGCATCTCCTTGTTGGCCGACGCCGTGCACACGGCATCTGACGTGGTGACTTCGGTGGTCGTGCTGCTGGGCTTCCGGGCGGCGCGCGCCCCCGCCGACGCGGAGCATCCCTACGGCCATGGTCGCGTGGAGAGCATTGCCACCTTGATCATCGCTATGCTGCTCGTCGCCGTGGGCTTTGAGTTTGCCGGCAGCTCGATCAGCCGGTTTGTCGGCGGCGAGGCGGTCAGGGGCAACCTGGTCGTCGCAGTGATCCTCGTCCTGAGCGGTGCCTTCAAGGAGGCGCTTGCGCGATTCTCCGAATACCTCGGCCACAAGATCGACTCCTCGACCTTGATTGCCGACGGATGGCATCACCGGACCGACGCGATCGCCAGCGTGCTGGTTGCCGTCGCCCTCGTTGCCTCTCGCCTCGGCTACCCCAAGGTCGACGCCGTGCTCGGCCTTGCCGTAGCCATGCTGATCGTCTACACGGGCTGGGAGCTTGGCCGCAAGTCGGGCAGCGAGCTGATCGGGCAGGGTGCGGCGCCGGTGGTGGTTTCACAGATCACCGAAACCGTCGCGGCCATCGACGGCGTCGAAGGCGTGCATGGCATCCGCCTGCACAACTACGGCGCCGGCCAATCGCTAGTGTCCCTGCACATCGAGGTACGCCAGGACCTGCACGTCGACGAATCGCACGCAATCGCCGAGCGCGTCGAATCCACGTTGGCAGACCGTATGGGCGTGGAGGCAACCGTGCATGTGGAGCCTCTGGGCGTTGAGGTGGACGACTAGGGCGGGGCGGGGTTGCCGTTCGTAGCCGGCGGGCACCCTTGGGCCGTGACCGCCCACCAGTTCCGCGGTCTGGGGCCATGACTGCGCAGCAGTGGCCAACAATCCTAAATGTTCGTTGCGGGCGGGCACCCTAAGGCGGTGACTGCCCACCAGTTCCGCGGTCCGGGGCCATGACTGCGCGGCAGTGGCGCACCACCCCATCCGCATCCCTCTCGACGTCCACCCCCGGCCGCTCCAGCAGGTTCGGCAACCACTTTGCCTAATCAACCTATGACCGCACAACATTCCCACCCTAGCTACCGTAGTGTTTGCCGCCCAGGCTGACTTACAGTGCACCCATGGGAGGGTCTGGCCATGAACTCAGAGTGCTATGAGCGCCTGGCCGCCGCGCTCGACCGGTTGCCAAATCGGTTTCCGCGGACGGCCAATGGCGTTGAGCTGCAGATTGTACGTGCCCTCTATACCGATGGCGAGGCGTGCGTCGGCGCGGCCATGACCGAGGCGGGGCAGAGCGCTGAGCAGATCGCCTCCGCGGCGGGAATGCCAGTGGCCGAAGTCGAGCCGATCCTCAAAGGGATGTTGCGCAAGGGCCTTGCCTGGCTGGCGGCGACTCCGGCGGGGCGGCGTGGTTTTCGCTTGGCGCCGTTTGTCGTTGGCGTCTACGAGGCGCAGGTCGACTCAATCGATCATCAATTGGCGCACCTGATCGAGGAGTATTTTGCGGTGGGCGGCCTGGTGGGCATCATGTCGCCAGGACCGTCGCCGCACCGGGTAGTGCCAGCCCGCGGCGCCGTCAAGACCGAGTGGATCATGCCATATGACGATCTGCAGCCGATCCTGGCTGCCGCCAAGAGCTTTGCCCTGCGGGACTGCATTTGCCGCAAGCAGCAAGGCTTGATTGGTGAGGAGTGCAGTTTTCCGCTCCACATGTGCCTGAGTTTCTCCGATCGGGAGCTTACTGCCGGACCGGCTTCGATCACCCGCGAAACCGCATTGGCTGTCCTCGGCGAGGCCGAGCGCGTCGGCCTGGTGCATACCGTCAGCAATGTCGCCACAGGGGTGTACTACGTCTGCAATTGCTGTGGCTGCTGTTGTGGCATCCTGCGGGGGATCACCGAGTTTGGCGTGGTCGATTCGGTGGCGCATGCCAACTACTACGTGCAGGTGGCGCAGGATGTCTGCTCTGGCTGCGGGCTATGTGTGGAGCGTTGCCAGGTGGGGGCGATTGTCGTTCGCGACGGTCTGGCGCGGCCGGATCGCGAGCGCTGCATCGGCTGTGGCCTCTGTGTGACGACTTGTCCGACCGGAGCGGCCACGCTCATGCGCAAGCCGGAGGCCGAGGTTATGCACCCGCCGACTGACTTTGTCGCCTGGCAGACGGAGCGGCAGGCGCGCCGGTAGCCGTCGCCTTAGCGCTCGCTCTCGCACAGGTCGCCCGGCTACATCAGCGCAAGGGCGATCCGGTAGGTCAGCGCTGCCGCGCCAAACGAGATCGCAAATAAGAGGCCCAGGACAAAGGCAGTCCATTTGGTGCTGCGTAGTTCCTGCCGGATAACCGCGACTGTCGCCACGCAGGGGATGAACAACATCAGCATGACCAAAAAGCTCAGAGCCGAAGGTACCGATACCTGGGCTGCCAATGACGCCGCCAGGCTGCCCGCGGCGCCGTTGGCGCCGTAAAGCACGGCGAGGGCGGCGAGGGCGTTCTCCTTGGCGATAAAGCTGGCAAAGGTGGCCAGGAGCAAGCGCCAGTCCAGGCCGGCCAGCAGGCCAAACGGTTCGATCGCGTAGCCGAGCCTTGCCAGGTAGCTGGTTTCAAGGGTGCCGTTTGGGAAGTAGCCGGCGGCCCATAAGACCGCGGAGGCAACGACGATGACGGTGCCGGCCTTGCTGAGAAAGGACTTGAGCTTGTACCAGATCAGGTAGACGGTCGTGCGGATGTTGGGCAGATGGTAGGCGGGCAGTTCCATCAGGAGTTCTTCGCTGTCGGGATCGTGCAGGATGGTCCGCGACAGGATGACACCGACCGCCATGACCGTAAACATGCTGAGGGTCACCATTGACCAGACGACCAGGGTCGCCCGGGCGCCAAAAAACGCGGCGGCAACGAAGTTGAGCACGGCCATGCGCGCTGCACAGGGCACCAACGGGATCAGGATTGTGACGAGAATGCGGCCGCGAGGCGACTCGATCGTCCGGGCTCCCATCACGGCGGGGACGTTGCAACCAAAGCCGAGAAACAGCGGCATGAACGACTTGCCGTGCAACCCGATCAGATGCATAAATCGGTCCATGACCACCGTCGCCCGCGCCATATAGCCTGAGTCCTCAAGTAGTGCGAGGGCGGCAAAGAACAACGCCAGGATTGGCAGGAAGGTCACCACGATGCCGCCCCCGCCCAGGATCCCGTCGACGACCAGCCGCGCCAGCCAGGTCGGACCACCGGCAAGTAGGCGGTCGGTCAACTCCATCACCGGACGGACGACGCCATCCTCGAGCAATCCTTGCAGCGGTGTGCCGAGGCCAAAGGTGATCGCAAACACAATGCCCAGGATGGCTAGCAGGGCAAGCAAGCCAATGATTGGATGGGTAAGGTAATGATCTAGAAAGTCGTCCGCGCCGGTCCGTGCCGGTCCACGTCGCAAGACGCCGTCAAGGATCTGCGTGACCCACGCATGAAGCGCTGCCGGGTCGTCAGGCGAGGGGTGTGGGATCATCTCATCTGCGGCCGTTGCTGCGGGCGAGGCGGGCGCGCTACGTTCAGTTCCCGGCATCGGTGGTTGCTCCACACCGTCGCCCTCGATGCTTGCCAGGGAGCGAGCGATGGCCGCCTGCAGATAGCCAAGGTCCTCGCGCCGCAGGGCAGAAACGGGCACAACCGGCATGCCGAGGCGCTTGCTCAGCAGATCATAGTCGATCTTGAGGCCGCGCCTCTCCAGCACGTCAACCATATTGGCGACCATGAGCTTTGGCACCGGCAGGGATTTAAGCTGGCCGATTAAGTAAAGGTCCTGCTCGAGAGCGGATGCATTGACGACGGCGACTAACAGATGTGGCTGCTGCTCGAGCACGTAGTCACGGGCAACGGCTTCGTCGACGCCGATCCGCGAGACGGTCCCGTCTGCGGCAGTTGCGTCGGCAATGCTGTAGGTACCTGGCAAGTCGACCAGCCGGATGTCGCGCCCAGCCTCTGTCTTGAGCCAGCCCTGGGCGAGTTCGACAGTCTTGCCCGGCCAGTTGCCGGTATGTTGGGTAAGCCCGGTAAGTGCGTTAAAGATAGTGCTTTTGCCCACGTTGGGGCGTCCGACTAGTGCGACGTGTGCTGCGGCGGTTTCGGTCATCTGGCGTCGAGATCCTTACTCGTCCGCTGGAGTGAACGGCGGCCAGTGACCGTGCCGACCGACCCCCACCGCCGTGGTGTCGAAGGCTCCGGCAGGCTCTGGCAGCAGGTACAGACTAGCTGCCTGACCGCGGCCCACAGCGACTCGAGCCCCCTTGATGCGGACGATCACCGGGCCGTGGCCGTAGTTTGCCTCAACCGTTAGCGTCACACCTGGTACAAAGCCCATGGCGGCCATGCGGCCGGCGGAAGCCAGCGAATCGCCATGATGATGCCCGTGCCTGGCAGCCGAAGGATCGCCGTTGCTCGGCGCGATTACGCCCCGGGACCCGCTGGGCAGGTTGGCAAGGGGTACCGCAGTCGGCGTCGCGGTGGTGCTGCAGTGCCTACCGTGTCTGGCCATCATCTTGCGTCACCTCCGGCCGTGGTTTGCGCGGTACTGGCAACCTGGCTGTCCCCGGCCGCGGGCTCAGCACAAGAGACAATCACGTTGGCTCCGACCCGCGGGCCGACCATCAAGCGGCGTGGAGCGGCGATCTTGATCCGCGCGGCACGCGACCGGATCGAGACCGGCAGGTTGTGGATCTCGACCTCAACCAACTCCTCGATCGGATGGGTCGCGACGACAACAAACTCCGCGCCCGGCAAAAGGTCCTGGCTCATGCAATAGCGCAGCAACTCGGGATCCTCGCTGATCGAGCGGATCGTACCGCTGCAACCGAGCGGCGCGTCGATCAGGCGCAGATGCCGGCTCGGCCCATCGTCAAACGAGGCAAGCGGCTCCGGCGATCCTCTCTGCGTTGCGGCCGCGTCCGTCGCACCAGTCGCATCGTCCGCAGTTGTCATCAAGAGGTCAGTCTCATCCGCCGGCAGCGGATTGCCGTGCGGGCAGGTGGCAGGATTGTTGAGCAGTTGGCTTAGCCGGTCGGCGATGGCCGGAGTGGTCACGTGCTCAAAGCGGCACGCTTCCGCATGCACCTCATCCCAGTCCATGCCGAGCAGGTCGACCATGAAGCGCTCCCACAGCCGGTGATAGCGGATCACACGGGCGGCCTCCCGCGCGCCTTTGACCGTCAACCGCGCGCCCGCGTACGGACGGTGCTCGACGAGGCCGAGGCCGGCAAGCCGCTTGAGCATCTCGCTGGCGGATGCAGCCGACACTGCCATATTGCCAGCCAGGGCAGATGTGCTGACAGTGCGGTCGCTCCGCTCGCGCGCGAGCCGGTACATCGACTCCAGGTACTCCTGGACGCCCGCTGTCTCCGCCATCGAAACCGCCTCCATCCGTGCCGCCACGGGCAGTTCATAACTCCTGCCGGTGAAATTTAGGGTCACCTAAAACATACTTCAATGCTAGCCGAAAAGCAACCCTCGGACCCGAGTGTTTGGGACGGCGATGGCATGCCGTGCGGCGCGGCTGGCAGGCAAAACGATGCGATCCAATGTGGCGATCTGGTGCGGCATTCTGCGTTGTCACCGCCGCTTGCCTATGCTATAGTGGTCCTTGCGCATCGTAAGAGGCGCGGTTTCGATGCCGAAGTGGTGGAATTGGCAGACACGCGGTGTTCAGGGCGCCGTAGGCGTAACGCCTGTGTGGGTTCAAATCCCACCTTCGGCACCACGTCCTCCAGGTCACAGTCGCCTGAGCTGTGACACCTAGATAGGCCGGACGGCAGAGTTTGCTGCGACCGGCGGGTTGATTAGGGCAAGTCCTTCGTCGAGGTGGCGGAACTGGCAGACGCGTACGTTTGAGGGGCGTATGGGGTATCCCGTGCGGGTTCAAGTCCCGCCCTCGACACCAGCACAAAAGACAGCGACCCGGGGTTCTGGCCCCGGGTCGCTTTGTTGTGGTCGGCGGCAACTAGCTGGACCGTCGTCTAAGCCGGCCCCGGACCGTTGGCCGCCCGACCGGCAAACTGGCTGTTGTAGAGCTCCGCATAAAACCCGTCGCGGCCCAGCAACTCCTCGTGCGAGCCTTGCTCGATGATCGCACCTTCATTCATCACCAGGGTCAAGTCGGCGTTGCGCACGGTTGAGAGGCGGTGGGCGATAACAAAGCTCGTCCGACCGTGCATCAGGGCGCCCATCGCCGCCTGGATCTGCATCTCGGTCCGGGTGTCGACGCTGCTGGTCGCCTCGTCGAGGATCAGGACCGCCGGGTCGGCCAAGAAGGCCCGGGCGATGGTCAGCAACTGCATCTGGCCTTGCGAGATGTTGGATGCTTCTTCGTTGAGCACCGTGTCGTAGCCGCCAGGCAGGGTCCGGATGAAATGGTCTGCATGGGCGGCCATCGCGGCGGCCCGGATGTCCTCTTCGGAGGCGCCGTCCCGGCCATAGGCGATGTTGTCACGAATCGTGCCGTTAAACAGCCACGTATCCTGCAAGACCATGCCAAATACGGTCCGCAGGTCATGCCGCCGCATGTCGCGCACGTCGATCCCGTCGACCGTTATCTGGCCCGCGTTGACGTCGTAAAACCGCATCAGCAGGTTGACCAACGTGGTCTTGCCCGCGCCGGTCGGTCCGACGATAGCCACCGTCTGACCAGGATGGACGTCGATGTTCATACCCTCGATGAGCGGCTCGGCAGGCTCGTAGCTGAAGCTAACGTCCGCAAACCTGACCGCGCCACGTGGCGCCTCGATCTTCCGGGGGGACACCGGGTCGGCCGGCTCCTCGGCCTCGTCCATGATGGCAAAGACCCTTTCAGCCGCCGCGACGGTCGACTGCATGATGTTGGCTATGCTGGCCGTCTGGACTATGGGCTGGCTAAACTGACGCGAGTACTGGATAAACGCCTGCACGTCGCCGATCGTGACGAGCCGGCGCGTGACGTAGATACCGCCAACGACAGCGACAATGACGTAGCCAATGTTGCCGATCATATGCATCATCGGCATGATAAGGCCCGAGACAAAATTGGCCTTCCAGCCGTGCTGGTAGAGTTCTTCGTTGGTGCGCTCAAAGTTGGCGATTGACGCCTGCTCCCGGCCAAAGGCCTTGACCACGCGGTGGCCGGTGTACATCTCCTCGACGTGGCCGTTGAGCTCACCCAGGGTGCGCTGCTGGCCGATGAAGTAACGCTGCGACCGCTTGGCCACAAACACGGTGACGACCAGGGACATGGGCAGCGTGACCAGGGTCACGGCGGTCAACGCCGGGCTGATCGTGAGCATCATGACCGTCACGCCGACCAGGGTAACGACTGCGGTGATCATCTGGGTCAAGCTCTGCTGCAGAGTGTTGCTGACTGTGTCCACGTCGTTGGTAACCCGGCTCAGGACCTCGCCATGGGTGTGCTGGTCAAAGTAGCGCAGTGGCAGGCGGGCGATCTTGTCGTTGACGGCCCGGCGCATGTCCCGCACGGTTTCCTGGGCGACACCGGCCATGATGTACTGCTGCGCGTAACTAAAGGCCGCGCTCAGCGCATAGAGGCCGGCCAGGGTCATCATGATCGATGCGATGGCAGCAAAGTCGATCGTCGCGCCCGGCACGCCCTGCATCTTGAGCAGCATGCCCTCAAACAGCTTCGTGATCGCGCGACCGAGCACGCGCGGGCTAAAGATCGCAAAGACCGTGCTCGCGACGGCAAACAGCATTACCAGGCTGATCCTCAGGCTATGCGGCCGCAAGTACTGCACCAGGCGGCGCAGCGTGCCGCGGAAGTCCTTGGCCTTTTCGACCGGCGCGCCCAGCCCATGCGGGCCACCCATGCCGCCGCGGCCGGGCCGGCGACCAGGACCGAATGCCGGGGCAGCCGATTGCTCTCGTTGACGTGCATTGGCCGGTTGGCGATGCTCGCTCATGCGATCTCCTCCTCCGGCAGCTGCGAAACCACTATTTCTCGATATACGGGCGAGGTCCGCATTAGCTCGTGGTGGGTGCCAACGCCGGCTACCTGGCCGTCAGCAAGCACAACGATCCGATCGGCGGCCATTGCCACGCCGACCCGCTGGGTGACGGTCAGGGTGGTGGCCCCGGCGGTCGCTTCGCGCAACGCCGCGCGCAGGCGCGCATCGGTACGGAAGTCCAGAGCGCTGAAACTATCGTCGAAGATGTAGAGCGGCGGTCGTCGCACCAAGGCGCGGGCAATCGAGATGCGTTGCTTTTGCCCGCCAGAGACGTTGGTGCCGCCCTGGGTGATCATAGACGCAAAGCCATCCGGCATCGCCTCAATGAAATCCAAGGCCTGGGCGATCCTCGCCGCCTCGCGGACTTCGGCGTCGGTGGCGTCCTCTTTGCCGTAGCGGATGTTGTCGGCGACGGTGCCGGTGAAAAGCACGGCGCGCTGCGGCACAAGGCCGATTTTGGCGCGTAGGGCGGCCTGCGTCATCTGGCGGACGTCGACTCCGTCGACCAGCAACTGGCCTTTGGTCACGTCATAAAACCGGGGAATCAGGTTGACCAGCGTTGACTTGCCCGAGCCGGTACCACCGATGATAGCGACGGTTTCCCCTGGTCGGATCGTCAGGTTGATGTCCTGTAGCGCAGGAGCCTCTGCGCCGGGGTAGCCAAAGGTCACCCCGACAAACTCCAGACTGCCCGCCGCGCTTGCGTCAGGCTCCGTCGGGGCCGGCGGATCGACGATCGCCGGCTGGCTGTCGAGCACCTGGTTGACGCGTTCGGCGGACGCTGCCGCCCGCGGCAGCATGACAAAGATGCCGGCGGTCATCAGCAGCGACATTAGGATCTGCATCGCATACTGGATAAACGCCATCATTGATCCAACTTGCAGGTCGCCAGTTGAGACGCGCTGCGCCCCAAACCAGACGATGGCGATGGTGGTCAAGTTGAGCGTAAAGGACATAAACGGCATCAGCACTGACATCAGCCGGTGGACGGTCAGGGCGGTCGCCGTCAGGTCGTAGTTGGCGTCGTTGAAACGCTTCTTCTCGTAGTCCACCCGGTTGAAGGCCCGGATGACGCGCACGCCGGTCAGGCGCTCACGCAGGACGAGGTTGAGTTTGTCTAGCTTGGCTTGCATTACCCGGAACAGCGGCAACCCGCGCAGTGCCACGACCCCCATGCCCGCAAACAGCACGGGAATGGCGACGAGCAGCACCCACGAGAGCCCGGTGTCCTCGGCCGCCGCCATGACAATTCCCCCGACGGCCATGATCGGCGCCATGACCACCATCCGTAGGATCATCAGGCTCACGCCCTGGATCTGGGTTACGTCGTTGGTGGTCCGGACGATCAGCGAAGCCGTGCCGATCTCGTCAAACTCGCGGAGCGAGAAGGATTCGACCCGGCTAAACACGCGGCTCCGCAGATCCCGGCCGAAACCGCTTGAGATCCGTGCCGAAAGGTACCCGGCGACGAGCGCGGCGACGGCACTGATCGCCGCGACCAGCAGCATCTTGCCGCCAGCCGACCAGATAAACGGGATGTCCTGCGTGGCCACGCCGCGGTCGACGATGTCGCCCATCAGCGCGGGCAGGTAGAGCTGGGAGATGGACTGGACGGCGACCAGCGCGATCACTGCCAGTGCAGCCAACGCGTATGGCCGCGCGTAGCGCATTAGACGGATCATGTGCGATCACCATCCCCTGGCCCGCGGGTGTGCGGCGCTTCGTCGCTGGCAGCAAGGGCGGTTTCGAGGGCGGCGAGGGCATCGATCAATGCGTCGACCTGCCCCGGTTGCAGGCTGGCCAGCATGGACGCAAGGCGAGCACGGACGGCGGTGTGCACGGCCTGGAAATGCTCCTCGGCGCGTGGCGTCACATGCAGGCGCACGAGCCGTTGGTCGCTCGGATCGCTGCGCTTTTCGAGCATGTTGAGTTGGACCAGGCTGTCCACGGTCGTGGATACCTTGGATTTGGCCATGCCGGATTGGCGGGCGATCTCGCTTACCGTAATGCCGGGCTGCATGTGCACGTAGCGCATCGCGGCAAGCCCGTGATGCGGTATGCCGTGTGCGCCGGCTGTAGTACGCATGGCGCCCATGATGCTGTGGTTGACGGACCGCAACAGCCGGTCAAGCCTCTCAATCTTGTCGATCACCTCAGCGGGCCTCCTTGGTGGCGCCCGGTGCGACTGGACCGCACCGGACGGAGATGTCTGGCGGTGTAACGTTCTTGTGTGAACGTTCTACGCAGAACAATATACGACCGCACGGGCACGCTGACAAGGGGCAATCGGCAATCCGTGCGATCGACGACGCGGCGGATCGAGCGTACGCGATGGCACGCAGGAAGCGCGCGCACGACGCCGAATGCGTCCGCTTTGCCGGGTTCCCGGCAGTTTGGGGAGGGTTGGCAGTTGGTCAGCACCGGCAGGCGCCGTGGCCTGCTGTCCCTGGTCCGCCTGGAGATCCCCGGCAATCCGGACACTGAGCACAACGCCTGGGTTGGCCTGGTGGACGGCATGTACTACTCCGCGATGGTTGGGCTGACTTTCCCGTTCCTGGCCGTCTGTGCCATCGCCCTTGGCGCCAACAACTTCATGGTTGGCATGGTCACGTCCCTGCCGGCCGTGGTGGCCCTGGTCAGCCAGCTCCCGGGCGCCGCGATCGCCGAAGGCGACCGCTCACTGCTGCGCGTTACTCTGCGCTTTGCCATGGCCCACCGCCTCGGCTACATCGTCCTGGCGATCGTGCCGCTGCTGCCGTTGCCTGGCGTGACCCGAGCCTGGCTGTTTATCGCCATGCTCGCGATCATGAACGCACCCTCCACCATCTGCGGTGTCGCCTGGACCGCGATGATGGGGCAGATCTACCCCGTGCGTCTGCTCGGCACGATCTTTGGCCACCGCTCGATGTGGTGCCAGCTGGCCACCGTGGCGGCAACCATGGTGGGCGGGTACATCATCGATCATGTGCGGTTTCCATACAACTGGTCGGTGATCTTTGGCCTGAGCTTTGCCCTCGTCATGGCCTCCTGGTACTACCTGACCAAGATGCGCGTGCCCCAGCGCGAAGTCCATCCGGGCCGCCGCCTGCCATCCATCGCCGAAGTCCGCGCCGAGCGCCGCTTTGTCACCTACACGATCGGCAGCCTGATCTACCACATCGGCATCAACATGCCCGTGCCAGTGCTGGCGATCTACTACGTGCGTCACCTTGGCCTGAGCGGCACCTGGATCGGCATCTTTGCCACCGTGACCGGCCTGACGACCGCCCTGCTCTCGCGCTGGTGGGGCCGCACCGCCGATCGCACCTCCAATCGAGCCGCCCTCCTGCGAGCCCTGGCTGGCCTTAGTCCGGTGACGCTCCTGTATCTCGTCGCGCGCAGCCCTTGGACGGTCGTTCCGATCGCCGCCCTTACCGGCGTGTTTGTGGCCGGCTTCAACCTTTTGATCTTTAACACCCTCCTCGAAACCGCCCCCGCCACCCGCCGCTCCGGCTACGTCGCCGTGTTCAACTCGCTGATGATGGCCACCGGCATGGCACCGATGCTCGGTGTCGCCATCTACGAACGCTGGGGGCTGGCTGCGGCACTCACCGGCGCCGCCGTGCTGCGCTTGGCTGGCTGGGCCTGGCTGCGGGCTCGGATGGCGGATATGAAGAGCCCAGGGGTACCGATGGCGGGCGATTGAGCTTGCGGGCGGCTGTCGTTGATGGCGCTGGATTGTGATTGTTGGCCACTGCTGCGCAGTCATGGCCTCAGACCGCGGAACTGGTGGGCGGACACCGCCTTAGGGTGCGCGCCCGCAACGAACATTTACGTTTGTTGGCCACTGCTGCGCAGTCATGGCGCCGGACCGCGGAACTGGTGGGCGGACACGGCCTTAGGGTGCTCGCCGGCAACGAACATTTACGTTTGTTGGCCACTGCTGCGCAGTCATGGCGCCAGACCGCGGAACTGGTGGGCGGACACGGCCTTAGGGTGCTCGCCCGCAACGAACATTTACGTTTGTTGGCCACTGCTGCGCGGTTATGGCGCCGGACTGCGGAACTGGTGGGCGGACACGGCCTTAGGGTGCTCGCCCGCAACGAACATTTACGTTTGTTGGCCACTGCTGCGCAGTTATGGCCCCGGACTGCGGAACTGGTGGGCGGCTACCGCCTTAGGGTGCTCGCCCGCAACGAACATCTACGTTTGTTGGCCACTGCTGCGCAGTCATGGCCTCAGACCGCGGAACTGGTGGGCGGTCACCGCCCTAGGGTGCACGCCCAAGGCCCAAGATCACATTGAAGAGCTCAGACTGTCACTGGGACCATGACTCAGATGTGACCTGTCTATCAAGCCCCCCAACCGGATTGGACAGTAGGTGCTCGTGCGATAGATTGAGATTGAGGGGGGCACGGGTACAT
>ENA-OSEO01001451-OSEO01001451.1-sediment-metagenome-genome-assembly--contig:-NODE-1451-length-42771-cov-7.097719_pt1 | contig 42771 bp, 46 predicted proteins | sample MGYA00237883_ERZ534232 | MGnify/ENA metagenome assembly ERZ534232 | reverse complement strand
GCGTCCCGGAGCATCCGCCAGGCTATGTTGACGATGCGCACCCGGTAGCCGTACCTTTCCAGGTACTCGGCGATGGAGGAAAGGCCTACCGGGTACATCTCGAAAACCGGTGTAGCCAGAACCAGGTCGCTTACCGGGCCGTAGAGTTGGGGTATGCGCCTGAAATCGTAAACATGGGGCGCATGCAGAAGGATTATGTCGGTCCTGGGCATAAAAACATCCTTTAACAATGCATTCTTGCAAACGTACGGCAAAACAGGGCCGGTTGCTGAAAATGTACCTCCACTGCACAGAGAAGGCGCGGTTGAATTATAACGCTTGGCTTTCCGGTTGGCAATTTGCCCGGCTTTTGAATGCTTGACACAACAGAAGAGTCACTGCTAGTATTAAGTTTGTCTACACCGGCTTTTTTAGCTTTGCAGCTGCCAATGTCAAGGTTACTGGATAGGGTTGACTCACCTGCTGATATCAAGGCTTTAGCCCCCCGGGAGCTCGAGGCCCTCGCTCTGGAAATCCGCAACGAACTGATAAGCGTTGTTACTACCAACGGAGGGCATCTGGCTTCGAGCCTGGGAGCGGTTGAGCTTACCATTGCCCTGCACCGTATTTTTTCCAGCCCGGAAGATAAAATCATCTGGGATGTCGGGCACCAGGCATATGCCCACAAACTCGTAACCGGCAGGAAAGAGCACTTCAACTCACTGCGCACCTACGGCGGCCTTTCCGGCTTCCCCAGCCGGGAAGAGAGCCCCCACGACCACTTCGGTACCGGGCATGCTTCCACTTCCATTTCAGCCGCGCTGGGCATGGCTAAAGCCCGCGACCTGGCCGGAGAAAATTACAGTGTTATCGCCGTCATCGGCGACGGCTCCATCGGCGGCGGCATGGCGCTGGAGGCAATCAACAACGCTACACAGCTCGGTTCTAAAATAATTGTAATATTAAATGATAACGGCATGTCGATTTCACCTTCGGTAGGTGCCATTGCCAGGATACTGGGACGGGTGCGGTTTACCCATAATTACGACCGGGCGATGGCGCACGGCCAGCAGTTGCTCAAGGCTGTGCCTTTTTCCGGCTTCTGGTGGAAACTGGCCCGGCGTTTTAAAAGTGCCCTCAAGGGGCTGCTCATGCCAACCCGGTTATGGGAAGAATTCGGTTTCACCTATATGGGCCCGGTCAACGGCCACAGTATAATCGACCTTGAGCGGGCCCTGGCTTATGCCAAGGACTACACCCGAAAACCGGTTCTGCTGCATATTATCACCACCAAGGGCAAGGGATACGGCCCGGCAGAAGATGACGCGGTCTGCTTCCACGGTATTCCGCCTTCCAACGGCCAGAAAGCCCCGGCGCCGAGTTACAGCAAGGTATTTGCCGATACCTGCCTTGAAATAATGAAAACCGATCCCAGAGTGGTCGTTATCACCGCCGCGATGCCCGAGGGAAACAGCCTGACCCGGATCCAGCAGGAAATGCCCGACAGGGTCATCGACGTCGGTATTTGCGAACAGCACGCCGTAACATTCGCAGCCGGCATGGCTACCCAGGGCTATCGCCCGGTGGTCGCCATATACTCCACTTTCCTTCAGCGTGCTCTGGACCAGGTCATTCATGATACCTGCCTGCAGAACCTGCCGGTTGTGTTTGCTGTGGACAGGGCCGGCATCGTCGGCGAAGACGGTAAAACCCACCAGGGAACTCTTGACCTTTCGTACCTCAGCCTGATTCCAAACATGATTGTCAGCGCTCCGAGGGACGAAAACGAACTGCGCCACCTGCTGTTTACCGCCATCAGCACCGGCAAACCCTTCGCGGTAAGGTATCCGCGCGGCTGCGGTTACGGGGTCGCCATGGAAGAGCCGTTCAAACTGCTCGAAATCGGCAAGGCGGAGCAGCTCAGGCAGGGCAAGGATCTGACTATTATAGCTACGGGCGCCACGGTAATGCCTTCTCTTGCAGCAGCGCAAGAGCTTTCCGGGCGCAACATCGAAGCCGGTGTTGTCAACTGCCGCTTTATCAAACCGCTGGACGAAGCTATCCTGGAACAGGCAGTTCTCACCACCAGGAACATGCTGGTGGTGGAAGAGAACGTTCTTTCCGGGGGGCTGGGCAGCAGGGTAGCGTTAGCTTTACATAATAGAAACATATCCGATATCAATCTCAGGTGCATAGGCATTAAAGATGTTTTTACCGAGCACGGACCGCAGGAAATACTCAGGAGTTCCAACCTGCTTGACAGCCGGGGAATCCTCACCCAGGCTCTCCTGCTGATGGGGCAGGCTTCCAGTCCCGGCCAACTGGACCTGAAAGCCAACCTCAGCCAGGGATCCTGAATACGGTCCGGTAATTGACGAATTAAAAATCAAGGCCAAAGGTGAAAAGTGGAGAAAAAGACAGTAAGGGATGTTTCTATTTGCGGCAACCGTGTACTGGTTCGCGTGGACTTCAACGTACCCATCAACGAGAAGACCGGGGAAATAACCGACGACAGCCGCATCAGGGCATCGCTGCCGACCATTGAATACCTTTCCAACCATAATGCCCGTATTGTGCTGTGTTCCCACCTGGGCAGGCCAAAGGGTGCCCGGAACCCCAAATACAGCCTTGAACCGGTAGCCAAAAGGCTCGGCTATATTCTCAGAGAAGAAATCAAGTTCGTAAACGACTGCATAGGTACGGAGGTCGAGAATGCAGTTGAGCATCTGGATTGCGGCCAGATCCTGCTCCTGGAGAACCTGAGGTTCTATCCGGAAGAGGAAGGCAACGATCCGGTTTTCGCTCAGAAGCTGTCCCGGCTGGGTGATATATTTGTCAACGATGCCTTCGGTACTTCCCACCGCAATCATGCTTCCATCGTAGGTGTAACCAAATATCTACCATCGGTTGCCGGATTGCTGCTCGAGAAAGAAATCAACTCGCTGGGACTCATTCTGGAGCAGCCGCGGCGGCCTTTCGGGGTACTGCTGGGCGGCGCCAAAGTAACCGATAAAGTAAAACTCCTGGAAAATACCATGGGCAAGGTGGATTATATAATAGTAGGCGGTGGCATGGCAGCCACCTTTCTGAAAGCTCAAGGGTATGAAGTCGGCAACTCTCTTATAGACGGCTCCCTGGAAACCGCTTCCATGCTGATTGACAGGGTAACCGGTAACGGGGTCAAACTTTTTCTGCCGGATGATGTGATGGTTACCCAAAGCATCAACCCGGTGATGCCGGCCGTCAACGTGCCTGTGAACCAGATACCCCCGGATAAAATGGTGGTAGATATAGGCCCGGCTACCATTACCAAGTTTACCGAAATCCTGGAAAAGTGCCGCACTGTATTCTGGAACGGCCCGATGGGGATATACGAAACCCCTGAATTCGCTGAAGGCACCCGGACTATCGCCCGGGTTATGTCCAACCTGCTGGCAACCACCATAGTCGGCGGTGGTTCGACGGCCGAAATCATGACCGAGATGAAACTTGCCGAAAAAATGACCTTCGTTTCCACCGGTGGCGGAGCATCTCTTGAATTCTTAAGCGGTGAACCACTTCCCGGTGTGAGTGTCCTTATGCCAAAGGACAACGAAGAGAAATACAGCGTCTACCGCGGTTTTACGGAGGAAACCACCATCAAACAGCCCGAGCAGAATAATCTTATAAAAAACATTTCAATACAAAACAGCAACAAAATCGTGATGCTGGTGATAGACGGGCTGGGCGGCCTGCCCCACCCGCAAACCGGCCTGACCGAACTGGAAACAGCGCTTACACCCAACCTGGATAAACTGGCCGTAAGAAGCGTTTGCGGTTTTTCCGTACCGGTCGACCACGGTATTACCCCGGGCAGCGCTCCGGGACATCTCGGACTTTTCGGTTATGACCCGGTGCAGTACACCATCGGCAGAGGGGTGCTGGAAGCCCTGGGCATAGACATTGACGTTAAACCGGGTGATGTCGCTGCCCGGGGCAATTTCTGCACCATCGATTCCGCAGGGTTGATTACCGACCGCCGCGCCGGGCGTATCGACAGTATGAAAGCCGCTGAATTGTGTGCTTTGCTTGACGGGCAGAAGTTCAACGGCATCGAAGCCATCGTGCGTCCGGTCCGGGAACACCGCCTGGCAGTGTTGTTCCGCGCCGGCCACGCCTTAAGCGACAGGATCACCGATACCGACCCGCAGCAAACCGGGGTTGCCCCCCTCGAAGCCAGAGCGACCAGCCCATTGGGGGAAGAGACAGCCGGCGCCGTCAACCAGTTCCTGGCCAGGGCAAAGGAAACCCTGGCCCCTCACTCGCCGGCAAACATGGTTATGTTGCGGGGTTTTTCAGTATTACCTGCCCTGCCGACTATGGGAGAAGTATACAAACTGCGGCCGGCTGCGATAGCCGGCTACCCCATGTACCGAGGCCTTGCCAAACTGGCAGGTATGGATATCCTGGAAACGGGCAGTACCATAGCCGAAGAAATCCAAACCCTCGAAGATAAATACACCCTGTACGACTTCTTCTTCTTGCACGTCAAAGGTGCCGATTCTGCCGGGGAAGACGGGGATTTCCAGCGCAAGGTGAAGGTAATCGAGGAAGTCGACAGCTGCCTGCCACGCATCCTCAATCTGAAACCGGAGGTGCTGGTAATAGCCGGAGACCATTCCACACCGGCAGTCATGAAAGGCCACAGCTGGCACCCGGTCCCGCTGCTTGTTTACTCGCCGTACTGCCGTCCCGACAACACCACGGCGTTTTCCGAATCCGCCTGCCTGGGCGGCGGGCTGGGCAACATACCGGCAACCAGTATTATGCCCCTGGCCATGGCCAACGCGCTGAAACTATCCAAGTACGGAGCATAGATTATGAATCGAATACCCATGATTGCCGGCAACTGGAAAATGAACACAACGGTACCGGAAGCCTGTGCCCTGGCCCGAGCCATACTCGCCGGATTGGAGCCTGCCGACGGGGTCGAGAAGGTAGTCTGCCCGCCGTTCGTTTCACTGGCGCCGCTGCACGAAATCCTGGCTGAAAGCCCGGTAAGGCTGGGAGCGCAGAATATGTATTTCCAGCCGAAAGGAGCTTTTACCGGCGAGGTCAGCGCATCGATGATAAAAACCTTCTGCAGTTACGTTATCCTGGGCCATTCCGAGCGCCGGCTGATTTTCGGCGAATCCAGCGAGGTCATCAGTGCCAAGGTTGCAGCTGCTGTCGAAGCCGGACTGATTCCTATTCTCTGCCTGGGAGAAAGCCTCGAGCAGAGAAAAGCCGGCAGGGCGGTAGACACCGTTACCGGGCAACTGGCAGCTTCTCTTGGCAAACTCAGCAAAGCGGAAGGGCTGGTCATAGCTTACGAACCTGTCTGGGCTATTGGAACCGGAATCAATGCCGGCGTCGAGGAAGTATGCCAGATAATGGAAGCCCTGCGCACGGCTGCAGCCGGAATATACGGCACCGAAGCCGCAGATAAAATAAGATTGTTGTACGGCGGAAGCGTCACCGCCGAAAATGCTGCAAGCTACCTCGGCCAGCCGGTAATTGACGGAGCGCTGGTGGGAGGGGCCAGCTTGAATGCAGGCCAGTTTACCACTATTGTCAAGCTGGCAGCCGCCGCTAAAAGCCTTTAATTTTCTTCGATGAAGAAACTTGTTGCCATAATCGGCCCGACGGGTATCGGCAAGAGCCACCTGGGTTTGAGCATCGCCCGCGCATATAACGGTGAAATCATCAGCGCTGATTCGCGCCAGGTATACCGCTACATGAATACCGGCACCGCCAAACCCTCCCGCCGGGAAATGGATGAAATCCCGCATCATCTGGTTGACATAATCAATCCTGATGAAAGTTTCAGCCTGGCTGATTTTTTGCATATGACCGGCCGCGCCATCGAAGAGATTTCCGGCCGGGAAAAACTGCCGCTGCTTGTCGGCGGCAGCGGCCAGTATGTCTGGGCAGTACTGGAAGGCTGGCAGATTCCCCCCGCTCAACCGGACACCGGGTTGAGGCGGGAACTGGAATCCAGGGCGGCCATCGAAGGGACCGGCAAACTGCTCTCGGAAATTGCCCGGCTGGACCCGGCGGCAGCCGAGCGTGTTGACTCCAGGAATCCGCGCCGGGTAATCCGCGCCCTGGAAATAGCATTGACCGGCGCCAGGCCAGCCGTAATTAAAAAACCAATTTACCATTACCTGGCTATCGGTTTGACGGCTCCGCGCAACAGGTTGTATGAAATTATCGACCGGCGCGTTGATGCAATGATACAAAACGGGTTTGTCGAGGAAGTAAAATGGCTGTTAAACAAGGGGTACGAGCCCAGCCTGCCCTCTATGAGCGGCATCGGTTATGCCCAGATTACGGCTTGCCTTGCCGGCAAAACCAGCCTGGAGGAAGCCATCAAGCGCATAAAGTTCGAAAGCCACCGCCTGGTTCGTATGCAGTACAACTGGTTCAGCCCTGGCGACGAAAGGATCCAGTGGTATGATATAATGCAATCCGGCTGGCTGGAACAGGCCGGCCAGCGGGTTGAAAGGTTTATTTACGAAAGATGAATATAGCATTTACCAAGCTGCAAAGCGCCGGTAATGATTTCGTACTTATTGATAAAACTGACGGTATCGAAGACCTGGGCCGTTTTGCCATCAAAGTATGCAACCGCCGCTTTGGTATCGGCGCCGACGGGCTGCTGGTGCTTACCAGGGAAGCCTCGGCCGATGCCGGTATGCGTATTTTCAACCCGGATGGTTCCGAGGCGGAAGCCTGCGGCAACGGCCTGCGGTGCCTGGTAAAATACGGAGCCGACAACGGCATCCTTAAAAGCAATCCTGCCTCAATAAAAACCATCGCCGGAACCCGGCGCGCATTGATTGTATCAACCGGCCCGGATGGGACTGAAATCGAGGCTTCCATGGGTGAGCCGGAGTTTCAGGCAGACCGCATTCCCGTTGTGGCAGACAATGGCCGGCAGGGCAGAACACTTGACATAAAATTATCGACCGGTTTCCCGCTGAAAGCCGGCGGCAGGCAGCTGTCACTGAGTTTTGTTTCGATGGGCAACCCACATGCCGTACATTTTATAAAACAGCCCGTTGCCGGTTTTCCGCTGTGCCGCATCGGCCCGGAGGTGGAAACGGCTGCAATCTTTCCGGCAAGAACCAACTTCGAAGTGGTTCGAGTGCTCAACCGGACCCGGGTAGAAGCCAGGGTCTGGGAAAGAGGCGCCGGTGAAACCCTGGCCTGCGGCAGTGGCGCCTGCGCCATAGGGGTCGTCGCTCAAACCCTGGACCTGGTGGACAATCCCGTTAAGGTGAACCTTCCGGGAGGAGTGCTTGAAGTCAGGTGGGAAAAACCCGGGGAGGTATATCTGAGGGGTGTAGCCAGAACCGTTTTCAGGGGCGAATTCCCTAACGACGATTGATACGAGGTTAATTTAAATGAAGTTTTCCAAACGCTTGTCCAGCCTGCCACCATACCTGTTCGTGGAAATAAACCGGAAAATAGCCCAAAAGCGGGCTGCCGGTGAAGAAGTTATCAGCTTCGCCATCGGCGATCCGGACATGCCTACTCCGGCACACATCATCCAGAGCCTGCAGGAGGCAGCCGGCGAGCCGGTGAATCATCGCTATCCTGAAACAGCCGGTCTGGCGGAACTGCGCTCGGCTGTCTGCGCCTGGTACAAGAAACGCTTTAGCGTGGAACTGGACGAGGAAAGTGAAGCGCTGCCCCTGATCGGTTCGAAAGAAGGTATCGGGCACGTCGCCTTCTGCCTGATAGACCCGGGAGATATTGCCCTCGTGCCGGACCCCGCATACCCAGTCTACGCTATCGGCACCTCCCTGGCCGGCGGGGAGCCCTATTACATGCCGCTGAAGGAAGAAAACGCCTTCCTGCCGGACTTCGACTGTATTCCGGCAGACACCGTAGCAAAAGCCAGGGTTTTGTGGCTCAACTACCCGAACAACCCTACCGGTGCAGTTGCCGGACTGGATTTCTTCGACCGGGCGGTTGATTTTGCAAGGCGAAACGACCTGGTAATCTGCCATGACAATCCCTATTCCGAGATACATTTCGAAAACAGGCCGCCGGTCAGTTTCCTGCAAGCCAGTGGAGCCAAAGAAACCGGCATCGAGTTTCATTCTCTTTCCAAGAGCTACAATATGACCGGGTGGCGTATAGGTATGGCCGTAGGCAACTGCGAAATCATCAAAAGCCTGACTACGCTAAAATCGAATCTCGATTCGGGTATACCCCAGGCCATTCAGCGGGCTGCCGTCACCGCGCTGGCAAGTCCACCTGAAGTAGTCGGCAGGTTCAACGATATCTACCGCAAGAGGCGCGATCTGATTTGCGAAGTGCTGGAGGATATCGGCCTTGAAGTCAAACCCCCGGCTGCCGGCCTTTACATATGGGCCAAAGTACCGCAGGGTTATTCTTCGGCCGAATTCGCCACCAGCCTGCTCGATCAGTGCGGAGTAGTGGTCACCCCCGGAACCGGTTACGGGCAAGCCGGCGAAGGTTTTGTGCGTTTTTCGCTTACAGTTCACGATGCAGTTCTTATCAAGGGTTTATCAAGGCTGGGAAACTGGAAGGACAGCAAGAACCCGTTTAAAGCCAAATCGAGATAAACATCAAAGGAAAATTCGATAACCCGCGAAACCGTATCAACAGCACCGATTGAAGAAAAAGCCTTCCTGGTAGCCGTCGATACCGGCACCAGGCGTGGATGCTGGCCGGTAAACGAATCCTTGAACGAACTGGAACAGCTGGCAGCTACAGCCGGAGCTGCCGTGGTAGGCCGTATGAGCCAGCAGATACCCAGCCCCAGCCGTAATTACTACCTGGGCAGGGGCAAGCTTGAAGAACTGCGGGAATTGAAAGAAACCACCGGTTATACGGTAGTGATTTTCGACGACGAACTCTCCGCACTGCAGCAGCGAAACCTGGAAGATGCCCTCGGTGTAAAAATCATTGACCGGGCCGCGCTTATCATAGATATTTTTGCACGTCATGCCCGGACCAGGGAAGGTATCCTCCAGGTCGAACTGGCACAAAGCGAGTATCTGCTGCCGCGCCTGGCGGGGCAGTGGAGCCACCTTGAAAGGCTCGGCGGCGGCATCGGAACCCGCGGTCCCGGCGAATCCCAGATTGAAACCGACCGCCGGCTGGCACAGAAAAAAATCAGCCGCCTCAAGCGCCAGATCGAAGACGTCAGAAAACAGCGCAAACTGCACCGCAAGACCCGCCGGCAAAGCGATCTTCCTGTGCTGGCCCTGGTAGGCTACACGAATACCGGTAAAAGCACCCTTTTAAATGCCCTCAGCCATGCCGACATCCCGGCGGAAAACAAATTGTTTGCTACCCTGGACCCGACCACCCGCCGGGTAAAACTGCCGGGCGGCAAAACCGCCCTCATAAGCGATACAGTCGGCTTTATCCGCAAGCTGCCTCCCGGCCTGGTTTCCGCTTTCAGAGCCACTCTTGAAGAACTCAGGGAAGCCGATGTTCTCCTGCACGTGGTGGATATTGCCAATCCACGGGCCGGGGATCAATGTGATACGGTTGAAGAGATTCTGAAAGACCTTGAAATTGACGATAAACCCAGAATAACCATCCTCAACAAGGTCGACCGACTGCTGGATCCATCCAGATCGTGGAACGAAAAAAGCGCCGTTGATTTCATCACCTCTACCATGGGCGACAGAGGGCCTGATACGGTAATTGTCTCGGCTATAAAAAACTGGGGAATTGACAAGCTTAGAGATAAGATACTCACATTCACCACCCCTGAGCGGGAAGCCGCGGAACAAATGCTGCCCGAGGAACCGGGCATGCCAGGCGCTGGTCAGGCGGGTTTCTAGGCCGGGGGACCGGGAATCCTTTTTATAAGTTCGTCAAAAGCCGAGAACCATTTGAGCTTTATTTCATCCGGCCAGGACGGATCGAACTCGGGAAATTTATGAATTAATAATTTGTCCACCGCAGTGCCATCCGGCACTATTTTGGCACTTGGGACAAAACCGTTTTCCTGTTTCTTTTCAAGCCGGTTTTTTGTCCGCCTGCCAGCTGAAGCGGCCCTGTTCTTACGGTTCTTTTTAACCACAAAGGGCGACAGGGGAATGCGGGCGTCCGTTGCCAGGTCGATAAAAAACTTGATACATTTGCGGGCTACGTCCGAATTGACCTGGAAGTTGGCATGCAAAATATCCTCGAACTGAGCATAGGTAGCTGTCCTGAAATCCACCGGGCCGGACAGAAAATAACTGTAACCGTTACGGGCAATCTGGGCCATAAGCTCATCCCGCTGGAATTCTCTTGATGCCACCAGGTTTCTAAGCAAATCGGTGGGCACACCTTCATCATCGATAAGGTTCAAGTATCTGAGAGCCGACATAAGCTGCGTCCCGGTACTGCCTGAAAACTTATCCCCCCAGTAACTGCGGTCAATGCGCGCCGGAATAGCTTCACGCAGCCGTTCCAGGAAATTCCAGAAGGACCGGTATGAGACGTAAGGAGGCAGCTGCCTGCGGTTTTTTTCTGCCATTATTGCTCCATGGGATTCCAGTAATTCTATCCTCCTGGACAAATTAATTCAAGTACATAATATTCATGGCATTATTTTGGACAAAACAGGACATTATTTGACGGATACTTTTCATCGTGCCTAAAATTTCCACCAAACTCTTTAAATAAAGAAGGAGACACAAAAATGGGAACAGCAATCGAATACCAGAAACTCATGACCGAAATCGTCCACATCAATCTGCCTGGCCCACAGGAGCCATCGGCTGGAATGAGCGGTGGGGAGCTATTGCACGGCTTCCTGGCAGAACTGTACCGCGCTCCCAGCCCCGAGGTTAAAAACTACATAAGCTCCCTGTCAAACAAGTGGAACGTTCATTTCCGTAACGGAAACCACAAATAAGACAGGAGGCTTACTTGAAAACCCAACTTATTGGTGCCATTGACATTGGTACAGCCAAGGTATGCTCGCTGATTGCCGAAACCGATGGCACCGGCCTGCGTATCCTGGGCATCGGAATTGCCCCTTCCAACGGAGTGCAAAAGGGGCAGGTGGTAAATATTGGAGAAGCCACCCGGGCAGTATCAGCCAGTGTCGCTGCGGCCGAAAAAACCGCCGGCTGCCGCATGCCGCAGGCAGTGATCTCGGTTACCGGCAAGCATGTTACCTCCGATAATAAAAGAGGGGTAATAAGCATCACCTCCAACCGCAAGCAAACGGTGCTTCCGGGGGATGTGCGCCGGCTGCTTCAAATATCCCGCAGCGAAAACATTCCCTCCGACCAGGCGGTTCTCCACCAGATACCGCGCTACTACCGTGTAGACGGCCAGGACGGCGTAAAAGACCCGGTGGGCATGCATGGCTACCGCCTGGATGTTGAAACCCATACAGTCTGGGCGTCCTTGAACGCCATAGAAAACCTGGCCAAGTGCGTTTCGGCAGCCGGGGTAAAAATCGACTGCCTCGTATTCGAACCGCTCGCCAGCGGAGAAGCCGTCCTGAACGAGGACGAGAAACGCGACGGGGTACTCCTAGTCGATATCGGAGGGGGTACTTCCAACATCGCGGTCTACAAGGACGACTTCATCTTCTATTCCGCCGTAGTGCCGGCTGCCGGCAACCAGATAACCAAAGATATAGCCATGGGGCTGGGTTACTCCCCGGAATTCGCCGAGGAGTTAAAGTTGAGGCACGGTTCCCTGATCCCACCCGCCAGCCTCCCGAATAAACCCAGGCAAAAAGCCGGGGAACAGGAAATGCCTCCAGGGGAACTATTTGACATAATAAATATCAGAGCTGAAGAATTGCTGCGGCTTATTATTCTGCAGATTAAAAATGACTTCAAGGACCTGATAGACCCGGCGACCTTCCTGCCGGCCGGAATGGTAATAACCGGCGGAACTGCCAACCTTCCCGGCCTGGTAGACATGGCCCAGCAGATAACCTGCATGCCTTGCCGGATCGGTTATCCCGCCCGCGTGGCCGGAATCGCCGATGATTTATGCGACCCGGCATATGCCGCCAGCCTGGGCTTGCTCATCTGGAAACTGCAAAACCCGGATGTTCGTTACCACCAGCAGGTTTGGACGAGGAAAACCGGAAAAGGCTTCTTTTCCCGCCTTATAAGAGCGGTTACCGGAAAATAAGTAAATATAAATTATTAAATAAAAGAAGGAGAATATCATTCAGTGGGTAAGATAAGCTATGTTCCGAACGGAGCAAGAATAAAAGTAATCGGCCTTGGCGGGGCAGGCTGCAACGCTATTACCCGTATGGTCAGGGAACAAATACGCGGCGTTGAATTTATTGCCATGAATACCGATGCCCAGCACCTGGCGATCACCGAAGCACCGACCCGTATTCAGCTGGGCGAACGCTGCACCCGCGGCCTGGGAGCCGGCGGCAACAATAAAAAAGGCCAGGAAGCCGCCGAAGAAAGTATCAGTGAAATCAAACAGCTGGTTGAGGGTGCCGATATGGTTTTTATCACCGCCGGAATGGGAGGCGGCACCGGTACCGGTTCGGCTCCTGTTGTAGCCAGGGTAGCCAAGGAAAGCGGAGCCCTTACCATAGGCGTGGTTACCAAACCTTTCGCTTTCGAAGGAGCGCGCCGGGCACAGGTTGCCGAAGAAGGTATCGACGGCCTGGTGGACAATGTAGATACCATGATAATAGTGCCCAATGAAAGATTGTTTGCCATTTGCGACGCCAAGATGGGAATGGACGGAGCCTTTAAACTGGTTGACGAAACTCTTTGTCACGGCGTGCAGGCAATTGCCGAAGTAATTACCGTCCCCGGAATTATCAATCTTGATTTTGCCGATGTCAGAGCGGTGATGAAAGGCGCCGGTCCGGCGTGGATGAGTATCGGTAAGGGTTCGGGCAAGAACCGGGCGGTGGCCGCTGCACAGGATGCTCTCTCCAGCCCCTTGCTCGATGTATCGGTAAAAGGCGCCAAGGGTGTGATATTCAACATATCCGGCAGCGAAAACATGACTCTTTTCGAGGTTAACGAAGCCGCAGAAATAATTCGCCAGGAAGTCGATCCGGAAGCCAACGTGATTTTCGGGGTTACCAACGATCCGCGCCAGGATGGGGACGTCCGCCTGACCCTTATCGCCACCGGTTTTGCCTCAGGCAGAACCAGCAGCGCGAGCACCCGGGATGATGACATCAACCGGGTCTTAAGAAAGATAAAAACCGAAGCAGAGCTGGAAGTGCCGAGTTTCCAGCGCCTGGGAGCTTTTATGCAAAACCGGCGTACTCCTCAATATTCCTCCGGTGCAGGTGTTAGCGCCAGAAGATAGCGTTTATCACTGTACCCCTTTTTATAAAGCGGAGAGGTTCCCCATTACCCTCTCCGCTTTTTTTTGATTTTCTGCAAATTTCAGTAGGCTATCATTATTGAAGTCTGGTTTTTATGTCAAGTTATTTGGTTAAAATTATGTTCGCACTATATATATTATGTCGAGCGTTCAATCGTGAAGCAGTAACTACTTGACATAATTATGATGTAGTTCTGACGTTACATGTTGACTTTATTTTTACTTAAATAATATAGTTATGGCGCGCTGTTATGTGGCAATACGAAACCGAAATATCCGAGGTAATAAACCGGGTGCCCGGTGTAAAGTCTTTCCGCTTTTCCAAAACAGGGCTGAAAATGCCCTACAGAGCGGGCCAGTATTTCTATGTTACTTTAAAGATAGACGGTCGCAGGCATGTTCATCATTTCTCTTTTTCCAGTTCCCCGGCCAGGAAGGAGTACATAGAATTTACCAAGCGTATCACCTCAAGCGAGTATTCCGGCGCTCTGGGTGCGGCCCGTCCGGGAACATGGGCTGAAATCGAAGGGCCCGAAGGGCGCTTCACCCTGCCGTCAAAACCCGCCAAAATAGCTTTTCTCTGCGGTGGTATCGGCATTACGCCGGTTCGAAGCATGCTATGTTATGTAAAGGATAACAACCTTCCCCATGACTGTACCCTTCTATACGGCAACCGTGACCGCGCCAGTATCATTTTCAAAGAGGATCTCGAATCTCTGGAATCAAGAGAAAATATACGCATTCACCACTTTTTTACCGACGTTAAACCGGGCACAGCCGATAACGAGCACCCGGGGCTGATCGACAAAGAAGCGATTGTGCGCCTGATTCCGGATTACAACGAGCGCCTGTTCTACCTGTCCGGTCCGCCTTCCATGGTAGAAGCGCTGGCCGGGCAGGTCCAGTCGCTGGGACTGGGAGCCCGACAAATCAGGTACGATATTTTTACCGGCTACCGGTAAATGGAGGAGATATGGCTGAAGATATTATGGTAACCACTGTCGGCCAGCTGGCAAGCGGCGAAATGAAAAGTTTCAAGGTCAAAGGCAAGGAGATCCTGCTGGCCCGCGAGGGTGATGCCTATTATGCTGCCGATAACCGGTGCCCCCACATGGGAGGCAACCTGTCAAAAGGCAGTCTTGACGGGCATGTCATAACCTGCCCGGTGCACCACTCCCAGTTCAATCTCGCCACGGGTGAGGTGATCCGCTGGACCGATTTTACCGGCATAGCCCTGGCTGTTGGCAAAGCCGTCAAGAAGCCCCGGCCCCTGAAAACCTATCCGGTCGTTGTAAAAGAAAAAGGTGTTATGGTCAGTTTAGTCCCATAACACCTTTCGGCTGGTTTTATCGCCTGATTTTGGATTCTAGGAGGCCGGTTCCAGGGTAACTTCTATCTCGAGATAGAAGATTCCGGTAAGGCCCTCGAAACCGGAGTCGGTTCCGACCAGCAGCCACAGTTCGCCGTCTTCACCGGCGGTGACAGTAAACTCATGCTCATGCTCCCTTTCTATGGAAACATAGGTCGGGTTGGCAAAATCGAATTCTTCTGCCGGAATGCCGTTGGCAATATCGCCCACTATAGATGCCGCTTCACCGCTGCCGCTGTTGCCCATATCCTTGTCGACGTTCAGCGTGAAATAATCACCGGCAGTATCAAGCACTGTCTTTGGCTCCTGCCCGGCGGCTCCAGCCTTCAGGTAGACAGCTTCACCCGGGGCTCCCCCGATGCCCACCGCACCGGTGGGGGCATCAGAAGCAAATACTATGCGATAATAAACCCGATACTCGGTTCCGGGTACAACTCCCTCCCCGGTACCCAGGCCTTTCTTCAAGTACATAAACAAATCGTCCGAGGCATTCATGCTTTCCAGGTAGTACCCCTGCCCGGTTTCTTCCAGTTCATCCGGCAACGGCCTCAAGCCAGCTTCGAACCCGATATCCATTCCGGGCGTATAATCGCTGACTCCATGACTCCACCCGTTATCGCCCTGGCTGAAATCATACTTAAAGTTCAGCGTTTCAGCCTGCTGTGTACCGTTGCACCCTGCCAGAGCGCCGGTCAATATCGCCAGCGCTGCCAGCATCGAAAGATACCTTTTCATTCCTTGAACCTCCGTAAATTATTAATACAGCGACGCGTCACCAAGTAATAACGTCCGGGGCCGGCTTTGGTTAGCCGCAAGATCAAGACTCACGGCAGCTCGTAAAAAATAAACCGGGGGAGATTTACCATCTCCCCCGGTAATTTAAATGGTTGAATTATTTATGTAAACTTATTAAACCCAGCCGCGTATCTTCATGGTTTCCATTACCCGCTTGAGGGCAACTACATAGGCCGCCTGGCGCATGTTGATGTTGTGTTCCCGGCTGGCATTGTAAACCGAGTGATAGGCTTCGGTGATTCGCCTGTCCAGCTTCTGGTGAACTTCGGCTTCTTCCCAGCGGTACATATAGAAATTCTGCACCATTTCAAAATAGGAAACGGTTACGCCGCCGGCATTGCATAAAAAGTCCGGAATGACATGCACGCCGTTGGCAAAGAGTATATCGTCGGCTTCCGGGGTGGTGGGCCCGTTAGCCAGTTCGGCGATTATTTTAGCTTTGACCTTGTCGGCATTCTTGGCAGTGATCACATTTTCCATGGCGGCCGGTATCAGAATGTCTACATCCAGCTCCAGAAGATCGTCACCGCAAATCTTTTCTACACCAGGCAGGTTGCAAACCGAATTGGTGGAGCACTTGCAGTCGAAAGCCGCATCCGGGTCGATACCTTCGTCACAGTAAATACTGCCCTGAGAATCACAGGCGGCGACAATTTTAGCACCGAACAGGTCGCGGCACAGGGTGGCGGCATAATAGCCGGCATTGCCATAACCCTGGATGGCAACCCTGGCTTTGCTCAAATCGATCCCCAGCACTTTGGCTGCTTCGCGAATGGTGTACATGCCGCCGCGTGCGGTGGCATCTCCCCTGCCGGGAGAACCTCCCATGCAAAGCGGTTTGCCGGTTATGACGCCGAACTGCGGCTTGCCGGCTATTACGGAGTACTCGTCAGCCATCCAGGCCATTATCTGGGGATTGGTGTAAACATCCGGCGCGGGTACGTCTTTTTCCGGGCCGACGAAAGGAAACACGGCTCTGATGTAAGCCCGGCTCAATCTTTCCAGTTCACCCTGGCTCATCTCTTTGGGATTGCAGATGATGCCGCCTTTGGCGCCGCCCAGCGGCAGGTCGAGCAGGGCTGTTTTCCAGGTCATCCAGGCCGCCAGCGCTCTTACCGTATCGACGGTTTCCTGCGGATGGAACCTGATGCCGCCTTTTCCCGGCCCCCTGGCATCGTTGTATTGAACCCTGAATCCCTGGAATACTCTGATGCTTCCGTCATCCATGCGGACCGGCAGTGAAACATGCAGTTCCCGCATCGGGTTTTTGAGTACTTCGATTTCCTGGCGGGCAAGCTTCAGATACTTGGCCGAGGCTTCGATCTGCTGGCGTACGATTGCAAACGGGTTTTCATCACTCTCAATAATTTCGGGTTTGTCTGCCATGATAGCTAAATACTCCTCCAATTTGTATTATTTTTTTTATGTAAAGTCTGTCGTGTCGTTATTAACCCTCAGTCATTATAAAACGGGCTCAATGCTTCGCATCAAACCCGTACACTGACGACATACGGCAGCCGTTTGCCGTTGGCTCACTTTACAGTATACCGCCTTCGCATGTCAAATGGATCTGTTTCATTATAAGGGAACATTCATTTTGAAATTTACCCGCCGTTCCGGCCGGTTTAACGGATAAAGCTGGCCAGCCCTACAATAATAAACGCGGCCATGAGCACAAGCACCATTGCGCCCAGAGAACCCCGGTAGCGGTTGGGGTCGAACACCGCCGGTTCCGCGGCAGGCGGGGGCAGCTTGTGTATCCAGTTCTTCAGCCTTCCGGCATGCCAGATGATGAATCCGACGGGGTTGGCGGCTACGCCCGACAACCACCCTGCCAGCAGCATCACCCCGTCATTGGTACGGGTGAATACACGTGCCGGTGTTTCCACAAACACCCGGTAAACCAGCCCGGCTGGCCGGCGGTAGAACCAGTCAAAGTCCAGGATTGCATGCGGCCAAGGTTTGATTTTGTCCAGCATGAGCCAGAATACCAGGCCGGTGAAAAGTAAAATGGAAACCGTTTCCCAGAGATGGGCTGCAGTATAAGGCTGATAATCTGCCTGGAACGGTAAAATGCTGTAAAGCGCCTGCGGGAAGATGCCGATAAGGATGCAGCTGAGGGCCGCCAGCCCCATTCCGGCATACATGCCGCGGGGTATGGAGCTTGCCGGTAGTTTTTTGTCCCGGGCGAAAAATATTAAATACGGCAGCTTCAGCCCGGTATACAGGAACGTTCCTGCCGATGCCAGTTGAAGCAGCAGGAAAACAGCGGTGTGGTGGCCTGCTTCGGCGGCGTAAATTTCCATGCTTTTACTCACAAAGCCGCTGAAAAGCGGAAAACCCGAGATGGAAACAGCGCCGATCATGTACAAAACCAGAACCGCCGGCATCGACCGCCAAAGGCCGCCCAGTTCGGTAAGCCTGCTTCTGCCGGTAGCAAACAGCACGGCACCGGCGCACATGAACAACAGGCCTTTATACAGAATGTGGGAAAAAGCGTGCGCCACCGCCCCGTTTATGGCCAGGGGTGTGCCGATTCCCACAGCGGCAACCATAAAACCAAGCTGGCTTATGATGCCGTATGCCAGCACGCGGCGGATGTCGTTTTGCATGAAGGCATACACGGCTCCGTATACCGCCATGACAGCTCCGGCCCATACCAGTATTTCCAGGCCTTCGAAGCCTCGTATTAAGGTATAAATGGCCACCTTGGTGGTAAAGGCGCTCAGGAATACGCTCCCGGTAACTGATGATTCAGGATAGGCATCCGGCAGCCAGGCATGCACGGGCACAACTGCGGCATTGACGGCAAAGCCGGCGAGGATCAGCCACGAAGGAGCCCCTTCCAGATGGGAAAACTCGATAGACCCGGTTTGGGAAAACTGCCAGAGTATACCGGCAAGCAGAAAACCGCCGCCTGCCAGGTGCACTATGATATATCTCATTCCCGCACCGGCTGAATGGCGGGTCCTTCCGGCCCACACCAGGTAAGCCGAGCCGACCAGCATCAGTTCCCAGAAAACAAAAAGGGTGAAAAGGTCTCCGGCAAACACGGCACCCAGGGCGCTTCCGGCGTAAATCAAAGCGGCAATCTGCTGTCCCTTTTCTTTTAAATGAAATGCATAAAGCCCGCCGAAAAAGGATATCAGGCAGAAAACATACCCGAAAGCAAGACTGAGTGAATCGACTCTCAGCGGCACCAGCTCCAGGTTCATGAATGCAAAGCCGGCTGCAGTTCCCGGCTCCAGGTTGACAATCATGAGCAGGGCAAGCACCGGCAAAGCCAGAAATACCAGCGGTCGCAGGCGCACGGAAAGAACCGGCAGCAAAGCCGCCCCGATAAGCAGCACCAGCGCCGGCGGAATAGTGTTAATTATCTCTGTCAGCGTCATAATAGTCCTCATAGCGTGAAAGCCACAAATGCCCCAGCAGCCAGGCTGCGGTAATGATTGCCAGGCAGCCAGACCCGCCGAGCAGGGCAAAAAAGCCCGGAACCGCGGCCCACCAGCCGTCCCCGTGGGTAAGGTGAAACATCACGTCGGCAGACATGAAAACCGCCAGAAGAACCAGGCTGACAAATATCGGTGTTTTCTTCACCATATACCCCCTATTACCTGCTGGGCGGCGCTTTCTGCCAGTTGATAAAGCTGCACCAGCCCGTCCGGGTATATACCCAGCAAGAGCGACAACCCGGCGGCAACCAGTATCGGCACCAGCATCAACCGGCTCGCCTCTCCTGTATGCAGGGACTGGGCGGGCGGTTTGAAAAAAGCCCGGTAGACGATCGGGAAAAAATATCCGGCATTGAACAAACCAGAAAGCAGCAAAACCGCCGCCAGTACGAACTGCTGGTTTTCAAAAGTTCCGGAAACCAGGTGCCACTTGCTTATAAAACCGGCTGCCGGCGGCACTCCGGCCAGCCCCACGGCGGCGATGGTAAAGGCTCCCATGGTCCAGGGCATCCGGCGGCCTATCCCGTCAAGCTGGGAGATGTTTTGCAGATGCGCTGTCACGTAGATGGCGCCGGCGCAGAAAAACAGGGTTATCTTCATCACGCCATGGTTGAAGATATGCATCAGTCCGCCGGTCCAGCCGGCAGCCGAAAACAGGGAAATTCCCAAGACTATATAAGATAGATGGCCAATGGTGGAGTATGCCAGCCGCGCCTTCAGATTATCCTGCCGGAAAGCCAGCAATGAAGCCACCACTATGGTAACCGCCGCCGCAACCGACATTATTCCGGCCAGCCCGAACTGAGCCAGCGTCTCCGGGCCCAGCACAAATCCGGTAGCTCTCACCAGGCCGAATACACCGGCTTTCACCACAGCTACCGCATGCAGGAGAGCGCTGACCGGTGTAGGGGCTACCATGGCTGAAGGCAGCCAGCTGTGAAGCGGCATGATGGCGGATTTGAAGCCGAAGCCTATCAGGAAAAGGCTGAAAAGAACAGCCAGCTGGGCCGGCCCGGCAGTTTCCGGGATAAACCCTCCGGGCCTGAAATCAAGCGTGCCGGCTACCTGGTAGGTGTATGCAATCGCCGCAAGCAGAATTACACCTCCGGTTATCAGGTAGGCAAGGTATTTGCGGCCGGCTCTCAGCGCTTCGGGCGTACCCTTGTGAGTGACCAGGGGATAAGTTGCTACGGTAAGGATTTCATAAAATAGATAGAAGGTCAACAGGTTGGCCGAAAAGGCAATGCCTATGGTCGCCGAAAGGCAGACAGCAAAACTCGCAAAGAACCGGGTCTGGCGCTTCTCGCCGGAGCCCCGCATGTAGCCGATTGAATAGAAGGAGGTGACCAGCCACAGCAACGAAGCCAGCAGGGCAAATATCAGGCCGGCTTCATCTACTTTTAAAGCCAGTTGTATACCGGGGGAAAGGCTGAAAAGATTCACAGCCGGATATTGCCCTTTCATTACCCCCGGCAGCATCGAAAACACGACAGCCAGTTTGCCGGCAGCCGCCGTCAGGGTAACCGCTTCCCTCAGGTTCGGCCTGCTGCTGAATAATATAATGAATACAACCGCCACTGCCGAGACAAGCACGGCCATAAGCGGCAGGTATGAAAAGACGCCGTTTTCCATTACAACCCCTGCACCGCCGGGCTCAGCAGGTTATCTACTATCAGAACGCTTGCGGCCCCGACTGCCAGGATCAATCCGGCAAACACCAGCACCGGCACCAGCATGCTCCGGGGCAGCTCCCCGGGATTTCGCGCCGATGCATCAGCCGGGTCGGCCGGGGCAAAAACCTTTTCGATCAGGCGGAAAAAGTAAACGCCGTTCAACAGCGTACTGGCAAGAATCACCGCCAGAAACACCCAGTTGCCCCCGTCCAGGCTGCCCAGCAGCAGGTACCACTTGCTGAAAAAACCGGCGGTCGGCGGTATGCCTATCATCGCCAGCGCTGAAACGGTAAAAGCTGCCATGGTCCAGGGCATCCGCCTGCCCAACCCCCGGTAACCGTTGATATCGGTAATCCCCGTCTGTTGAGCAACCCCGCCCGCGATAAGGAACAGGCAGCTCTTCATCAGGGCATGCGCCATTATGTGAAGCAGCGCTCCGGTGATGCCCAGCGGGTTGGCGAGCCCTATTCCCAGCCCGACATAGGCAATCTGGCCTACCGTGGAGTAAGCCAGCATCCGCTTGAAGTCCGTCTGGGCAATAGCCATCACCGAACCGATGATTACTCCGCCGGCCGCAGCCCACCCGATAATATCCGTCAGCGGCAGCAGGCCGACCATGAACTCCGGCGTAAAAACGTTCAGGAGCATACGGATGATAATATAAGCTGAAACCTCGATTTGTACCGCCGCCAGAAAAGCCGCCACAACAGGCGGGGCGTAGCTGTGGGCATCCGGCAGCCAGGTATGCAGCGGGAAAAGTGCCATTTTAAGGCATATCCCGGTAACGATGAATACGGCTCCACCGATGACCGCCGGCGAAGAATATACCGCCGGCAGCAGGTTAATCACGTCGGCCATGTTCAACGTACCGGTGGCAAAATATATAAATCCGACGCCCAGCAGGTAAAAGGTGCCGCCGATGGATGCCATGATAAGATAGCGGAAACTGGACATGACCGCCCTGCCGCTGCCGATCGAAACCAGCGCATAGGTGGAAAGGGAGGTAATTTCCAAAAACACATACAGGTTGAAAAGGTCGCCAGCCAGGGCAATGCCGCACAATCCTCCCATGAGCAGCAGGACGATGGCATATAGGGGTACGCCGCGTTTCTCCTCGATCTTGAACCCCGGTTTGGTGGGAAAAAGCAGCAGGATGAACCCGGTTCCGGTAATAACCAGCAGCATAAAAGCCGAAAGGGGGTCCATAACGAACTCTATGCCTATCGGCGGCGGCCAGCTGCCGAAACTGTAGCTGAGAGCACCGCTGGTTAAAACATGAACCGTGCCCCACACCGCCAGCGAAAAAGCGAGCGCGCTGGCAAACACGGCCACCAGCTGGGAATACCTGAGGCGCATCACCCCCAGAACACCGGTGAAAAATGCAAAAAATATCAGGCTGATGGGGATTAGAATCGGAATGTTGTGAGTCACTTCCCCATCCTCTGTATAATAATATCTTCCTCCAGGGAATCGTAGCTGCGGTAGATATTCAAAAGCAACGCCATGGCGACCCCGGTAATGGCTACCGATACCACAATGGCAGTAAGAATCATTACGTGGGGCAGCGGGTTGAAATAAGCCGCCGCTTCTATCCCTGTCTGCGGGTCAATGACAGGCACGGTAGCCCCGTCTTTCAAAGCGCCCTTGATAAAAAATAAAAATATCGCCGTCTGGAATATATTGAGCCCGATCACCTTCTTTACCAGGTTGCGTTTGCCCAGCATCCCCCAAAGCCCGATGACCAGCAGGATTACGATCATGACGTAGCTGTAATGAATGTTCAGTTCTGCCAGGTTCATTACCACTTCCTCTCGGTAAGCCGGTCGAATATAACCACCAGGCAGCCGAAAACGGCCAGGCCAATCCAGATTTCAACGATCAAAATGCCATAGTAGCGAAGCTCTACCGGGATCAAACCGGGTATCGGCAGGAAACTGTAGTCCAGAAAAAGCCCGCCGAAAGCCAGTGGTGTCAGAGCGGTCAGGATAAACAAAAACATACCGCTGGTGCCGAACAGGGCAGCCCGCCGCGGCGGCAGTTTGATATACGACGCCACGTGCCCCAGGCTCAAACGGTGGAGTATCATGCTGGAAGCCAGCAGCACCCCGCCCTGAAACCCGCCTCCCGGGCTGTAATGGCCGTGAAAAATGACATACAGGGCGAATACCTGTATAAACGGCACCATGATACGGCAGGTGATATCGACGATGATGCTTTCATACCGTTCAATCATGGCGGGCGCTCCGTGCCAGTATGAGTACACACGCCAGGGTGGCGGTGAATATAACCAGTGTCTCCCCCAGCGTATCAAAACCACGATAATCTGCCAGCAGGGCGGTAACTATGTTGGGCGTATGGGCATCTTCCATGGCGTGCTCGATATAATATTCGGAAACATGCCCGGAAGCCGGAGACGAAGGATCTCCGGGGATGGACAGTCCGCTGGTGGCATATATCATGACAGCGGCAAACATGACCAGGATGAGATACTTGAAGTATTTCAATCCTTAGACCTCCGCCGCATCATGAGAATGGCTGCCACCAAAATTACACTGGTCACGCCGCCGCCGAGAGTAGCCTCGACCAGGGCGACATCCACCGCACCCAGTGAAGAGAACAGCAAAGCCATAAAAAGGCTGTAGGCGGAAAGAACCAGTACCGCCGCAATCAGATCCTTCAGGTTAAGGGCCACCAGTGCCAGGATGATCAAAAACAAAAGCAGCCAGAAATCAAAACTGGCAAACATTAACGGCCGTCCTCCTCGGCTGCGCCCGCCCGGGGTTCATCGCCGGCAAGCTTTTCCGGGTCGTGAGGCTGGCGGTTTTTAAGAGTCCATATTTCCAGCCCGTGGCGCGCCGCCGCCCGTGCCACCGCGTGGGTGGCGGTAGGCCCGCCGATGAAGAAAAATACCAGTATTATCAGGAGCTTCAGGCTGACTATATCCCATCCGTTGTAAATTGCCAGGCCGCCCAGCACAAGAATCGCCCCCAGGGTCCCGGATTTGCCGGCGGCATGGTTGCGGGTGTAAAAATCGGGCAGGCGCACTACCCCCAGGCAGCTCACCGCCAGGAAGAACAGGCCCAGGGCAATCAGAACGCCGGAAACTACGTTTATCACGCTCTTTTGCCCCGCCGTTCGAAATATTTGCCAAGCACAATAGCCAGGATGAAATTGAGCAAAGCATAAGCCAGCGCTATGTCGAAAAACATGTCCACCCGGCCGAAAATAAAACCGATTATTACGATAAGAATAACCGCGTTGTTGGAAATCAGGCTGACGCCGATAGCCCTGTCGAAAACGGTCGGCCCCTTTACCAGGCGGTAAACACAGATGGCATTCAACAGCAGTATGAAAAAGGCTGAGAAGGTTATCAGGCCGCCCACTTTTCCAGATCCTTGAAAGACTCTCCCCAGTTGACTTTCGGCGCTGTCTCCGGGTCTTCGTCGAATATACGGCTGACTCTGTTCTGAGTTTCGCCGCTGACCAGGTTGCCGCAGGAAGACGGTATAAGGTCGTGCACCAGGTAGCTGTTGTTTTCCAGAAAAACCGTCATGGTCCCGGGGGACAGGGTGATCGAATTGGCCAGTATTACCTGGCTAACCGGCTTTTTGTAGCCGGTCCTGAACCGGATCAGGCCGGGATTGATCGGCATGCGGGGGTGCAGCACCAGGTAGGCCACCAGCAGGTTGTCCCGGGCGATCTGAGCCACCAGCCACGGTACATACCGGGCCAAATGGTAAGCAGTCTTCAGAGCCGAAACCAGGCTGAGCCTGCCGGACCTGCCGGCAGGAGCCAGGGCAAAAAACATCTCCCGGTTGAACCAGGAGACTCCGGCGCATACCAGGGCTCCGGCAATAAGGTAGAAAGGCTGATAATGCTGGCTGAGTAAAAGCCAAAAAATATACAGGGGAATGAACTGTAACGCCAGAGAAAGCAGGGACGATTTATGCAGTGGGCCCGTATCAGGCTTTGCCTGTCTTGCTTTCTGGGATTTTTTCATGGTTTTCGCTTATCTACGCTTGGATGTAATTCTGGTCCATCAGCCCGCAGGCTCCAGGCAAACCCGGGATTTTTTACGCTTAAACACCCTTGATTCCCGGCTGCCGGCCGGAATGCAATATTGCGAAATTGGGGTTAATCTTACCGCTCTGCAGGCTTGAGTGTCAACTAATCCGGCTGTAACGGTCAGTCCGGTATTTCTACCTTTAATTCAAGCTCGTCAACGTTGTCCACCGACTTGAGCCGCACGGCCATGCCGGTCAGGGTGTTTCTTACCAGGTTCTCGACAAAAGCGTTGGTTTTAAGCTGGGTGCCGTCAACGGTAATATCCAGGCTGCGGCCGGTCATGTGAATGGTGTAGCCGGTATAGATTTCGATATCCTTGAGGGAGGTTATCAACCCGCCGGCGGCTCCTTCGATAAACGATGCTACAAACTGGGTAAGTTCGACACGTTTTCCGTTGACCTTGAGTTCGACACGGGCAGACCGTATATCTTTCTCCAAGGCGGTCTAATCCCCTTTCTTTTTGAGCATCAGCCAGTTGTCCTGGCCGGTATGAACCAGCACATAACTGCCGGTAAGCTTGCGGCCCTTGAGCTTGAACTCTATTTTTTTCGAATCTATGCCGGCAACTTCGAAAGTGCCGGAGTCCCAGATCTCTACCCTGCCCGCCCCGTACTCCCCTTCGGGTATTACGCCTTCAAATGTTATGTAATCCAAAGGGTGGTCCTCGGTCTGCACGGCCAGCCGCCGGATCCCTGGCTGTTCCGGCACCCCTTTGGGCACCGCCCAGCTTTTCAGAACCCCGTCCATCTCCAGCCTGAAGTCATAGTGCAGGTGCGATGCGGCGTGTTTCTGCACCACGAACCGGGCAGCTGAATCCCCGGCAGGTTTGTTCGAACCCGGCGGTTCGCTGGTTCTGGCAAAATCCCTCTTCGAATTGTACTCTTCAAGTCCCACGGGGCAGCCTCGCTAAAAAAATCGGGGTGAGAGGACTCGAACCTCCGACCTCAGCGTCCCAAACGCTGCGCGCTAGCCAACTGCGCTACACCCCGCAGAAAACGAGTATATCAGAGCCAATTTGACAATTCAATTGGCCCGGTTACGGGCGGCAGTCCATGCAGAGTTCGAACTTTTCCATCCCGAGGCCTGACTTCTCAGCCATAAATTCGATTTGCTTTTCGGGAGCGAAGTAAGCTCCGCAGGCGCCACAGCGCTTCATCTTGAACTCGTTGCGGTTGCCTGCGATGGTGATTACGCGTAAGTCACCTGTATCTTCGGCGGTAATGGCCTCCGTCGGGCATATGTAGGCACACGATGCGCAGGCGATGCATTTATCCCAGTCAACTTCCACATGCGCCGGTTCGGTTCTTCCCGGCCCCCGGGTAACCAGACTGATAGCTTCGACTCCGGTGGCTTCCCGGCAGGTTCTGACACAAAGCCGGCAGAGAATGCATTCTTTCGCTTCCAGATCGAAATCCGGTTTTTCAGCCCCGTACCTGGCTGCCAGTGTGCTTATCCGGCTGGAATGCGGGCTCTGGGCCAGCAGCATTTCTATAGACGTGCGCCGCAGCCGCTCGGCCGCCGGACCGGCGGTAGCTATTACCATACCCTCGCGCACCGGTGTGTCGCAGGCCGTTACCAGGTCGGGCTCGCCTTCGCTGGCTACCTCTACCACACAAACCCGGCAGGCACCGGCAGGAGTCAGTTCTTCATTGAAACACAGCGTGGGTATGGTTATCCCGGCATCCACGGCAGCCTTCAGAATGGTCGTACCTTCGGGGACCTCTATATGTTTATCGTCAATTACTATCTTTACCATTGCCTCACCTTTCTAAAATGCTGTCAGTACAACCCGGTAGCAGCGCAGGCATCTTTGTGCTTCGAGCTCCGCCTGGGCGGGGGTGTAAACCTTTTCTATTTCATCCAGGCCGCCAAATCTGCTGTCAACCGGCATTTCATCCGGGTGTACCCGGCTGGTCCGTAGAGCGGTTTTTTCGTACCGGGCTTTGTCCATGAGCAGTTCCCGGTACACCTGGGCATCGGGGTCGTCTTTGGCAGGCCGGGCACCAAGGAACCTGTCGATGCTCTCGGCCGCCCGGTTGCCGGCGGCTATGGCTTCAACAATAGAAGCCGGCCCGCTGACACAGTCGCCGCCGGCAAATACGCCCCTGCGGCTGGTAGCCATGGCATCGTCGGTCTTGATGGTGCCCCAGCTGGTAAGTTCTACCCCGTCGGCCCGGCCGATAAAAGTTGTATCCGGCACTTCGCCTATAGCCGGCAGAACCATATCGGCGCCAATCATAAACTCGCTGCCTTTTACCGGCACCGGCCGCCTCCGGCCGCTTTCATCCGGTTCGCCGAGTTCCATTCGAATGCACTCGACACCGGTAACCCGGTTGCCTTCGTTGATAATGCGTGAAGGCAGCGCCAGGAATATGATCTTCACCCCTTCGGCTTCGGCAGCGGCTACCTCGTCATCCCGGGCAGGCATTTCCGAGCGTGAACGCCGGTAGACGATAGTTGCCTCATCCGCCCCCAGGCGGATGGCGGTGCGGGCACAGTCGATAGCGGTGTTGCCGCCGCCGACCACGATAACCTTCCTGCCGACCCGGGGCTTTTCTCCCCGGTTAACCGCAGCCAGGAATTTCACTCCCTGCATCAGACCGGTATAAGCCTCGTTCCAGTTGTCGATTCCCGGCGGCCGGCTCTGGTGGGCGCCGGTGGCAATGAAAACGGCTTCAAAGCCCGCTTTTTCCACCTCCGAAAGGCTGACCCTTTTGCCCGTCTTGAAACTGGCGCCCGCCTTTATAGAGGTGGTGTCGGCTTCGATTACCTGCCTGGGCAGGCGGTAGGGTGGTATGCCGGCAAAGGTCATGCCTCCGGCGGAAGGCTGTTCATCGTATACGGTTACGTCATATCCCCGGTCTGAAAGGCCCGAAGCGCAGGCCAGCCCGGCAGGCCCGGCGCCGATTACGGCTACCTTTCTGCCGCTGCCTGCGGCCGGTTCTTTCTTTGCTGGCGTGGCGTAATCGGCCGGTACGCGTTTGAGGGCCCGGATAGAAACCGGCTCGTCCACTTCGCCGCGCACGCAGTTTTGCTCGCAGAAAGCCACGCAGGTCCGCCCGGTAATGCCCGGCAGGCAGTTGGTCTTTTTAATTATGTCAAGGGCCTGGTCGTAACGGTGGTTGCGGATGAGTTCGATGTACCCCGGCACGTCCTGGCGGGCCGGGCAGGCCAGGGTACACGGTGCACCAATTCGAACATCGTACTGGCCGGCAGTTACCGGATTGGGAGATGCCGCTACCTTGGTAAACTCCATCTCCAGGTCCTGCAGGGCATCGAGCACCGGCTGGATCGACTGGGCACAGAAATCACACTTTGAATTGAACCTGACGGTGCCGGCCAGTGCCTTCATGTATATAAAATCCAGGGCAGTACCCTGCCCCCGGCAAAGCTTTTCAAGCATTCCGGCTACCAGCCGGGTTCCGTTGTAACCCACCGAGCATTCGCCGCAGGCCAGCGCGGCTACTTCCTGCATGTATGCCCGGCAGAGGTCGGCCACGCTGAACTGGTCGGAAAGAATATCGATGCCCTTCCAGCCGATAACAGCCTTGATGGGTTTGCCCCCCAGTTCGCGCGGGGGAGCCGTCAAACCGCGCCAGCTGGTATATTCTTTAGTCTTCATCACATACCTCTGCGCTCATTCTTTCCTTCAGTTCAAGCTGGCGGTATTTCCGGATAACCGCTTCCTGAATCTTGTCCACCGCTTCCGGCGGCAGATGGCGGAAACGGCCCTGCAGTTTCATATAATCGGCAACCGGCCTGAGCTTCGGGAACTTCTTGTTGATGGTGTATTTACCGTTTTCAATTTCATAAAGCGGGAAGACCCCCGTTTCCACCGCCAGGCGCCCGATGCGTATGCCAAGCTCGGCGGCGCTGCGCCAGCCGGTGGGGCATACTGAAAAAACATGCAGGTAAGCCGGGCCGTTTACCGCCAGGCCTTTTTTCACCTTTTCCATCAGGTCGAACGGATAGCTGGGGCAGGCGGTGGCCACATAGGGCACGTTGTGGGCGGCAATTATGCCAGGCACGTCTTTCTTCCAGGTTACCTGGCCCAGGCTCACCTTGCCGGCGGGAGAAGTGGTGGTGGAAGCCCCGAACGGCGTGGCCGAACTGCGCTGGATGCCGGTGTTCATGTAGGCTTCGTTATCGAAGCAGACAAACAGCATGTCATGGCCCCGCTCCATGGCGCCGGAAAGCGCCTGCAGGCCGATATCGGCGGTAGCCCCGTCTCCGGCGACGGCCACCACCTTGGTGCCCCTGGCTTTCCTGAGTCCCTTGCGCTCCATGGCCTTTATGCCGGCTTCGATGCCTGAGGCCACGGCGGCGGTGTTTTCGAACAAGGTGTGAATCCAGGGCACCTCCCAGGAAGTATACGGCAGCTGGGAGGCGATGATTTCCATGCATCCGGTGGCGTTGGATACCACCACGTTCCTGTCCATGGCCTTGAACACCTGGCGCATGGCCAGGGCTTCACAGCAGCCGATGCAGGCGCGGTGCCCGGAGGCGAATTTCTCTTCCTTGTTGACCAGCTTGGGTGCATATACACTGTAATTAAGCATCTATTCCCTCACCCCGTAGATTTCGTATTCGCCGGCGCCGCCTTTTCCGGCAATTTCGATGCCGCGGGCGATAATCTCTTCGAAGCCCTGCCGGGTGATGTCGCGCCCGCCCAGGCCGGCCACGAAACTGGCCACTGCCGGCCTGTCTGCTTCACCGTAGAGGGCAGCCTTGACCTCGCTGGCAACCGGGCCGCCGGGACCGCCCAGGGATATGGCCCTGTCTACCACAATCAGGTTGTCGGCGCCCTTGACGGCTTTGCGCAGCTCTTCGAAGGGAAAGGGGCGCCACAGCCGCAGGCGTACCAGGCCGACGCTCTGGCCCTGTTCCCGCAGCGAGTCCACCGCCGTCATGGCGGTTTCGCTGAAAGAGCCCATGGTAAGCAGCAGGGTCCGGGCGCCTTCGATACGGTAGCTCTCCACCGGGTTGTAGTACCGGCCGAACTCTTCGCCGAATTCCCTCCAGACCCTGAGAATGGTTTCATAGGAATTTCTAAGGTTGACTTCCTGGGCCCACTTGGCTTCGGTAAAAATAAAGGGCGGGGCAAAATCGCCCATGGCCACCGGTTTTTCCGGGTCCAGCGGCAGGGGGTAGTCATTGGGCGGCAGGAAGCGTCTGACCTCGTCCCGCTCGAACATGATTATGGGCTCGATCATGTGCGAAAGATGAAAACCGTCCAGGTTTACCATCACCGGCAGCAGGACGCTTTTGTCCTCGGCCATCTTGAAGGCGCATATGGTATTATCCACCGCCTCCTGGCCGTTTTCGGTAAAAATCTGTATCCAGCCCACGTCGCGGGCGGCCATTATATCGGAATGGTCTCCCCACACGCTCAACGGCGAGGAAACCGCCCGGTTGGCCACTGCCATTACAATGGGCAGGCGCATGGCGGAAGCCACAAACAGCACCTCGTGCATCAGTTCCAGCCCCTGGCCGGCGGTGGCGGTAAAGGTGCGCGCCCCGGCCGCTGCCGAACCCAGGCAGGCGCTCATGGCGGAATGCTCGGATTCCACCGGTATGTATTCGGCATCCAGTTCGCCGTTGGCAACCAGGTCCGCCAGGTGCTCCACGATATGGGTCTGGGGGGTTATGGGATAGGCGGCGATGACATCGGCATCGGCCGCAGCTACAGCTTCACTGATAGCGATCGAAACTTCAATACCCGTGCGTTCGCCCATTATTCCGCCTCCTCTGCCATGCTGATCACGTACACCGGGCATTCCCGGGCGCAGATACCGCAGCCCTTGCAGTAAAACAGGTCGGCGGTAAAGTAGCCTTCATCGTTCTTGCCGATGCAGGCTTCGGGGCAGTACAGCGCGCAAAGGCCGCACTTGATACAGCGTGAAAACTCATATTCCGGTTTCTGGGAGCGCCAGTCCCCACTGCGGTAGAGGCGGGTATTGCCGGGGGTGGAAACTATGCCGCCTATTTCGAGATCGCGCCAGGTCAGTTCATTATCCGGTTTGCTCAATTTTCTACTCCTTTATCCTGGTTTGCTCGTAGGCCAGATTCATGGCGTTGACGTTCTTTTCCGCCAGGCGCCCGAAACGGTATTTCAGGGGCTCTACCAGCTCTTCGGGTTTGAGGACGCCGCTGGCTTTGAGCAGAGCGCCGATCATGGTAGTGTTGACAATTGGCACACCCAGCGCCTGCCGGGCAATGGTGTTGGCATCCACGGTGGCTGTCCGGTATTTTCCGCCGAAGCGTTCAGCTATTTCCTCCGGCGCCAGGCGCGTATTTACGATAAGCAGGCCGCCTTCCTTCAAACCGGCGGTGACGTTGACCACGTCCATAAGCCGCGCATCCAGCACCACCACGATATCCGGTTCGGTTACTTCGGCACGGTTGCGGATGGGGCTGGAACTGATCCGGTCGAAAGCCAGCACCGGGGCGCCGCGCCTTTCCGGGCCGAAGCTGGGGAAAGCCTGGGCGTAGCCGCCCCCGGCAATGGCGGCCCGGGCAATTAACTCGGCGGAAGTGACGGCACCCTGGCCGCCCCGGCCATGCCACCTGATTCCTGTTATATCTATTTTGGTAACTATGGCAGACCTCCTGATTCAAGATTAAAAACGCCCCTGGAGAGACTCGAACTCTCGCAACCGGCTCCGGAGGCCGGTGCTCTATCCTCTGAGCTACAGGGGCAGGTGTGCTAATTTTACCTTATAAAGGAAGCTTAAGGCAAAAGTTTTCAATCGATTTTTGACTGCGCCGATGTTACCGAAGCCGTTCCCGGCAGCATAAAACGCCTGAAGCAGCCTAAAAATAGAACAGGTAGAAGGATGTTGCCAGGTAAAGGCCGACAACCACCAGCATGTTCCAGCTGATGAAGCCGAAGGTCTTGCGAGATGCCTTGAACCTGAGCCCGGCAATCACCGCCAGGGTCATCACCACCATGGCCGCGGCCGTTACCAGGTTTTTGGAGGATACCTCGGCCAGCACCGGGCCTTTGGAATAAAAAATGTCTGTAATAAACAGGTTGGCGGTGTTGAGCATGTTGGCGCCCAGGATATCCCCTACCGCCAGGTCTATACAGCCCATGCGCAGGGCGGTGATGGCCACCACCAGTTCCGGCAGAGAGGTGCCGATTGCCAGGAACAGGCTGCCCACGAAGCTGGCGCTCAGGTTGTAGGTGACCGAAATCTCATCCCCTATCAGAGAAAGCCATATGCCGCCGCCCACGATAGCCAGGGCCGCCAGGGCGAAGGTGCCGTATATGCGCAGGCCGCTCAGGTGCTCATATAGTTTAGGCATTTCACACACCGGCTCCTGGTGTTTCCTGTCAAACACAAACATCTGCCTGATGCCGAAAAGGTAAAGACCGAAAACCAGCACGGGCACCACTCCCAGCCAGCCGAGAGAGATTCCGGTAACTGCCTCACCGGCTAAAATACTGAACCCGGCAACGGCAATCAGCACGATTCCCATGATTGCCGGCAGGATGTTGCGGTTGCTGGCCAGCGACAGCATCGGCCCGCCCCTGTGCATTATGTCAAGCAGAGCCAGGATGCTGAGGTTGAATATGCAGCTGCCCCAGAAGTTGCCCAGCGCCAGGTCAGGCTCCCCTACCAGGGCCGCCGAGCTTACCCCGGTGACCATTTCCGGCATTGAGGTTACCAGGGCAACCAGCACCAGCCCTATCCACATCCGCCCCAGCCCGGTTCTTTCCGAAATGGCATCCCCGTATCTTGCCAGTTTGGTGCCGGCAAAAAGAATGATGGCACAGCAGGCAACCAGTTTAAGCCAAACCATTAACAGCAACTCTCCTTGGTATATTCGCTCAGAAAATTAAAGGGGTATTATACCGTGAATGGGGGGTTGGGGGCTAATTGTTGTGTGGGGACGTTATTATGGGGGGGGGTTGACTTAACACCTTCTTTTCTACTAACATATTTGTCAACAATCCATAGTAATTTTACCTCTTAAGTCCTCTCCATTTTCAAAAAGATATCCTCAGTACAACCAACAGTGAAATATTTTGTCAAATGTTTCCAAGCCAATAATACATGGAAAGGCTAACTTCTTAGTCACACAAATCCTTTTGTCCGGCTCTCTTGCCCAGGGTAAGCTGGTTGAGCAGTTCGAACAAGCCTTTGCGAGTTATACCGGCATCGATCATGCCGTAGCTGTTTCCAGTGGCACGTCTGCCCTCCACCTCTCCCTGCTGGTTCATAGTATTGGCGAGGGAGATGAGGTTATCACCACTCCCTTCAGTTTCATAGCCTCTGCCAATGCCATCCTCTACTGCGGGGCAAGGCCGGTGTTTTGTGATATCGACCCATACGGCTTTAACCTCGATCCAAACCTGATAGAATCCAGAATCACCCCAAGAACAAAGGCCATATTGGGCGTGCACCTGTATGGCCAACCCTTTGATGTTGATGCCATCCTGGATATCTGCTCTCGCCATAATCTGGTTTTAATCGAAGACGCCTGCCAGGCCCATGGGGCAGAGTACGAGGGAGGCAAAGCCGGTTCATTCGGTACCGGCTGCTTCTCCTTCTACCCCACCAAGAATATGACCACCGGGGAAGGCGGCATGATAACCACAAGCGACCCTGAAATTGCCCGAAGGTGCCGGGCCTTGAGAAACCACGGCCAGGCCCGGCGCTACTACCACACTACCCTGGGTTTCAATGCCCGCATGACCGAAATCGCAGCCGCCATCGGCCTGAGCCAGCTGGAAAGGCTTGACGAGTTCAACCGGAAAAGGATTGAAAACGCTCAAACCCTTACCAGCGCCATCGAACTCATCCCCGGCCTCGTCCCGCCCGCTGTACTGCCCGGCAGGAAGCATGTCTTTCACCAGTACACCATCCGGATAACTAAAGAGTTCCACCTGTCAAGAGACGGGCTGAAAAAGCACCTCGAGACCAACGGGGTGGGCTGTGCCGTCCACTACCCCCTGCCCATCCACTCCCAGCCCCTCTACCGGGACCTGGGCTACCGGGACTGCCTGCCTCAAGCAGAGGCTGCCTCAGCTGAAGTACTCTCCCTGCCGGTGCACCCTTCGCTTGCCCGGGGGGATTTAGCCGCCATAATAGAGGTGATCGACAATGCCTGATGTGACCCGTATAGGCAAGGTCGCCATCGGTGCCAATTGTATCATCCAGCCGGGGGTTACCCTGGGCAGCCGGGAGGACGGCAAGCTCGCCATTGGTGCGGGTGCCGTCATCCGCTCCGGTGCGGTAATCTATTCGGACGTGGTCATAGGCGATAACCTGAAGACCGGCCACAATATCCTCATTCGTGAAAACAGCCGCATCGGGGATAATACCCTGGTGGGCACGGGTGTAGTAATAGACGGAAACGCTAACATTGGCTCCAGCGTCAGCCTGCAGACCAACGCCTACGTAACGGCTTACAGCGTCATCGAGGACAACGTCTTCATGGGCCCGTGTTCGGTAACCACCAACGACAAGTACATGGTAGAGGGAGCCCTGCTCAAGGGCGCCCATATCAAGAAGGGCGCCCGCATCGGGGCGGGCGCGGTAATACTGCCCGGGATTACCGTTGGCGAGGGTGCGGTAATTGGAGCCGGGGCGGTAGTAACCAAAGACGTGCCGGCCGGGGCAATGGTTGTGGGCAACCCGGCACGTATTGTATCCAGCCCCGACACAAAAGCAGAAGGGAGCCAGCCTTGATTTACCAGTTAACCAGAGCCGGGATCAGGGAAAGGATAAAGAAAAGAGAAACCCCGATAGCTTTTATCGGCCTGGGCAGGGTCGGCCTGCCGCTGGCAGCCACCCTGGCGGACAAGGGTTTTAGCGTTACAGGGGTTGATATCAAGCAGGATATCGTCGATATTATCAACAGCGGCACCAATCCTTATGAGGATGAAGAGGGTTTAAGCGAGCTTATCGCCCGTGCAACTTCATCCGGCAGGCTCAAGGCTGCCAAGAGCCTCGAAGAAGCGGCCCACTGCGAGATATTCATCATTGCCGTACCTACCCTCATCAAGGGCACCAAGCCGGATATCAGCGCAGTCGAAAGCGTAGCCAACCAGTTAAGCCAAATTATCACCCCCGGCAAGCTGGTGGTGCTGCAAAGCACCGTACCCCCGCATACTACCGAAGAAGTGCTGGGTGCAACCATCACCCGCAACTCCGGACTTGTTCCCGGCAGGGACTTCGGTTTGGCCTACTCGCCGGAGCGTACCCAGTCACCCCAGGTGCTGAGAGACCTGGCAAGCTATCCCAAGATCATCGGCGGCATCGATGGCAAGAGTGCCCTGATTCTTGTCGGGGTGTATGCCAGCTTTGCACCATCGGTACTAAAAATGCGAGCGATTGTATATGCGGAAGTTACAAAACTCGCAGAAAATAGTTATCGTGATGTAAATATCTCCTTTGCCAATGAAATTGCTCTTCTATGCATGGCTAACAGTATATATAGCTCAGACATAATTAAAGCGGCAAATACACATACATCTTGTCACATTCTCCAGCCTGGACTGGTCGGCGGCCACTGCATACCCATGGACCCGTATTATATCATCGACGATGCCGCCAAACGCGGCCTTACCCCCCTGCTGATTCAGACAGCGCGCAACCTTAACGAAAGCATGTTCGACCTGGTGGTCAAGCTGTGCGGGGAAAAGACAAGGAGCATCACCATCCTCGGCCTGAGCTTCAAGCCTGACGTCAAGTCCTTCGATACCTCCCATACCCTCAAGCTGGTATCCAAACTCGAAGCTAAGGGTTACCAGGTAACGGTGCATGATCCCTTCCTGGGTGACGAGCAGTTCAGCTTCCCGGTAGAAAAGGACCTGTACCGGGCGCTCGAGGGGGCCGACTGCCTGATTCTTTCCACCGCCCACTCAAGCTATGGGGGTATCGATTTCAGCAAGGTAAAGCAGGTTATGCAGGGCAACCGGATAATCGATGTCAGGAACTTCTTCGATATGGGCAAGCTGACCTCTCTGGGCTTCAACTACAGGGGACTGGGCAGGTCTGGCAATGACTAGGGTTGGAGTTGTCGGCCTGGGTGCCATGGGTGCCCACCATGTCAGGGTATACCGGGAGCTGGGCTGTGATATCGCCGGAGTGGTGGATGCCGACCCCACCCGCGCGGGTGAGATCGGCCACCTTTACGCCGTCCCCGGCTATACCAGCTGTAAGCCGCTGCTCGAAGCCGGCATCGATGCCGTCTCCATCGCCGTGCCCACCAGCCTGCACAAGTCGGTGGCCCTCGAGTTTCTAAGCGCCGGCATCCACTGCCTGGTGGAAAAACCCATCGCCTCCACCCTGGAAGAGGCCCAAGCGCTCATAGATGCTGCCCGGCACAACAGCGTTAAGCTCATGGTGGGCCATATCGAGCGCTTCAACCCGGCGGTATTAAAACTCAAGGAGATAATAGAAGAAGGAGTACTCGGCAAGGTCATCATTATCTCCACCCGGCGGGTAGGCCCCTTCCAGCCCAGGATAAGGGATGTGGGCATCATCATCGACAGCGCCACCCATGACATCGACGTGGTGCGCTTCCTCACCGGCAGGGAGCCGGTAAACATCTATTCCAAGGCCGGGCGCATCCGCCATCCCTCCCGGGAGGACCATGCCCTTATCATGCTTGACTTCGGGGATGCAGCCGCTGCCATCGAGGTCAACTGGTTTACGCCCTACAAGGAAAGGAAGCTGGTGGTTACCGGCACCGAGGCCATATGCTACCTGGGTTACATCAGCCAGAAGCTGTGGGTCAACACTACCCAAAGCCAGTACCCGGTAGAGGTTAAGGCCGCCGAACCCCTGAAAACCGAACTGGCCCATTTCCTGCACTGCATACACAATGATACCGAACCCCTGGTAAACGGACATGAAGGGCTGGAAAACCTGAAGGTGGCTATCCAGGCATGCGAGAAGGTGAGCCATGTACCGGGGTAAGCGGGTAGCCGTGGTGGTGCCGGCCTACAACGAAGAACGCTTCATCGGCAGGGTGCTTGAGGGCATACCCGAATACGTGGACCGGGTATATGTAGTAGATGATGCCAGTACTGACCGAACAGCCCAAATTGCCAGGGGCATTGCCGGGCAGAACGGGCGTATAGAGGTAATCTCCCTGGAAACCAACACCGGGGTGGGCGGTGCCATCATAACCGGCTACCGTAGAGCTCTTGAAGAAGACATCGACATCACCGCCGTGATGGCAGGTGATGACCAGATGGACCCGGCTTATCTGCCAGCCCTGCTGGACCCTGTAGTGGAAGGTAGGGCGGATTATGCCAAGGGGGACCGAATGTCTTTTGCAAACCACTGCAAAGATATGCCCAAATTCCGGCGGTTAGGCTCTGTTGTTCTAACATCAATGACTCGTATAGCATCTGGGTATTGGAATATAAGCGACTCTCAAAACGGCTATACAGCAATCAGAACTCGTGTCTTGTTGGGGATTCCCATAAAAAGAATATGTACAGGTTTCGCTTATGAAAATGATATTCTAATACAGTTAATAAACATCGGGGCTATACTAGTTAATGTCCCCCATCCAGCAATCTACGTAGGGCAAAATTCCAATATCAGGTACCCGAATTTTATCATCCAAACTTGCTGGGTCCTGTTCTCTCGTTGGTTGCGGCGGCTGTATATTGATTATCGATCAAGGTTACTTGTTTGAACTATTTGTTTGTTGTGAACACCGAAAGTCAAGTGCATACTTGGAAACATATTATCAAGCAAATTAAGAACAACAATGGAAACGTTCTGATTCGCGCAAGGAATCATGGACACACCTTAACCCTTCTTCGTTATGAAGGGTTAAATTACGAATCGTTCTCCTCGATACGTTGGCGATTATTCAAGCCACTGGATATAGCAAAACAGCTTATTTATGGTATTAAAATCAAATTTTCTCTCAAACTAAAAGTTGTTATTGGTTTTGGAATTGATGCAGCGGTCATTGCAAAAGTATGCGATACTGCTTCCGTGGTATTCACAGATACCGAACCAATTGGAGTACAAAACACCTTATTGCGATGGTTTTGCACAATAATCATGACGCCGAGTTGTTTTAAAAACAATCTTGGAAATAAACAAATCAAAGTTCCAAGTTATAAAGAGCTCGCGTATCTTCATCCAGATCTATTTACTCCGGATTCATCCTTGCTTATGCAACTAGGAATTCAAGACAAGACCAAGTATATTATCATGCGCTTTAATGCCTTTAATGCGGTTCATGATATTAATAAAAAAGGGTTTAGCCTTGAGGAAAAAGTTCATTTGATACATGAACTTGCACCGCTTACTAGGATTTTTATTTCTTCAGAAATACCACTCAGTGACGCAATCAAACAATACGAATTGACTGCCGAAGTCGATAGAATCCATCATATATTATTCCATGCTGCACTATTAATAACTGATGCGGGGACAATGGCTACAGAAGCGGCAGTGCTAGGAACTCCTGCCCTCCTATATCTTCCTGACTATCATAAGTTTGGGAATTTCAATGAACTTGAAGGGAGGTATGGTTTAGTTCATTGTTTTGATGATTCAGAACAGTTGTTGTTCAAGGCATTGGAACTAATTAATTTTGACAATCTGCTACTTGATTATTCTACAAATAGAAGTATTTTATTAAAGGAAAAGGTAAACATGAATCAAATATTTTCCAAGTTGATTGTAAATCGTGATTATTTTAATGAATTGTAAAATATCATTCAGCATTCATGTACCTCAACTAAACTCTATCGACGGAGTAAATTATAAATTTGATCGTCAGCAACAGACAACATTTAACATCCATATGTATCATGTTGCCAGTATCATCACCGAATAATTACGGCATCATAGCCAAAGCTTTAGTAAAACGCGGATTGGTAGTAACAATTATCGTTCTAAGCAGTCATGAATCGCCGCCTATCGAAAAATTACAAGGTGCGAATATAATAAATATCAACACTCGAGGAATTTTTTATTCGCCATTCAGAGGTCTATTAAATCCTCTGACAATAATACTGATCACAGCTAAGGCGATAAAGACTAAAGCTTGCATATTTTGGGGAAGAGGATATTCATTATTACCTAGCATGTTGATCCTGAAATTGATTAATAGGCGAGTTATTTATCATATTGGAGATGATGATATAGCGAATATGATAGAGGTTGCGAATACACGATACCATATGACGCACCTATCTCATGTATTACGCATTCTAATGCAGTATTTTGAACGTTTGTTAATTACCAAAGCAAATTACGTAATCACCCATACTGAATCTTTAAAAGCAGACCGTCAAAGATATACCAATGCAATACAAGCTATCTATTACGCAACATCTACTGATTATTCAACTGATAATGTTGAAAGTAATATCAAAGCTAAGCTTCAAAACAAAATTGTAGCTGTTTATTCAGGAACAATAGCTCTCCAGAAAGGGTTTTTAGAAATCATTTCAGCTTATAAAATAGTCAAAAGCGAAATTCCAAACATCGCTTTATTATTTGTCGGCGGAATATTACCTTTAGAGTAGAATCCCCGTACGTGGTGTAAATTCCTGGAATTGAAAAAGCAGGCCATTGTGTGGTTTCTTGAAAGAAAGTAACAACACAAACTTTCAGGAGGTAACCACAACAATGGCCAAAGACAGGATGACACTTTTGGAATTACTACGCAAGTCAGGAAGCGACGGTGATCTTGATTTTCTCAAGGAAGGGGTGAAGATGCTGGCCGAAGCGGTCATGGAGCTTGAGGTTAAGCAGAAGACCGGAGCTGAGAAACATGAGCGTAGCGATGGTCGTTTAACCTACCGTAACGGCTACCGGGGGCGTATCTGGGATACCCGGGCCGGCACGATACCTTTGGAGATTCCCCGGTTGCGGGACGGCAGCTACTTTCCCAGCTTGCTCGAGCCCCGGCGACGGGCGGAACAAGCCTTGCTGGCGGTAATCCAGGAAGCCTATGTATTGGGTATCAGCACCCGCAAGGTGGAATCTCTGGTTCAGTCACTGGGGCTTAACGGGATCAGTAAGAGCGAGGTATCGCGAATATGCGGTGCTCTGGACGATGAAGTGGAACGATGGCGCAACCGGCCTTTATTATGGCGTTATCCCTATCTGTGGCTGGACGCGACCTACGTCAAGGTCAGGGATACAGGGCGGGTAGTCAGTCAGGCGGTAATTATCGCCTATGGCGTCCGGGAAACCGGAGAACGCGAGATCATCGGGCTTGAGGTCGGTCCCAGTGAAGACAGTGTATTCTGGAAAGAGTTTCTGCGGGGGCTGGTTAGCCGTGGTTTGAGCGGGGTTATGCTGGTAATCAGTGATGCCCATCTGGGGCTGAAGGAAGCCATCAGCACGGTACTCACCGGGGTATCGTGGCAACGCTGCCGGGTGCACTTCATGCGCAATGCGCTGGCCAGAGTGCCACGGGGCGCCCAGGCTATGGTATCTGCCGCTATCCGGACCATCTTCGCTCAACCTGACCGCGATAGCGCTTGTATCCAACTCCGCCGGGTAGCCGATAACCTCAGACTCCGATTCGGTCCTGTTGCCGACCAATTGGAAGAGGCGGAACCGGATATCCTGGCCTATACCGCTTTCCCTCGGGAACACTGGCGGCAACTGTACTCTACCAATCCCCTGGAGAGACTGAATAAGGAAATCAAGCGCCGCAGTAATGTGGTAGGCATATTCCCCAACAGCAAATCGGTAATCATGTAAATGCTAGCATAAAAAGCACCCACCCCTGAACGTAGAGTGACGGCCGAAAATACACCCATCAGTTCAGGGAAATCCGGTATGCTGAAGAAAACTTCAGATATCGGAGGAAGCGGGTGCTTAACGTGGAATGTAGACCGTCAGCGATAATGGGACACAAATAGTACCACTAAAACCGTAGAGTATAAGCAGGTGGCACAGGCTCCTTAGAGGTAGTAGACTGAGTAACAGCAAAAGGAGCGAATTATGTCCCAGGAAAACAAAGATAAGACTGATGCTGCCGAGGCCAGAACCCAGCAAACCAAGGGCTTCATGCAGCAGGTTAGAGTAGCCGCCAGGCGGAAGTATACCCCGGAGGAGAAGGTTCGTATCGTACTGGAGGGATTCCGTCGGGAGGTGACCGTCAATGAACTCTGTCGGCGGGAAGGCATCAAGCCAGGAGCCTACTACGCCTGGACCAAGGACTTCATGGAGGCCGGGAAAGAACGGCTAACAAGGGATACCCTCAGGGATGCCACGCGCCAGGAGATCGACGAGCTAAAGAGGGAAAACGGCCAACTCAAGCACCTGGTGGCCGACCTGTCTCTGGATGTGTACCGGCTTAAAAAAACGGCAATTCCTCCGTTGGGCCAAGGCGGAGACGGCGCGTGAGCGCCGGAGACAAAGCCAAGATCCTGAATCACGTGGAAAACCAGATCCGGGGTAAACGGCAGGCGTTGATGTCACTAGGGATACCGAGAAGCACCTATTACCGGTGGCGACAGGGTCAGCCCAGGATAAGTTGGGCAAGGCCATGGAATCGGATCATGCCTAACGAGGAGCGGCGCATTCTGGCAGTAGCACGGGAGTTTCCTGATCTCAGTAGCCGGCAACTCTCGGCATGGATTACCGATCATGAAGGCTTTGGTGTATCGGAGTCAACCGTGTACCGCATTCTAAAAAGGGAAGGGCTGGTGAAGCGTCAGGAGATTCAACCCACGGCTGCTAACGAATATCACACCAAGACGACCCGACCCCATCAGATGTGGGCTACCGACGCTTCCTACTTCAAGGTCGTTGGCTGGGGCTACTATTATCTGGTGACAGTAATGGACGACTATTCCCGTTTCATACTGGGCTGGAAGCTGCAGAAAGACATGTCAGCCAGCTCCCTGATCGAGGTAGTTCAGGAAGCAGTGGACGCCACCGGCATGACTGATGTAGCTGTCGAGAATCGTACCAAACTCCTCTCGGACAACGGTTCTGGCTATGTTTCCAGGGCTTTCCGTGACTATCTAAATTTGGTGGGTATTGGCCATATTTTAGCAGCACCCTACCATCCCCAGACAAACGGCAAGGTAGAGCGCTATCAGCAGTCTCTGAAGAAAGAGGTGAACCAGCTACCCTATGAAATTCCCAGCCAGCTGGAGCAGGCTATTGCCGACTTCGTCGACTACTACAACTACCGCCGCTACCACAAGGCACTCGGTAACGTGGCGCCAGCGGATGTTCTTTATGGGAGGCGAAATCAGATCCTGGAACGCCGAAAGGAGGTGGAGGCACAAACAATAAATCGTCGTAGAAACTACAACCGGGACCTGCGGGAGCTTGCTATGCCGCCTGATGATAAAAAAGTCTTCGGTTTATAAAGTGTCCCATTTTGCTGATTGACAACAAACGTGGAACAGAAAGAACAGATTCGAAGAGCCTTCTTCATCGAGGGCAAAAGCATTCACCGTATCGCCCGGGAGCTGCACCATGACCGCCGTACGGTAAGAGCCGCGATTAAGGATGGCGGCCCTTCCCATTACAGCCTTGCCAAACCACGACCCAGGCCGGTACTCGGCCCTTTTGTCAGTGTAATCGATGAATGGCTTGCCGGTGACAAATTAGCCCCTCCCAAACAGCACCATACCGCCCGGCGCATATACCACCGTCTGGTCAGTGAAAAGGGTTACACAGGCGGCGAGTCCACCGTCCGGGATTATGTACGGCTGCACCGTGCCAAACCACATCCGGTCTTCATCCCGTTATCGTACAAACCCGGCGAAGACGGCCAGGCTGATTTCGGCCAGGCCGTGGTAATCATGAACGGCCACCCGCTTACCGTCCAGCTCTTTGTTGCCCGCTTGTGTTATTCAAAACTGCCCTTCCTCACAGCTTCACCCAACCAGCAGCAGGAAGCCCTTTTCGAAGGGCATGTCAAAGCCTTCGAATTTTTCGGCGGCATACCCCGTGAGTATTCCGGAGCAAATTGAGCCATAGTTCCGGTGTTTGAGAGCCACCGTTCCGGCGATTGGGAGCCACCCTTCCGGTAGCAGAGAGCCACCTACCCATCGCCTTTCCTTAGAATGTATTTGTGCTTAATGGCACAAATATTTTTTAAGGAGGGTCATAATGACCAACTATCGGGAGAT